>PR_CR_10_Liq_1_inCRDRAFT_1001022_pt1 | contig 16448 bp, 18 predicted proteins | sample PRCRCaboRojoPR_3_FD_10241 | JGI IMG/M metagenome (IMG submission 10241)
CCAATCAATCCGGCGCCGGCCTGCCGGCAGCCCTCGGCGATCCCGCGGATGACGCGCTCGGCGGTCGCGACATCGAGCTCGCCGGTGGCGTAGTAATCGAGAAAGAACAGCGGCTCGGCGCCGGTGACCAGCACGTCATTGACACACATGGCCACCAGATCAATGCCGATGCCGTCATGCCGGCCGCTGTCGATGGCCAGCTTGAGCTTGGTGCCCACCCCATCGGTGCCAGAGACCAGCACCGGTTGGCGGTAGCGATCCAGCGGCAGCTCGAAAAGGCCGCCAAAGCCGCCCAGGCCGCCCAGCATGCCCGGGCGGTGGGTCGCCTTGACATCGGGTTTGATGCGCTCGATAAGGGCGTTGCCGGCATCGATGTCGACACCGGCATCGCGATAACTCAATCCACTGTGGCGGTCGGCTTCGGTCACGCTGGGCTCCGAGGGACGGGTGCTTGGCTATTGATCCGGCCATGGTACCGTAATCGCCGATCCATCGGCTGCAGCCCTCGTAATGAAAATACTGCTCAACCGCCTCTTACTTGCCCTTTGCCTGTTTCCGGCGGCGTGGCCGGCGATCGCCCAGAACGCGTCGGCGCCCGGCGAGGTCCGGGTGGCGGTCAGTGATGACTCGGCCTCGGCGCGGTCAGCGGCCATCGAGACGGGCGTGGCCCGCATGATCACCCGGCTGACCGGCGATCCGACAGTGGCGGATAGTCTCATCGGGCAGCGGCTGCAGGAACAGGCGGATCGCTACTTCGAGGGGTTTTCGTATCGCCGGCTCGAGACCGAGCCCGAGACCGGGACCGGGGATGCCGCCGATGCCCAGCGCCTCGAGCTGGCGTTGCAGCTGGATGAACCGGCCCTGCGCGAGGCGCTGGTGCGCGCCGGTGTCCGGGTCTGGCCGTCGGAGTTGCCCACCGTGCTGGTGTGGCTGGCGCTCGAGCGCGATGGCGAGCGGCAGCTGCTCGACGCCTCGGCGGCCGCGGCATTGGCCCCCGGGTTGCGGTCGCTGGCTGCCGAACGGGGCATCCGCGTGTTCTTCCCGCTGCTCGATCTTGCCGATCGCCAGACGCTCACCTATGTCGATGTGGCCGCGGGCTTTACCGAGCCGATCCGCGAGGCCTCAAAGCGCTACAACGCGGATCTCGTGCTTGCGGGTCGACTGCAGCGCGATGCCGCCGGCTACGTCCGCAGCCGCTGGATCGGGCTGGGCGAGGAAGCCAGTCGCGGGCGCTGGCAAGCGGCCGGGCCGAGCATCGAAGCGGTGGTCGAGGACATGGTCCCGCGCATTGCCAGGCGGCTGCGGCGGGCCTATGCCTTTCTGCCCGATCTGGATGCCCGCCGCCGCCTCGAGGTCGAGGTCCGGGGGGTCACCGACTTGTCTGCCCTGGATGCGCTGCAGCGCCGTTTGGGTGCGATCGCCGGGGTGCAGCGTGCCCGTGTGACCCGCGTCGCCGCCGACCGGGTGACGCTGAGCCTGGCGCTGCAGGTGGATAGCGAGCGGGTGCTGGCGGCGTTGGCGGACGACCCGCGCCTTGCCGAGTCGGGGTCGGGCTGGCGCTGGCAGCCATGACCGGGGCGCATCGGCGGGCACAACGGGCGCTGGCGTTTCAATGGAACGACCGCGCGGATCTGGCGAGCTTTGTGCCGCATGGCAACGAGCAGGCGGTCGCCGCCATCCGGTCGTTGGGCGATGGCCATCCGCAGGGGCTTTACTTGATGGGGCCCGGCGACAGCGGCAAGAGTCATCTGCTGCAGGCCGCCTGTGGCGACGCCACACAAAAGGCAGGCCAGGCGGTCTATCTGCCGCTGGCGCAGCTGGCCGGCCAGTCACCGGCGCTGCTCGAGGGGTTCGATCAGCTCGCACTGGTGGCCATCGATGACCTGGCGGCCGTGGCCGGCGATCCGGCCTGGGAGGAGGGGCTTTTCCATTTGTACAACCGCCTGCGGGATCAGGGGGGGCAACTGGTGGTCGGCGCCCGGCAGGCGCCGGCTGGGCTGGGGTTGCAGCTGCCGGATCTGGTCTCGCGTCTCGAGGCGCTGCTCAGGCTGCGGCTGAGCGCACCGGATGATCAGCGCCGCCGTCTGATCTTGAAAGCGCTGCTCGGCCAGCGGGGGCTGACGCTGCCCGAACCGACCATCGATTATGTTCTGCGCCACCAGTCGCGGGATCTCGACCATCTGCTCACGGTGGTCGAGCGGTTGGATGCCGCCTCACTCGAGGCCGGGCGCCGCCTGACCGTGCCCTTTGTCCGCGAGGTACTCGGACCGCCGGATTAGTCGGTCCCGAGGGTTTGTTTTTCGGCCTTGTGGCGCTGCTTGCCGCGCCGTAACACCAGCATGGCGGCGCCAAAATAACCCAGCGTCAGCACCAGCTCGGCACTGCCCAGCCAGCGCTCGGGAAAGCCGCCGGTGGCGGCCAGCATGCCGTGGACGAAGTAGGCCAGGATCAGCATGCCCGTCCATTGCAGCGTATAGCGGCGCCGGTGAAGCAACCCACGCAGGCCGAGCAACAACGGCAGCAGAAAGATCACCAGCATCAGACTGCGGGATTCGGGGGGCGGTGGTGACAGCCAGATGAGCCAGGCGAACAGCAACGCGATCTGCCCGACATAGCAGGCCGCTGCGATGCGGTAGAGCGGCGTGTCGCCGACCCGGTGGGCGCTTTCGTCGGTCGCGCTCACAGCCACGCGTCCGTATCGCTTTGCAACCGCCGCGCGGCGTTGGCGACCCGGCGGCCGAGGGCCTGGCAGAGCTGCGCCTCATCTTCGTCCACCGCCCGGTCGGCATCGGCGCCGGCCAGATGGCTGGCGCCATAGGGCGTCCCGCCGGTGGTGGTCCGCATCAGCGCGGCTTCGTGGTAGGGCAGGCCGGTGATCAGCATGCCGTGGTGGAGCAGCGGCAGCATCATGGACAACAGCGTGGTCTCCTGGCCGCCATGGAGGCTGCCGGTCGAGGTGAAAACGGCGGCCGGCTTGTCCGTCAGCGCCCCGCTGAGCCACTCGCTGGTGGTCTGGTCGAGAAAATGCTTCAACGCCGATGCCATGTTCCCGAACCGGGTCGGGCTGCCCAGGATCAGCCCCTGACACTGCGCAAGATCGGCCAGCTCGGCATAGGGTGGCCCTTCGGCGGGTACCGGTGCCGCCACGGCCTCGCTGACCTCGGAGACGGCGGGCACGGTCCGCAGTCGGGCCCGGCAATCCGAAACGCTCTCGATGCCATGGGCGATCTGACGGGCCATGCCGTGGGTGGCGCCGTGGCGGCTGTAGTACAGGACCAGGATTTCGCAGCTCATCCGGCATCATCGGGATTCGGCGGCGTTGACGCAAGTCAACTTTACCGCCGTTGCGATCCATGGAAATATATGGCGCTGCGTCGGGGCGCCGTCCCCGGCTGGATTGCCGGAACCGGCTGAGAGGAGTGCAATGAGAATCACGCAAGCGATGGCGGTTGCCATCATGCTGCTGCCACTGGCCCTGCCCGGGATCGCGCTGGCCCAGGGGGATATCGAGGCGGGCCGCGCCAAGGCTTACACCTGCCTTGGCTGTCACGGGGTCGAGGGTTACCGCAATGCCTATCCGTCCTACCGGGTGCCCAAGCTCGGCGGACAGCACGCCGAGTACCTGGTCTCGGCCCTTCAGGCGTACAAAAACGGCGACCGCCAGCACGCCACCATGCAGGCGCTGGCCGCCACGCTCAGCGATCAGGACATGCAGGATATTGCGGCCTATTTCGAAGCCGCCGGCCGGGAGGACAACCCATGATGCACCGGGCAACGAAAGCCTGCCTGCTGGCGGGGGCGTTGATGAGCGGCGCGGCCGTGGCCCAGCCCATCGGTGATGTCGAGGCCGGGCGCGAAAAATCCCAGGCCTGCATCGCCTGTCACGGCGAAAAAGGTGCGGCGCAGAATAACCCCGCCTGGCCCATGCTTGCCGGCCAGCACCCGGATTATCTGTTGCACGCGCTCAAGGCCTACAAAAGCGGCGACCGGCAGAACGCCATCATGAACGGCCAGGCGGCCGGGCTGAACGAGCAGGACATGCGGGATCTCGCCGCCTACTTTGCCGCCCAGACCCCGGCGGTCCATGGCCTTCAGCGCGAGGCGGTCAGCAGCGCCGAGTAACCGGCGCGAAAGTCCGGGTAGATCAGTTCGTAACCCGACTGCCGGAGCAACCGATTGCTGCAGCGCCGCCCGGCGCTGTCCCCGCTGACATGATCCGGCGCCGGCAGCGCGAGTCGCCGGGCCAACCAGGTCATCACCTCGCACTGGGTCGCCGGATGGTCGTCGACGCCCACAACCACCGCCGGCGGGGCCGACAGGTCGCCCAGATGCGCCAGGATGCCGACGCAGTCGTCTTCGTGGATCCGGTTGGTAAAGCGCGGTGGCCGGGCCTGGCAGGCGTCGCCGCGGCGGACNTTGCGCAACAATGCCTCGCGCCCGGCGCCATAGATGCCCCCAAANCGAACCACCGTGGATNNCCCGTGATGGCGGTGGGCCAGCGCCTCGGCCTCAAGCAATCGCACCCCAGAGAAACGCGCCGGCCGGGTGGGGCTTGCCTCATCCACCCAGCTGCCATCGTCCTGGCCGTAGACGCCGGTGCTCGAGACCATGACCAGCCGGGCGTCATGGCTGTGTCGATCGGGCAGGGCGCCAAGCAGATGCTCGAGGCTTGTGACGTAGGCGGCCCGGTAGCCGGCGTCATCGTACTGATCCGGGGTCATGATGAAGTAGATGCGGTCGAGCCGCTGTGGCAAGCGCGATGACAGCTCGCGGGTCGAGGCCAGGTCGGCCGGGCACGGGACGATGGCCGAGGGCAACGCGTCGCAGCGCCGGCGCAGACCAAAGACGTGATGCCCGGCGGCGGCAAGCCGCACGCCCAGACGTGTGCCCAGCCGGCCACAGCCGGCGATGAGGATTCTTTCTTTCATCATCGCTTAGAATACGCCGTTCACCGCCATGGAGGACAAGCGTTGACCGCCCATCGCCTGAATCGCTGCCGTGCCGCGCTGGATCGCCGTCAGCCGGATCTGCGGGTACTCATGGACGGGGTGCACAAGCCCCACAACCTCAGTGCGATCCTGCGCACCTGCGACGCCGTGGGGGTGTTCCAGGCCCATGCCGTCGTCCCCCGCGGCAATCTGGCCATCCACCGCCACTGCGCCGCCGGCGCCGGGCAATGGGTTGAGACCGTACTGCATGACGAGGTCACCGCCGCCGTCCGGTCGCTGCAGTCCGAGGGAGTCCGCGTCTATGCCGCGCATTGGTCGCCCCGGGCGGTGGATTTTCGCGACGTGGATTACACCGCACCGACCGCGGTTTTGATGGGCGCCGAGTTGTGGGGGGTCAGCGACGCCGGGGCCGCGGCGGCCGACGGCCATATCAGTGTGCCGATGGCCGGGCTGGTGGAGTCACTGAACGTCTCGGTGGCGGCGGCGGTGATCCTTTTCGAGGCCCAGCGTCAGCGCCAGGCCGCCGGTTTCTATGACCAAGTCCGACTCGATCCGGAGCGATATCGCCGGACCCTTTTCGAGTGGCTCCACCCCCGGCTCGCGGCACGCTGTCGCGAGCTGGGTGAGGCCTATCCGGCGCTGGATGCCGACGGCGACCCAATCCGCTCGGCCAGCGCCGCGGATAACTGATCCAGCGGCAGGTCCTCGCTGCGCTCGGCATCCCGGGGGCGATACTCCACCGTGCCGGCCTCGAGCCCTCGGGCGCCGATGACCACGCGATGGGGGATGCCGATGAGCTCCATGTCGGCGAATTTCACCCCGGGTCGTGCCCCCCGGTCGTCCCAGAGCACCGACCATCCGGCCTCGCCAAGGGCCGCATAGGTTCGCTCGGCCGCCTCGGCGACGGCCGGGTCGCGGTCGGCCCCGATGGAGATGAGCGCCACCTCGAAGGGCGCGAGCGGTGCCGGCCAGACGATGCCCTTGTCGTCGTGGTTCTGCTCGATGGCGGCGGCCACCACCCGCGAGACCCCGATGCCATAGCAGCCCATGATCAATGGTTGCGGCGTGCCCTGTTCGTCGAGGACCGTGGCGTCCATGGCCTCACTGTATTTGGTGCCCAGCTGGAAGATATGGCCCACCTCGATGCCGCGGTGGATTTCGAGTTGGCCCTCGTCGCAGGCCGGACAGGGTTCGCCGGCCTTGACCATGCGCAGGTCGGCCACCGGCGGGCGGGGGGTGTCGCGCTCCCAGTTGAGGTTGATCCAGTGGTGGTCGCTGCGCCCGGCGCCGCTCGAGAAGTTGCTCAGATCGGCTGCCCGGTGGTCGACCCGCACCGTCAGCCCGGGTGGCAGGTCGACCGGGCCGATGAAGCCGACCGGGGCACCGGTGGCTTGCTCTGCCTCGGCGGGCTCGGCCATGCGCAGTTCATCGGCCCCCAGGGCACGGGCGGCCTTGACGTCGTTGAGTTCGTCGTCGCCGGCGATGAAAAGCACGGCCGGTTCGCCATCGGCCATGACCACCACGCTTTTGACCACCTGGTCGGGGCGCAGCCCCAGGGCCTGGCACTGGGCCTCGACCGAGCGCGCCCCCGGGGTGGTGTGCTGCTCGGCGGGCTGCGGCTGTGTTGCCGGGGCCGGCGCCGGTCGGCTGGTCGCGGTTTCGGTGTTGGCGGCGTAGCGGCAGTGGTTGCAGCTGGCGATTTCGTCTTCGCCGGAGTCGGCGAGGACCATGAACTCTTCGGACACCGACCCACCGATGGCGCCGCTGTCGGCGCCGACCGCCCGAAAACGCAGCCCCAGACGCGCAAAGATGCGTTCATAGGCATTGCGCATGGCCTCATAGGTGGCCTGCAGCGAGGCCTCATCCAGGTGAAAGGAGTAGGCGTCTTTCATGACGAACTCCCGGGCCCGCATTACCCCGAACCGCGGCCGGATCTCGTCGCGGAACTTGGTCTGGATCTGGTAATAACTCAGCGGCAGCTGCCGGTAGCTGCGCAGCTCGCGGCGCAGGTAGTCGGTGATCACCTCTTCGTGGGTGGGGCCGATGCAGAAGTCGCGCTCGTGCCGATCGGTCAGTCGCAGCAGCTCGGGGCCGTACACCGACCAGCGACCGGACTCGTGCCACAGCTCGGCGGGCTGGACGGCGGGCATGAGCATCTCCAGCGCGCCGATGGCATCCATCTCTTCGCGGACCACCTGCTCGACCCGCCGCATCACCCGCAGGCCCAGTGGCTGCCAGGTATAGAGCCCGGCACCGAGTTTCTCGATCAAGCCGGCGCGCAGCATCAGCTGGTGACTGATGATCTCGGCATCCGCCGGTGTCTCTTTGCTGGTGAAAAGCGGAAAACGGCTCACCCGCATGGTTTGTCGCCCTGTCGGTGGCTGGGTTGGCGCCACAGGGTAGCCCAGCGTCGGGCGGGCGCCCACCCCTGCCAGCTTGACGCTCATGGCTCGGCACCGTAATTTGAGCCGCTTTCATCGGATAAACAGCGGATCGCGATCAGCGCCGGCCACGGGATTATGCGACATATCATCTCTATCCTCGTCGAGAATGAGTTCGGCGCGCTGGGCCGGATCGCGGGGCTTTTCACCGCCCGCGGCTACAACATTGATTCGCTGACGGTGGCCCCCACCGACGACGCCACCCTCTCGCGCGTCACCCTGGTGACCCAGGGGGATGACCAGATCGTCGAGCAGATCCTCAAGCAGCTGAACAAGCTGCTCGATGTGGTCCGGGTGCTGGACATCACCGAGGCCACCCACATCGAGCGCGAGCTGATGCTGGTCAAGGTCCAGGCCACCTCGGGCGAGGCGCGTGAGGAGTTCAAGCGCCTGGCCGATATCTTTGACGCCAAGGTGGTGGATGTCACCGACAAGACCTATACCATTGAGGTGATCGGTCGCAGCAGCAAGCTGGATGCCTTTCTCGAGCTGCTCGATCGCAAAACGCCCATGGAGGTGGTGCGATCCGGCGTGATCGGTATCGCACGCGGCGAAAAACAATTGCGTATCTGAACACAACCCCCGGGGGAGTCATGAAGGTTTTCTACGATAAGGACGCGGATCTTTCCATCATCAAGGGCATGAAGGTGGCCATTCTCGGGTATGGCTCGCAGGGGCATGCCCATGCCAACAACCTCAAGGAGTCCGGCGTACCGGTGGTGGTGGGGCTGCGTGCCGGCTCGGCCAGCGCCGAGAAAGCCCGTGCCGCCGGTCTCGAGGTCGCCGAGGTGGCCGATGCCGTGGCCGCCGCGGATCTGGTGATGATGACCCTCCCCGACGAACACCAGGCGGCGGTCTACGAATCCCAGGTGGCGCCCAACCTCAAAAAGGGCGGCGCCATCGCCTTTGCCCACGGATTCAACATCCACTACCAGCAGATCGAGCCGCGGGCGGATATGGACGTCATCATGGTCGCCCCCAAGGGCCCGGGGCATCTGGTGCGCTCGACCTATGTCGAGGGCAACGGCGTCCCCAGCCTGATCGCAGTGCACCAGGATGCCAGCGGCAAGGCCCGCGAGATCGCCCTGTCCTATGCCTCCGCCAACGGCGGTGGCCGCTCCGGGGTGATCGAAACCAGCTTCCAGGAAGAGACCGAAACGGATCTTTTCGGCGAACAGGCAGTGCTCTGCGGCGGCATCACTTCGCTGATCGAGGCCGGCTTCGAGACGCTGACCGAGGCGGGTTATGCCCCGGAGATGGCATATTTCGAGGTCCTCCACGAGACCAAGCTCATTGTCGATCTGCTCTACCAGGGCGGCATCGCCAACATGCGCTACTCGATTTCTAACACCGCCGAATACGGGGATTTCACCCGCGGCCCCCGGGTGATCAACGAGCAAAGCCGTCAGGCCATGCGTGAGCTGCTCGAGGAAATCCGCAATGGCGAATTCGCCAAGGAATTCGTCCTCGAAAACCAGGCCGGTGCGCCGCGACTCAAGGCCATGCGGCGTCGTGCCGCAGAGCATCCCATCGAGGCGGTCGGCAGCAAGCTGCGCGGGATGATGCCCTGGATCCAGGCGAATCAGCTGGTTGATCGCGACCGCAACTAAATCCCGGGCGTCCGCCGCCCGGTCGAGGGAGGCATGAGCGACCCGAGCCCCGAGCCCCGGCGAAAGCGCCGGGGCATCTATTTACTGCCCAATCTGATCACCACGCTGGCGCTATTCTTTGGCTTCTACGCGGTGGTCGCGGCCCAGTCCGGAACCTATGAGCTGGCGGCCATTGCCATTTTCGTCGCCATGGTCATGGATGGTCTGGACGGGCGGGTTGCCCGACTGACCCACACCCAGAGCGATTTCGGCGTGCAGTTCGACAGCATCGCCGACATGGTCTCGTTTGGCATCGCGCCGGCGCTGGTGGTGTATCTCTGGGCGCTCGCCGACCTGGCCAGTCTCGGCGCTGTCTGGGAAAAACTCGGTTGGCTCGGGGCGTTCATCTACACCGCCTGTGCCGGTCTGCGACTGGCACGGTTCAACACCCAGGCGGGGATGGCCGACAAGCGCTATTTCCAGGGTCTGCCCAGCCCGGCCGCGGCGGCCACACTGGCCGGGTTGGTCTGGGCCGGCGATCGGCTGGATTTTGGCGGCTGGCCGGCCGGTATCCCGGCGCTTGTCATTACCCTTCTGGCCGGGGTGTTGATGGTCAGTAATGTCCGCTATGACAGCTTCAAGGAAATCGATTTTCGCTATCGGGTGCCGTTTGTGGTGATGGTCCTCGGGGTCATGGCCGTGGCCCTGATGTCGCTGCATCCGCCGAGTGTGCTGTTCGCCCTGGCGCTCACCTACATGGGGTCGGGGCCGGTGTTGACCGTGCTGCGTCGACGTCGGCGTCGCAAAAGGCGCAAGGCGGGTTAGAATGGAATCGCCAACCCGTTAAGAGGATACATCCGATGAGCGATGCGGATCGTTTGATCATCTTTGACACGACGCTCCGTGACGGCGAGCAGAGCCCCGGGGCTTCAATGACCCGCGAAGAGAAGGTGCGGATTGCCCGGGCGCTGGATCGACTGCGGGTGGATGTCATCGAGGCGGGTTTTCCAGCGGCCAGCCGGGGCGATTTCGAGTCGGTCCAGGCGGTGGCCGAGACGGTCGAGGACGCCCGGGTGTGCGGCCTGGCCCGGGCCAACGAGGCGGATATCGATCGCGCCGGTGAGGCGGTGGCGCCCGCGCGGGCCGGCCGGATTCACACATTCATCGCCACTTCGCCGGTGCATATGGAGAAAAAGCTCCAGCTGACACCCGATGAGGTGGTCGAGCGGGCGGTGACCGCGGTCAAGCGCGCCCGCGGGCTCTGCGATGATGTGGAGTTCTCGCCCGAGGACGCCGGCCGATCCGATCCGGACTTCCTCTGCCGGATCATCGAGGCGGCCATCGAGGCCGGCGCGACCACGATCAACATCCCGGACACGGTGGGCTACAACATGCCGCGGCAGTTTGCCGGTCTGATCCGCAGCCTGCGTGAGCGTGTCCCCAACAGCGACCGGGCGGTCTGGTCGGTGCACTGCCACAACGACCTCGGGGTGGCCGTTGCCAACTCGCTGGCGGCGGTGCGCGAAGGGGCCCGGCAGATCGAGTGCACCATCAACGGCCTTGGCGAGCGGGCCGGCAACGCCGCCCTCGAGGAGATCGTCATGGCGTTGCGTACGCGCCAGGACGACTTCCCCTGTGACACCCGGGTCGAGACCCGCGAAATCCTGCCCACCTCGCGGCTGGTCTCCAACATTACCGGTTTTCAGGTCCAGCCCAACAAGGCCATCGTCGGCATCAACGCGTTTGCCCACGAGTCGGGCATCCACCAGGACGGCGTGCTCAAGCATCGCGAGACCTACGAGATCATGCGCGCCGAGGACGTGGGCTGGGGGACCAATCGCATGGTTCTTGGCAAGCACTCGGGCCGCAATGCCTTTCGCAGCCGTTGCGACGAGCTGGGCATCCGCTTCGAGACCGCCGCCCAGCTCAATGAGGCCTTTCAGCGATTCAAGGACCTGGCGGATAAAAAACACGAAATCTTCGACGAAGACCTCCAGGCGCTCGCCACCGAGGCGGTGGCTGCGCTGGAGGAGGACCAGGGGGCAACACTGGTGGCCTTTCGCTGCTGCTCGGAGACCGGCGAGACGCCGGTGGCCGATGTCACGCTGCAGGTCGATGGCGAGGAGCACAAGCACAGCGCCGCCGGCGATGGACCGGTGGATGCCGCATTCAAGGCCATCGACGGCATCCTCGATGTGAGCGCCGAGCTGCTGCTGTATTCGGTTAACAACATCACCACCGGCACCGATGCCCAGGGCGAGGTCACCGTTCGTCTCGAGCGGGGCGGTCGCGCGGTCAATGGTCAGGGCTCGGATACGGACATCGTGATCGCCTCGGCCAAGGCCTATCTCAACGCGCTCAACCGGCTGCGAAGTAGCGCCAACCGGACCCACCCCCAGACCGAAGGCGTCTGAGAGGCCGCGTTGTGGCTGGGCTCGATGCGCGACGGCATCGCCTGCTGGCGGATATGGGGGTGACGGTCTGGTCGCCCCGACGCGCCGAGCACCCGGCCCCCAGCGGTGCCGAACCGCCCGGTGCAGCCGCAGCCGTCGATGACTGGGCGGCGCTGGAAGCGGGCATCCGCGGCTGTACCCGCTGCCCGCTTCACCAGACCCGGATCTGTGCGGTGCCCGGGGTGGGTGACCGGGATGCCGAGCTGCTGATCGTCGGCGAGGCGCCGGGCCGCGAAGAGGACCAGCGGGGTGAACCGTTCGTCGGCCGTGCCGGCCGCCTGCTCGATGCCATGCTCCGGGCCATCGATCTGGATCGGCACCGGCGGGTGTATATCACCAACGTGATCAAGTCCCGGCCACCGGACAACCGGGATCCCAAAGCCGAAGAGTTGAGCGCCTGTCGGCCCTGGCTCGAGGCGCAGATCCGGCTCATCCGCCCGCGACGGATTCTGGCCGTGGGCCGGGTCAGCGCGCAGCAGCTCATTGGCACGCGGGAGGGCATCGGCAAGCTGCGCGGCCGTTGGCACCACCTCGGCGAGGCCGAAACGCCGCTGCTTGTGACCTATCATCCGGCCTATCTGCTGCGCGAGCCGGCCGCCAAGGCGCGCAGCTGGGCCGATCTGCTGATGCTCAAAACGGCGCTGGAAGCCGACGGCTGATGGTCGCCACGGCCTTTTTGCCCGTGATCCGCCCCATGCGACCGGCGGATCTCGCGTTGGTCGAGGGCGTCGAGGCCCGGGCCTACGACTATCCATGGAGCATCAATATCTTCCGCGACTGTCTGCGCATGGGCTATGAGTGCTGGGTGCAACTGGCCACCGAGCGGGTGGTGGGCCACTGTGTGCTCGCCATGGGCCCGGGCGAGGCCCATGTGCTCAATCTCGCGATCGACCCGGACTGGCACAACCGCGGCCTGGGGCGGGCACTGCTCGAGCGGCTCCTGACCCGGGCCGAAGAGCTGGGGGCGGAGTCGGTGTTCCTCGAAGTTCGTCCCAGCAACGCCCCGGCGGTGCATCTGTATCGCGCCACCGGATTCCGGCGGGTGGGACGGCGACGCGATTACTATCCCGCCGAAGATGGCCGCGAGGATGCCCTTGTGCTGCGCTATACGCTGCGCGAGGTGGCACCCGCGGGCCGTCGATGACCCCCATGGCGGGTGTGGCATCGCCGGCTCGGCCGTCGCGGCGGGTGGTCTGGTCGTGGGCCCTCTACGACTGGGCCAACTCGGCGTTTGCCACCGTGGTTCTGGCCGGGTTTTTTCCGATTCTCTTTCAGGACTACTGGAGCAGCGCCGCTGCGCCGGCGACAGCCAATCTGCGTCTGGGCTGGGCCAATGGGCTGGCCAGTCTGCTGATCGTGCTGCTGGCGCCGCTCGCGGGGGCGATGGCCGATCGCGGCGGCTGGCGCAAACGGGCGCTGCTTTTCTTTGCCTGGTCGGCGGCTGCGCTGACGGCGCTCCTGGCGCTGGTCCCCGGCGGCGACTGGCTGGTTGCCGCGACGCTTTTCGTCCTTGCCACGGTGGGCTTTATGGCCGCCAACCTGTTCTACGACGCCCTGCTGGTGGGGATCGCGCCACGCCGGCAATGGCATTCGCTCTCCGGGCTGGGGTTTGGCCTGGGCTATCTGGGTGGCGGTCTGCTCTATCTCGGCTGTGTCATCGCCGTGCTCCAGCCCGCCCGTTTCGGCCTGGCGGGGCCGCTCGAGGCGGCGCTGGCCGGCCTGATGGCGACCGCCGTGTGGTGGGCGGTGTTTGCACTGCCGCTGGCGCGCTATGTGCCCGAGCCGCCCTCCGCCGGTGGCGGTGCCTCGCTGGGCGGCGGTCTGCGGCAGATCGGCTCGACGCTGCGGCATCTGCGGGCCTATCGGCCGGTGGTTGTGTTTCTGCTTGCCTATTGGCTCTATATCGATGGTGTCGGTACCACCATCCGCATGGCGGTGGCCTATGGCCGGGCCCTGGGNTTCGAGCAGAATGATCTGATCGTGGCCCTTTTGATCACCCAGTTCGTGGGCTTTCCGGCGGCGATTGCCATGGGGGCATTGGGTGAGCGCATCGGCGCGCGCCCTGGCATCCTGCTGGGCCTCGGGGTGTATATCCTGATTGCCGTATGGGGCGCATTCATCCAGGCGCCCTGGGAGTTTTACTGCATTGCCGCGCTGGTGGGACTTGCCCAGGGGGGTGTGCAAGCGCTCAGCCGGTCGCTCTANGCNCGTCTCATCCCCCCGGAACGCGCGGCGGAGTTTTTCGGCTTCTACAATCTGCTCGGCAAGTTCGCTGCCCTCATCGGTCCACCGGCGTTCGGCTTTCTGGGCGTCTGGCTGGGGGATGTGCGCTACTCGATGCTGGCCCTGATCGTGCTGTTTACCGCCGGTGGGTTGATATTATGGCGGGTGGATCTGAGAGGAGCGGAAGCATGAGTGATAACGAACAGACCCCGACGGCACCGCGTCTGACGGTCTGGCAGGTGATCAAGAGCACGGTTGCCGCTGCGTTTGGCGTGCAGACCGAGGCCGCCCGGCAGCGCGATTTCAAGCAAGGCAGCGCGGCGACGTTCATCATCGCCGGGCTGGTCTTTACCGCGGCCTTTGTGGTGGCGCTGGTGGTGATCGTCAATCTGGTGCTGAGCGGCGCCGGCTGACGGGCAGCGGCACCATGACCGCGGCGGTCACCAGGCTCGAGGCCACCAGCGCGCCCAGAAACGGCCCCAGTGTGGGTGTCGCCGCCGGAAAGCTCGCCGCCAGCAATCCGGCGGCAAGGCTGCCCCCGGTGACCACGCCAGGGATGATCGCGCCGACGACGCCGGCCAGACAGCCGAGCACCGCCGCTTTGGTTGAAGCGCGATGGAAAAGCGCCGAGAGCAGCGGGACCACCGCGGTGGCGCAGAGCAGATCGGCAATCAGAAAGAGCCTCAGCACCGAAACCTGCTGGAGCGCCAAAAGCACCACCGGCAGCATTAACAACGCGGTCAGAACCCGCGCCCCCCGCAGACCCAGGCGTCCGGTCTCGGAGGCCCCCAGCGAGACCAGTGCATTCTGTAGCGTATCCACCGACGAGGCCACCAGGGTGATGCCAAGCACCAGCGCCGGCAGGGTCAGCCAGGCGGGCGCTTCGGCGAGTAGCGCGAAAAACGGGATGGGCGGGTTGCCCAGCTCGAGGCCGCGCCCGGCGGCCACCAGCCCGAGGCCGCCGAGCACGCCGATGACCAGCATCGTCGCGATACCGCCCAGCAGCGCGCCGCGTCGCAGGGCAGGGATATCCGCAGCGGCCCAGACCCGTTGCCAGTAGCCCTGGTGGAAAAGATTGGCGGCGGTCACCGCGATCACCAGGGTGAGGGCGACGGTCAGGCCCGTGGCCGCCGATGGGGGCGCGGTGCTTGCCGCGCCGGCCGTGGCATCCCCCGCGGGCGCCATCAGCGCCGCCAGCGCCACCAGGGCAAGCAACACGAGCAGCAACCCCCCTTGCCAGCGGTCGGTGATCAGGCTCGCCCGCAACCCCCCGGCCATGGTGTAGACCAGGGTGGCGGCGGCGACCGCCGCGATGGTGAAGGCCCCGTCTATCCCGGACAAAAGGGCGGTGATCGCCCCCACCGCGGTGAGTTCCGCGGCCAGAAAGCAGAGCATGTAGAGCAGCGAGAGCACCCCGATCCAGCGCCTGAAGCCATTGCCGAAGCGCTCGGCGGCAAACTCGGTCAGGCTTCGCCCCTGCGCCAGCCGCCGGCGGATGGTGGGGCCCATCCAGGCGAGCAGGGCGAATGGCAGTGCCGAACCCAGTGCGTAGCCGGCCACGGCCACCGGGCCGACAAAGGCCCCCACCTCGGGTGGGGCAAACAGAATCCATGCGCCCATGCCCGAGGCCAGAAAAGACAGGCCCAGCGTGAGTCCGGTCTGGCTGTTGCGGGCGGTGAGATAGTCATCGAGGCCGCCGGGGTGGCGGGCCCGTAGCCCCAGAAGGACAAAGATCAAAAGCGCGGCGGCGATCGCCGCCATGGTCAGGGTCTGCATGTCGCACTTCCTCCGCCGGTATCACCCGGTTCAGGTTCCAGGGTCTGCGCGAAGCGCACTCTCAGTCCGAAGACTCCCCTGGCGACGAAAATCTGGATTGTTCGAGGATCGAGTATGACCGCCGTGGGTGGGGTCGCTCAAGTCGTCGGCCGTGGTTGGGCTGGGCGTGGCGCCGGCAAATCGGCATGATGGCGGCCGAAACCAACAACGGGAGTACTGGCACCATGGCGCGTAGACGGCACTGGCTATTGACGGCTCTGGTCGTGGGGGTCGTGGCAGGCGGGGTTGCCCTGCCCATCGTCAATGGTCAGCGGGCCGAGCAGGCCTGGGTGACGGGGATCGAATCCGTCGATGCAATGCTTGAGGGCGACTATGGCCGGCCCAGTGGGGTCGAGTCGCGGGTCTATGAGCGCGGGCTTTTCAGCGCACAGGCGCGGGCCCGGATCCGTCTGGCGGCACCGGCTGTGTCACCGGCGCTTGCCGCGGCACTGGGCAATGATCGCGGCGAGGTGGTGCTGACCCTCGAGCAGACCATCGAGCATGGCTTGCTGGGGATTCGCTTTGACGGCCACCTCATCCCGCATGATCGACTGGCCACGCAACTGGGCCGGTTTGTCGCCGATCCCGCCGAGGCCGTCCGCGTCGGGGGCAAGGTCAATTTGCAGATGCGGCAGCTTCGGGTCTCGACTGTGCCGTTGAGCGGATTGATCGAGGCCGACGAGCCGCTGGTGCTGGACGCCGCCCCGCTTCGCCTGGAGCTCAGCTTCCAGCCCGATGAAAAGCGCCTCGACACCCTGCTGGACTGGCCGGGCATGACGCTGGACGCGCCGGAGCAGGGCGGCGAGCTGCGTGTCGATGACGTCTCATTGAACAGTACCGGCCGATTGGTGGCGGGCGATCTGCTCAACGGCCTGTGGGTCGGGCGCAGTGAATTGCGGCTCGGCGATATGGCCGCCCGATCGCCCATGGAGCCGCCGGTCCGGCTCGCCGAGCTGTCGGTGACGGCCAANAGCGAGG
>PR_CR_10_Liq_1_inCRDRAFT_1001024_pt1 | contig 16432 bp, 10 predicted proteins | sample PRCRCaboRojoPR_3_FD_10241 | JGI IMG/M metagenome (IMG submission 10241)
TCCCCGGTCGCCGCCCGCAGCCCCAGCGGCGCGAGCAGCTTCGCGAAAAGCGCGAAGACCTCGGCATCGGCGGCCGCGGGATCGTCGCGGGCGAAAAGCTCGTAGCCCACCTGCAGGTATTCCGAGGCCCGGTGAGAGGCCGCGTCCTGCATGCGGAAGACCGGCCCGGCATAGGTGTAGCGCGCGGGCTCGGCGCCCTCGGCCATGTGCATCTGCACCACCGGCACGGTGAAGTCGGGCCGCAGCATCAGCTCGCCCCGGACCGGGTCGCGGGTGGTGTAGGCACGGGCACGGATATCCTCGCCGTAGAGATCGAGCAGCGTCCCGGCCGGCTGCAGGATATCGGCCTCGACGGGATGCGCCCCCGCCGCGGCGAAGTGCGCGGCCAGCCGGTCGGCCTCGGCCCGGATCGCGGCTTTCGCGGCGGTGTCCATCAGCCCGTCCCACCGGCCAGGATGCGCCGCACCTCGGCCACGAGGTCGCCGCGCGCGACCTCGTACTGCGCGGGCCGCGCCTTCCATTCCTCCAGCGTCGCATCCTCGGCGATGCGGGCGCCGAGCACGAGATCCTTGACCTGGACGACGCCGCGGGCGCGCTCATCCTCGCCCTGGATCACCGCGACCGGCGCGGCGCGGCGGTCGGCATATTTCATCTGGTTGCCGAAATTCTTCGGATTGCCGAGATAGACCTCGGCCCGGATGCCGGCGCCGCGCAGCTCGGCGGCCATGGCCTGGTAGTCGGCCATGCGGTCACGATCCATGACGGTGACGACGACGGGCCCGTGGGCCTCCGCCCCGCCCCGGCCCCTGGCATGCAGGGCCGCGAGCAGCCGGTCGACGCCCACCGACACGCCGGTCGCAGGCACCGCCTGGCCGGTGAAGCGCTTGACCAGGTCGTCGTAGCGCCCGCCCCCGGCGACGGAGCCAAACTGGCGCGGCCGGCCCTTTTCATCGGTGATCTCGAAGGTCAGCTCGGCCTCGAAGACCGGCCCGGTGTAGTAGCCGAGGCCGCGCACGACCGACGGATCGATCACGATGCGGTCGGGGCCGAAGCCCTGGGCGTCGAGCAGCGCCGCGATGGTCTCGAGCTCCCGGACGCCGGTCTCGCCGGTCTCTGCGCCCTGCACCAGTTCGCGCAGTCGCGCACAGGTCGCCGCGCCCGTCTCGCGGCCGGCGGCCATGAAGCCCATGACGATCTCGGCCTGCCCGTCGGAGAGCTGCGCGCCCTCGGTGAAGTCGCCCGACTCGTCCTTGCGGCCCGCGCCGAGCAGCGCGCGCACGCCGTCCTCGCCCAGACGGTCGAGCTTGTCGATGGCCCGGAGCACGATGCCGCGCTCGTGCTCGAAGCGATCCTGATCGGCGGGGTCGAGGATGCCCGCGACCTCCATCACGCCATTCAGGACCTTGCGGTTGTTGACCCGCACGATGTAGTCGCCGCGCGGGATGCCCACCGCCTCCAGCGTCTCGGCCAGCATGGCGCAGATCTCGGCATCCGCCGCGACGCTGGGCGCGCCCACGGTGTCGGCGTCGCACTGGTAGAACTGGCGGAACCGGCCCGGGCCGGGCTTCTCGTTGCGCCAGACCGGGCCCATCGCGTAGCGGCGATAGGGCGTCGGCAGCTCCTGGCGATGCTGCGCGGCCACCCGCGCCAGCGGCGCGGTCAGGTCGTAGCGCAGCGCCAGCCAGTCGCCGTCATCCTCTTCCTGCCAGGCGAAGACCCCGGCATGGGGGCGGTCGACGTCGGGCAGGTACTTGCCCAGCGCCTCCAGCGTCTCGACGGCGGCGGTCTCGAGCGGGTCGAAGCCGTAGCGGTGATACACCTCGGCGATGGTGGCCAGCATCGCGTTGCGCGCGCTCACCTCCGCGCCGAAATAGTCGCGGAAGCCCTTGGGCGTCTCGGCCCTGGGCCGCCGGGGTTTCTTCGCCTTGTCCTTCGCCATCTCGCATCCCTCGTGGGCACTTGCCGCGTCGTCTAGCGGATGGGCGGCGGGGGGGCAAGGCGGGGCGCGTTCCCCGGTGCATCCCGGGCGCGAAGCGGTTAGGACTTCCGCGCAGGATCGGAAGGAGAGTGCATATGAGCGACCGACTGGACAACGCCGAGGCGGGACTTGCCCACCTGACCCGCATGGTCGAGGATCTCAGCGATGTCGTCGCGGGACAGGCGACCGCGATCGAGCGGCTCGAACGCCGCGTGGCGCTGCTGATGGACCGCGAGGCCGAGCGCGAGGTCGCGGCCGGCGGCACGGTCCCGCTCGGCGACGAGAAGCCGCCGCACTGGTGAGCCTTGCCCGGAACGACCGCGCCCGATGACCGCGACCCCGGCCCTCCCCCATCTCATCGCCCTGTCCGTCGGGGTCGGCGGCGGCGCGCCGGACGGGCGCTGCGCGCCCGGGATTGCGATGCCTCCGGCGGGGATATTTCCGCCACTTGGAGGGCGCGGTCGGTCCGCCCCTTCCAAGTGGTCCAAATATCCTCGCGCGCAGGGCGCGCGAAACCGCCCGCGCGGCACGCGCGGGCTCAGTAGTCTTCCACCTCCACCACGCCGCCGAGGCTCCGGATCGCGCCCTTGACCTGGGGCGTCACCGGAAAGGGCTCGGGCAGCGCGACCTCGACCTCGCCGGGGAGGTCGGGCGCCATGAGACAGAGCGAGACCGGCCCGCGGGCGCGGACCTGGGCCTCGGCGCGGGCGCGCTCCAGCACGCGGGCGACGGTCGTCATTGCCGAGGCATCGTCGAGATAGACGCGCAGCCCCGCCGGCGCCGCGTCCGCCACCGCCAGGTCGACGGGCTGCACCCCGCGGGCCAGCAGCTTCAGCTGGTCGGCCTCCAGTGTCGCCTCCACCGAGAGGACCACGTTCGAGCCGGGTTCCAGATGCTGGCGCCCGGCCTCGAGCGTGTCGGAGAAGACGGTGACCTCGTAGAGCCCCGAGGGATCCGAGAGCTGGACGAAGGCGAAGCGGTTGCCGCGCGCCGACTTGCGCTCCTGGCGGACCGAGACCGATCCCGCGAGCTTGGCGACGCAGGGACCGCCGGCGGCCTTCTTCTCGAGTTCGGCCAGGGTCGACACGCCCTTGCGCTTCAGCGGCCCCATGTAATCGTCGAGCGGGTGGCCGGACAGGTAGAAGCCCACCGCCTGGTGTTCCTGGCCGAGCCGCTCTGCCGGCAGCCAGTCCTCGGCCTGGGGCAGGCGCGGCTTCGGCAAGGTCTCGGTCGCCTCGCCGAAGAGCGAGACCTGCGCCGAGGCGCGGTCCTCGTGGACCGAGCTCGAATAGGCCACCAGCGCGTCGAGGGCCGCGAAGACCCGGGCGCGGTTGGGGTCGAGTTCGTCGAAGGCCCCGGCGCGGGCCAGCATCTCGAGCGAGCGCTTGCCGATCCGCTTGAGGTCGACGCGCTCGGCGACGTCGAAGAGATCGCGGAACGGGCGCTCGCCGCGCGCCTCGACGATGAGGCGCATCGCGTCGGCGCCCACGTTCTTGAGCGCCCCGAGCGCGTAGACGATCTGCCCGTCCGCGACGGTGAAGTGCGCGCCGGAGCGGTTCACGCAGGGCGGCACGAGCCCGATCCCCAGCCGGTCGACCTCGCGCTTGTAGATGTTGAGCTTGTCGGTCAGGTGCATGTCGCAGTTCATCACCGCGGCCATGAATTCCACCGGGTGATTGGCCTTGAGCCATGCCGTCTGGTAGCTGACCACGGCATAGGCTGCCGCGTGCGACTTGTTGAAGCCGTAATTGGCGAATTTCTCGAGCAGGTTCCAGACTTCGAGCGCCTTGCCGTCGTCGACGCCGTTCTCCTTGGCGCCGTCGATGAATTTCGGGCGTTCGGCGTCCATCGCCTCCTTGATCTTCTTGCCCATGGCCCGGCGCAGCAGGTCGGCGCCGCCCAGCGTGTAGCCGGCCATCTCCTGGGCGATCTGCATCACCTGTTCCTGGTAGACGATGATGCCCTGGGTCTCGTCCAGGATNTGNTCGATCGAGGGGTGGATGTGGTCGCGTTCGGAGATCCCGTTCTTCACCTCGCAGTATTTCGGGATGTTCTCCATCGGTCCCGGGCGGTAGAGCGCGACGAGCGCGACGATGTCCTCGATGCAGGTGGGCTTCATCCGCCGGAGCGCGTCCATCATGCCCGAGCTTTCCACCTGGAACACCGCCACCGTCTTGGCCGAGGCATAGAGCCTGTAGGTCGCCTCGTCCTCGAGCGGGATGGCGTTGATCTGGTTCCAGGCCCCTTCGGGCGGCGCGTAGAGCTGCCGGCCGTCGGCGGCCTCGTGCAGCTGCCGTCCGCCCGCGCGGATCAGGTCGACGGCGTTCTGGATCACCGTCAGCGTCTTCAGACCGAGGAAGTCGAATTTGACCAGCCCCGCCTGTTCGACCCATTTCATGTTGAACTGGGTCGCCGGCATCTCCGAGCGCGGGTCCTTGTAGAGCGGCACCAGCTCGTCCAGCGGGCGGTCGCCGATCACCACGCCCGCGGCATGGGTCGAGGCGTTGCGCAACAGCCCCTCGATCTGCTGGCCATAGGTCAGCAGCCGGTCGACGACCTCCTCGGCGCGGGCCTCCTCGCGCAGGCGCGGTTCCTCCTCCAGCGCCTTGGCGATGGAGACGGGCTTCACCCCCTCGACCGGGATCAGCTTCGAAAGCCGGTCCACCTGGCCGTAGGGCATCTGCAGCACCCGGCCGACGTCGCGCACCGCCGCCTTGGACAGGAGCGCGCCGAAGGTGATGATCTGCGCGACCTTCTCGGCGCCGTATTTCTTCTGGACGTACTCGATCACCTCCTCGCGGCGATCCATGCAGAAATCAATGTCGAAGTCCGGCATCGAGACCCGCTCGGGATTGAGGAAGCGCTCGAAGAGCAGCTTGTAGCGCAGCGGGTCGAGATCGGTGATCGTCAGCGCGTAGGCCACCAGCGACCCCGCGCCCGACCCGCGCCCCGGCCCGACGGGGATGTCGTGATCCTTCGCCCATTTGATGAAATCGGCGACAATCAGGAAGTAGCCCGGGAACCCCATCGACTCGATGATGCCGAGCTCGTAGTCCAGCCGCGCCTCGTAGTCCTCGACCGGCGCGGCATGGGGAATGACGTCGAGCCGGGCCTTCAGCCCCGCCTGCGCCTGGCGGCGCAGTTCCTCCACCTCGTCCTCGGCGAAGCGCGGCAGGATCGGCGCGCGTTTCTCTGCCTTGAAGGCACAGCGCCGCGCGATCTCGACCGTGTTCTCGATCGCCTCCGGCAGGTCGGCGAAAAGCGCGGCCATTTCCTCGGGCGACTTGAAGTGATGCTCGGGCGTCAGCCGGCGACGCGGCTCCTGCTGGTCGACATAGGCGCCCTGGGCCACGCAGAGCATCGCGTCATGCGCCTCGTACATCTCGGGCCTGGGGAAATGCACGTCGTTGGTGGCCACAAGCGGCAGGTCCATGGCGTAGGCCATCTCGACCAGGCCCCGCTCGGTGGCGGCCTCGGCGTCGCTGCGCTGGCCGCCGCCGCCGGGGTGGCGCTGGATCTCCATATAGAGCCGGTCGGCGAAGGCGGCGGCGAGACGGCGGACCAGGGCCTCGGCCGCCGGGCGCTGGCCGGCCTGCAGGAGCCGGCCCACCGGGCCATCCGCACCGCCCGTCAGGCAGATCAGCCCCTCGGCGTGACGCTCCAGTTCGTCGGTCCGGATCTGCGCGGCCTCGCCCCTGCGCATCAGGTGGGCGCAGGAATTGAGCTTCAGCAGGTTGAGATAGCCGGTCTCGTTCTGCGCCAGCAGCACCACGGGCGCCGGGTCCGGCGCCCGCTCTCCCGGCCGGGCGTCGAGATAGGTCATGTGCATCTGGCAGCCGATGATCGGCTGGATCCCCTCCCCCGCCGCCAGGACCGAAAATTCCAGCGCGCAGAACATGTTGTCGGTGTCGGTGACGGCAACGGCGGGCATGCCGTGATCGCGGCAGAGCCCGGCGAGCTTCTTGACCGGCACCGCCCCCTCGAGAAGCGAGTACTCGGTGTGAAGGCGGAGATGGATGAATCGGGGATCGCTGCTCATGGCGGCAGACTAGGCCAGCGGCGGCCCGGGCGGAAGGCCCGTCCATCTTCGGGAATTCCCGAAAGGTCTTTCGCGCGGCCGGCAAAACTCGACTCTTGCCAAGCCGGGGGTTTGGCGTCTTTCCTGACAGCAACCAACACGGGGAGAGCACCGGCTTTACGCCGCATCGGGCCGGTGCATTGCGGCGAAAGACCGCGAAACAGAAAGCGGCATCGGACAGAAATGGGAGAGATCACCTTTCTTCTGAACGGGGAGCCCGTGCGCGTGGACGGCGCCCCCGCAACCCGGACCCTGCTCGACTGGCTCCGCGAGACGCGCGGCCTTACCGGCACCAAGGAAGGCTGCAACGAGGGCGATTGCGGCGCCTGCACCGTGATGGTCACCGCGCTGGAGGACGGGACGCCGGTGCACCGCGCGGTCAATGCCTGCATCCTGTTCCTGCCGCAGCTCCACGGCAAGGCGGTGCGCACCGTCGAGGGCATCGCCGGCCCCGACGGCACGCTGCACCCGGTCCAGCAGGCGATGATCGATCATCACGCCAGCCAGTGCGGCTTCTGCACACCGGGCTTCGTCGTCTCGATGGCGGTGGGCCACCTGAACGGCCGCCGCGACCATGACGACGTGCTCGCCGGCAATCTCTGCCGCTGCACGGGCTACGCGCCCATCATCCGCGCCGCCGAGGCGGCCCGGGACGCGCCCGTGCCGGGCTGGATGCGCGCCGATGGCGACGCCGTCGCGACCCTGGCCGCCGGTGCGCTGGAAACGGCGGACGCCTTCGTGCCCGACAGCCTCGAGCGGCTGGCGGACTGGTACGCCGCGCACCCGGACGCGGTGCTGGTGGGCGGCGCGACCGACGTGGGCCTTTGGGTCACCAAGGCGCTGCGCGCGCTGGATCGCGTCGCCTTCGTCGCCGGCGTGCCCGCGCTCAGGCGGATCGAGGAAACCGCGGCGGGGCTGCGCATCGGCGCGGCCGTCACGCTGGAGGAATTGCACGAGGCGCTCGCGCCGCGCCATCCCGGCCTGGGCGAGCTGATCCGCCGCTACGGCTCCGTGCAGGTCCGCAACGCCGCGACCATCGGCGGCAACATCGCCAACGGCTCGCCCATCGGCGACGGGCCACCGGCGCTGATCGCGCTCGGCGCGACGCTGCACCTGCGCCACGGCACCGAGACGCGGGACATGCCCCTGGAGGATTTCTTCCTCGATTACGGCAAGCAGGACCGCCGGCCCGGCGAACTGGTGGAGGCCGTCACGATCCCGGTCCAGCCCGATCGGCTGAAATGCTACAAGCTGTCGAAACGCTTCGACCAGGATATCTCGGCCGTGTGCGGCTGCTTCAACGTGACCGTCACGGACGGCCGGGTCACCGGGGCGCGCATCGCCTTCGGCGGCATGGCGGCGACGCCGAAACGCGCCACCGCCGTGGAGGACGCGCTGCGCGGCCAGCCCTGGACCGCGACCACGATCGCGGCCGCCGGGCCGGCCTTCGATGCCGCCTTCGCCCCGATCGACGACATGCGGGCCTCCGCCGCCTACCGGCTGGAAACGGCCCGCAACATGCTGACCCGCTATTTCCTCGAGACGACGGACGGCCCGGCCACCCGCGTGCTGGAGGTGCCGGCATGAGCGTGGCCAGGCCCCTGCCCCACGACGCCGCCCGGCTGCACGTCACGGGCGCCGCGCGCTACGTCGACGACATCCCGCTGCCGGCCAACGCGCTGCATCTCTGCTTCGGCCTGTCGGAGATCGCGCATGGCGAGATCGGGTCGATGGACCTCGCGCCGGTGCGCAGCGCCCCCGGCGTCGTCGCGGTCTGGACCGCGGCGGACCTGCCGGGCGCGAACGACGTCTCGCCCTCGATCCATGACGAACCGCTCCTGGCCGACGGCACGGTGCAGTATGTCGGGCAGCCGATCTTCCTGGTCGCCGCCGAAAGCCACCTGGCGGCGCGCAGGGCCGCGCGGCGCGCGGAGATCGCCTATCGCGCGCGCCCCGCGATCCTGAGCATCGACGACGCGCTCGCCGCCGGCAGCCGCTTCGAGGACCCGGTGGTCTGGCGGAAGGGCGACGCCGAGGCCGCCTACGCCGCGTCCGCCCATCGCGTCGCGGGCGTGATCGAGATCGGCGGGCAGGAGCATTTCTACCTCGAGGGCCAGGCCGCGCTGGCGCTGCCGCAGGAAGGCGGCGACATGGTGGTGCATTCCTCCAGCCAGCACCCGACCGAGATCCAGCACAAGGTGGCCGACGCGCTGGCGGTGCCGATGCACGCCGTCCGGGTCGAGGTGCGGCGCATGGGTGGCGGCTTCGGCGGCAAGGAAAGCCAGGGCAACGCGCTGGCGGTCGCCACCGCCGTGGCGGCCCGGCTGACCGGCCGCCCGGCGCGGATGCGCTACGACCGCGACGACGACATGACGATCACCGGCAAGCGCCACGACTTCCGCATCGCCTACCGCGCGGGCGCCGACGCGGAGGGCCGGCTCGAGGCGGTGCTGTTCGAGCAATACGCCCGCTGCGGCTGGGCGCTCGATCTGTCGATGCCGGTGGCCGACCGGGCCATGCTCCATGCCGACAACGCCTATCACCTGCCCCATGCCCGCATCGAAAGCCACCGGCTTAAGACCAACACCCAGTCGGCCACCGCCTTCCGCGGCTTCGGCGGGCCGCAGGGCATGGTGGGGATCGAGCGGGTGATGGATCACGTGGCCCAGGCGCTCGGCCGCGACCCGCTCGACATACGGCAGCTGAATTTCTACCGGGACGCCGCGGCAGGGGGGCTGTCCGCCCCCCGTCCCGGGCAGGCGCCCGGGACTCCCCCCGAGGATATTTCCGGAACGGCGAAGCCGGGGGCCGCGGCGGCCGATCCGGGCACCGGCATCGCCGCGCGCGGGGCGTCGACGGCGCAGACCACGCCCTATCACATGGCGGTCGAGGACTGCGTGATCGGCGAGATCGTGGACGCGCTGGCAGACAGCGCCGAGTACCGCCGCCGCCGGGCCGAGATCGCGGCCTGGAACGCGGAGAACCCGGTTCTGAAGCGCGGCATCGCGCTGACGCCGGTGAAATTCGGGATCAGCTTCACGCTGACGCATCTCAACCAGGCGGGCGCGCTGGTGCATGTCTACCAGGACGGCTCGATCCACATGAACCATGGCGGCACCGAGATGGGCCAGGGGCTGTTCCAGAAAGTGGCGCAGGTGGCGGCGGAGGCCTTCGGTGTGGACCTCTCGGCGGTGAAGATCACCGCGACCGACACCGGCAAGGTGCCGAACACCTCGGCCACCGCCGCGTCCTCGGGATCGGACCTGAACGGCATGGCCGTCAAGGCCGCCTGCGACGAGATCCGGGGCCGCATCGCGGCCCTGCTCGCAGAGCGTCACCAGACCGAGGCGGCCGAGGTCGTCTTTGCCGATGGCCGGGTCACGGCCGGGGCCGAGACCTACAGCTTCGCCGAGGCCGCCCGGCTGGCCTATCTCGACCGCGTGAGCCTTTCGGCGACCGGGTTCTACGCGACGCCGAAGCTGAGCTGGGACCGCAAGGCCGGGCGCGGGCGGCCCTTCTACTACTTCGCCTACGGCGCGGCGGTGACCGAGGCCGCGATCGACACGCTGACCGGCGAATACCGGCTGCTGCGGGCCGATATCCTGCACGATGCGGGCCGCTCGCTGAACCCGGCGATCGATCTGGGCCAGGTCGAGGGCGGCTTCGTCCAGGGGGCGGGCTGGCTGACGACGGAAGAACTGGTCTGGGACGCGGACGGCCGCCTCGCGACCCATGCGCCGTCCACCTACAAGATCCCGGCCTGTTCGGACCGGCCGCGGGTCTTCAACGCCCGCCTCTGGGAGAAGGGCCGCAACCGCGAGGACACGATCTACCGGTCGAAGGCCGTGGGCGAACCCCCGCTGATGCTGGGCATCTCGGCGCTGATGGCGCTGTCGGACGCGGTGGCGGCCTGCGGCGACGGGACCCGTTATGTCGCGCTCGACGCGCCGGCCACGCCCGAGCGGGTACTGGCCGCGGTCGCGCGCCAGCAGGCGGCGGCGCGATGAGCCTCGACCGCGGCCTACTCCGCCGGGCGGTGGACGCCCATGGCGCGGTGGCGCGCGTCGTCGTCGCGGCAGCCGCCGGATCGGCGCCGCGCGAGCCAGGCGCGGCGATGCTGGTCTGGGCCGGCGGCCAGTCCGGCACCATCGGCGGCGGGGCGCTGGAATACGCGGCCGCGGACCGGGCGCGGGCGCGCCTGGCGGCTGGCGCGGCGCCCGCCCTTTTCGCGCGCATCCCGCTCGGGCCGGGGCTCGGCCAGTGCTGCGGCGGTGCCGTCACGCTGGTGACGGAACTCTACGACAGCCATGCGCTGGAGCGGCTTGGCGACGCGCCCGGCGGCGTCCATGCGCGCCCGGTCGCGCCCGGCGCGGACGCCACGCCTCCCCTGGCGCTGCGCCGCGTGTTGAACCGGGCCCGGTCGGCGGGCGTCCTGCCGGCGCCGCAGCTGGTCGAGGGCTGGCTCGTCGAACCGCTGACCACGCCCGCACGGCCGCTCTGGATCTGGGGGGCGGGACATGTGGGCCGCGCTCTGGTCGCGACGCTGGCCCCCCTGCCCGACTTTGCCATCACCTGGATCGACACGGCCGAGGACCGGTTCCCGCCCGAGATCCCGGCCGGCGTCACCCGGCTGGTCGCCGCGCACCCGGCCGGGCTGGTGGCGCATGCGCCGGCCGCGGCCGCGCATCTCGTGCTCACCTATTCCCACGCCCTCGATCTCGAGCTCTGCCACAGGTTGCTCGGGCATGGCTTCGCCAGTGCCGGGCTGATCGGGTCGGCCAGCAAATGGGCCCGTTTCCGCTCACGCCTTCGGCAGCTGGGCCATCCGGATGCCCGGATCGACCGCATTGCCTGCCCGATCGGCGACCCGGCGCTCGGAAAACACCCGCAGGCCATTGCGGTCGGGGTGGCGGCGGGGCTACTGAGACAGGAGAGTGCCGAGGACCGTGCCAGGGAGGCCATGTCGTGACCGCGCTGCTGACCGTCGAGGGTCTGACCAAGGCCTATCCCGGTGTCGTCGCCAATGACGACGTCTCCTTCGCCATCGCGCCGGGCGAGGTTCACGCGCTTCTGGGCGAGAACGGCGCGGGCAAATCGACCCTGGTCAAGATGATCTACGGTCTGGTGCGTCCAGATGCCGGCCGGATGCGCCTGCGGGACACCCCCTACACGCCGTCCGAGCCGCGCGCGGCGCGGGCCTCGGGCGTGGCGATGGTGTTCCAGCATTTCTCGCTTTTCGATGCGCTCGACGTGGCCGAGAACATCGCGCTGGGGATGGAGAACCCGCCGCCCCAGCGCCAGCTGGCGCGCCGCATCCGCGAGGTGAGCGAGGCCTACGGGCTGCCGCTCGACCCCGACCGGCTGGTCGGCGAGCTGTCGGCCGGCGAGCGCCAGCGGGTCGAGATCATCCGCTGCCTGTTGCAGGATCCCAAGCTGCTGATCATGGACGAGCCGACCAGCGTGCTGACGCCGCAGGAGGTGCAGATCCTGTTCGAGACGCTGCGCAAGCTCGCGGCCGAGGGCACGGCGATCCTCTATATCAGTCACAAGCTCGAGGAGATCCGCGCGCTCTGCGACAACGCGACGATCCTGCGGCTGGGCAAGGTGGTCGCCACCTGTGACCCGCGCGAGAAAAGCGCGGCGGAGCTGGCGGAGATGATGGTCGGCACCAAGCTGACACCGCCCGAGCGCGAGTCGGCCGCGCCCGGCGAGGTCGTTCTCGACGTCAGCGGGCTGTCGATGAAATCGGCCAATCCTTTCGGCACCACGCTCAAGAACGTGCATTTTCGTGTCCGCGCGGGCGAGGTGCTGGGCATCGGCGGCGTCGCCGGCAACGGCCAGGACGAGCTGCTGGCCGCGCTCTCGGGCGAGTCGCGGGTGGAGCCGGACGCGATCCGGCTGAAGGGCGCGGATGTGGGCCAGCTCGGCCCGAATGCCCGCCGCCGGCTCGGGCTGCTCTGCGCGCCAGAGGAACGGCTGGGCCATGCCGCCGCCCCGGACATGAGCCTGACCGAGAACGCGATCCTGACCGGCGTCATCCGCGAGGATCTGGCCGCCCGCGGCTTCCTGCGCTGGGGCGCGGCACAGGGTTTTGCCCGCCGCATCGTCGAGCGCTTCGACGTGCGCACGCCCGGCGTCGGGCATGCGGCGCGCTCCCTGTCGGGCGGCAACCTGCAGAAATTCGTCATCGGGCGCGAGGTGCTCCAGCGCCCCGAGGTCCTGGTGGTCAACCAGCCCACCTGGGGCGTCGATGCCTCGGCGGCCGCGGCGATCCGGCAGGCGCTGCTGGACCTGGCCTCGACGGGCACGGCGGTGATCTGCATCAGCCAGGATCTCGACGAGCTGATGGAGATTTCCGACCAGTTCGCGGCGCTGAACGAGGGCCGGCTCTCGGCGCCGCGCCCGGCGCGCGGCCTGAGCATCGAGGAAATCGGCCTGATGATGGGCGGCGCCCACGACATGGAGGTGGCCGATGCGATCTGACGCGGCAAGACGGAGGCCCGGCGCATGATCCGGCTGGAAAAACGGCCCGAGCCCTCGCGGTTCTGGACCGCGGTGACGCCGGTGCTGGCGGTGCTGACGACCATGATCGCGGGCGGCGTTCTCTTCGCCATGCTGGGCAAGGATCCGCTGGAGTCGATCCGCACGATCTTCTGGGATCCGCTCTTCAACGCGCAGTTCGCCGACTTCGCGCGCCCGCAGCTGCTGGTGAAGGCCGGGCCGCTGATCCTCATCGCGCTCGGACTAAGCCTCGGGTTCCGCGCCGGGATCTGGAACATCGGGGCAGAGGGGCAGTACATCGCCGGGGCGATCTGCGGCGCCGGGGTGGCGCTGGCCTTCTACCCGCTCGACTCCTGGATCGTGTTTCCGCTGATGGTGCTGGCCGGCGCGCTGGGCGGCTGGGCCTGGGGCATGATCCCGGCGCTGCTCAAGATCCGCTTCGGAACCAACGAGATCCTCGTCTCGCTGATGCTCGTCTACGTGGCCGAGCAGTTCCTGGCCTCGATGTCGCTGGGGCTGCTGCGCAACCCCGAGGGCCACGGCTTCCCGGGCTCGCGGAACCTGCAGGAATACCCGGCGGCGGCCAATACCGAGATCATCGCCGGAACGGGCATGCACTGGGGCGTCATGACCGCCTTTCTCGCGGTGATCGCCGCCTATGTGCTGCTCAACCGCCACATCCTGGGCTTCCATATCCGGCTCGCCGGGCAATCGCCGCGCGCGGCGCGCTTCGCCGGCGTCAGCCCGCCCCTCCTGGTCGCCTTCTGCCTCGGCACCTCGGGCGCGCTCGCCGGGCTCGCCGGGCTGTTCGAGGTCGCCGGCCCCGCCGGGCAGATCTCGATCGATTTCAACGTGGGCTATGGCTTCACGGCGATCATCGTCGCCTTCCTCGGGCGGCTGCACCCGGTGGGGATCCTCCTGGCCGGGCTGCTGATGGCGCTGACCTATATCGGCGGGGAGCTGGCGCAGTTCATGCTGGGCCTGCCCGCCGCCGCGATCCAGGCCTTCCAGGGCATGCTGCTGTTCTTCCTGCTGGGCTTCGACGTCTTTTCCAACTACCGCGTCCGGCGCGTCACGAGCGAGGTGGCCTGATGGATCTCTCCGCGATCAATCCGCTGGTGCTCGTGGCGAGCCTGATGGTGGCCGCCACGCCGATCCTGCTGGCCGCCATCGGCGAACTGGTGGTCGAGAAGGCCGGCGTGCTGAACCTGGGCGTCGAGGGCATGATGATCACCGGCGCGATCTGCGGCTTCGCGACCGCGGTCGAGACCGGCTCGCCGCTGCTGGGCTTTCTGGCGGCCTTCGCGGGCGGCGCGGCGCTGTCGCTGGTCTTCGGGGTGCTGACGCAGGTCTTCCTGTCGAACCAGGTGGCGACGGGGCTTGCGCTGACGCTGTTCGGGCTCGGCCTCTCGTCGCTGATGGGCCAGGGCTACACCGGCATCAAGCCGCCGCCGACGGCCCGGATCGAGATCCCGGTGCTGGCCGACCTGCCGGTGGTCGGGCGCATCCTCTTCCAGCATGACTGGGTGGTCTATGCCTCGCTTTTGCTGGTCGCCGGGGTCTGGGCCTTCCTGCGCTACACGCGCGCCGGGCTCGTCCTGCGCGCCGTGGGCGAAAGCCACGACGCCGCCCATGCGCTGGGCTACAAGGTGGTGCGGATCCGCATCCTCGCGATCCTCTTCGGCGGGGCCTGCGCCGGCTTGGGCGGGGCCTATATCTCGCTGGTGCGGGTGCCCCAGTGGACCGACGGCATGACCTCGGGCGCGGGCTGGATCGCGCTGGCCATCGTGGTCTTCGCCAGCTGGAAAGCGCCGCGGGTTCTGCTGGGCGCCTATCTTTTCGGCGGGGTGGCCGTGCTGCAGCTGAATCTGCAGGCCGCCGGCATCGCGATCCCGGTGGAATACTTGTCGATGGCCCCGTATCTGATAACCATTCTGGTCCTTGTGATCATGTCGGCTGACCGCAGCCGCGCGGCGCTCAACGCGCCCGCCTCGCTCGGCCGATCCTTTCATGCCTCGAGCTGACCGCCGGGGCGCAGGCTGCCAACCCGGGCGCACCGCGTCCGAAACCAACGAGGGAGATGAAATGAAACCGATGCATAAACTACTGACGGCCGCGGCGCTGTCGCTGGGACTGGCCGGCGCCGCCGCCGCGCAGGACCCGGTCAAGGTGGGCTTCGTCTATGTCGGGCCGATTGGCGACGGCGGGTGGACCTATGAGCACAACAAGGGCCGCCTCGCCGTCGAGGAGCATTTCGGCGATGCGGTCGAAACCGTGTACCAGGAAAGCGTGCCGGAAGGCGCGGATGCCGAGCGCGTGCTGACCCAGATGGCGCTGTCGGGGGCCGACCTGATCTTCACCACCTCTTTCGGCTACATGGACGCGACGGTCAACGTGGCCAAGAAGTTCCCCGACGTGAAGTTCGAGCACGCCACCGGCTACAAGCGGGCCGACAACGTCTCGACCTACTCGGCGCGTTTCTACGAAGGCCGCGCCATCCAGGGCCACATCGCCGGCAAGCTGACCGAGACCAACAAGATCGGGTATATCGGGTCCTTCCCGATCCCCGAGGTCGTGCGCGGCATCAACGCGTCCTTCCTGCATGCCCGCAAGGCCAACCCCGAGGTCGAGTTCTCGATCGTCTGGGCCTACACCTGGTTCGACCCGGCGAAAGAGGCCGACGCCGCACAGGCGCTGATCGAACAGGGCGCCGACGTGATCATGCAGCACACCGACTCCACCGCGCCGCTGGCCGCGGCCGAGAAAGCGGGCGGCGTGATCGGCTTCGGCCAGGCCTCTGACATGGCCGAGTACAAGCCCGAGCCGCGCGTCTCGTCGATCATCGACAACTGGGCGCCCTACTATATCGACCGGGTGCAGGCCGTGATCGACGGCACCTGGGAAAGCCAGGACGTCTGGCACGGCATCGACGAGGGCATGGTGGAAATCGGCGAGATCACCGACGCCGTTCCGGCCGAGGTCCGCGAGGAGGCGCTGGCGCTGAAGGAGAGCATCGCGAGTGGCGCGTACCACCCCTTCACCGGCCCGATCAACAAGCAGGACGGCAGCGTCTGGCTGGCCGAGGGCGAGACCGCCGACGACGGCACGCTGCTGGGCATGGACTTCTACGTCGAGGGCATCACCGGCGACCTGCCCAAGTGAGCCCTTGCCGCCCCGCGGCAGTTCGATACCCTGCAAGGCCCGCGCCCCGGCGCGGGCCTTTTCCTTGAGGAGCCTGCAATGCCCAACGCCCCGCTCACCACCGCCGACGGCCAGCCGGCCAGCCGCTTCGTCTTCGGCACGATGCAGTTCGGCGGCCGCGCCGACGCGGCCGCGTCGCAAGCCCTGTTCGAGGCCAGCCGCGCCGCCGGGATCACCCATTTCGACACGGCGCATGTCTACACCGACGGCGCCTCGGAGACGCTGCTCGGGCGTTTCGCGGCACCCGAGCGCGACCGGCTCTTCATCGCGACCAAGGCCGGCTACAAGGGCGGGGCCGCGCGCGACAACATCCTGCGCACCTTCGACGAGAGTCGCACCCGGCTCGGCATGGACAGCGTCGACCTGCTCTACCTGCACCGCTGGGACGGCGACACGCCGCTCGAGGAAACCTTCGAGACCCTGGCCGGGCTGCAGGACCGCGGCCTGGTACGCCATGTCGGCGTCTCGAACTACGCTGCCTGGCAGGTGATGAAGGCACAGGCCGTCGCCCGGAGCTTCGGCACCGGGATCGACGTGATCCAGCCGATGTACAACCTGGTCAAACGCCAGGCCGAGGTGGAGATCCTGCCGATGGCCGCGACGGAAGGCATCGCCGTGCAGCCCTATTCGCCGCTGGGCGGCGGGCTGCTGAGCGGGAAATACGCGGCCGGCGG
>PR_CR_10_Liq_1_inCRDRAFT_1001025_pt1 | contig 16428 bp, 12 predicted proteins | sample PRCRCaboRojoPR_3_FD_10241 | JGI IMG/M metagenome (IMG submission 10241)
GGCGGATGTCAATGTCCGGCGCAGGCGTCTGCGGGCTGGGTTGCAGCTGGCGGGGGTCTCGACAGCAGGGATGCTGTCGTGAAGCTTACAGGGACGTATTCACGGCGTCCCCCGCCAGCTGCAACCCAGCCCGCAGAAAGCGAAAACCGAGATGCGACGGGTATCGCGCCATCTCGCTCAGAAGGCCTCCTCTTCGACCTCCAGATAGACCAGCGAGATGTGCTTGCCCAACTCACCCTCGAAGCCCGGCCAGTCCGCATAGGCCGATAGCCGCTCGCTGATGGCGGGTTTCATTTCGAAGTCGCTCAGTCCCTCGTCATAGAACTCGGCTACGGCCTCATACAGGCCGCCCAGGTAGCCGACATAGTCATCGACGATCGACCAGTCGCCGACGGGCCCATGCCCCGGAATCAGCACCTCGGCGGTGGTCACGCGTGATTTGATGTCCTCCAGTGCCTCCAGACTGCCGCGAAACGAGCCATCATCCATGCGCACGATGCGCCCATTGTTGGCATTGTCGGCCAGGAAGAGCACTCCCCGTTCCGGGATTTCGAACATCAGATCGGATGTGGAATGGACTTCCGGATAGTGGTGGGCGCGGATGGTCAGGCCACCGACGGACAGACTGTCGCCATCATCCAGGGTCTGGGTCGGCGGCACCGGTTCGGTGCCGGCGATGGCCCCATCGGTCGCATTCATCATGATGTCGTACCACTGCGCGCCCGCGCCCTGCTCGATCAGCGCCAGCATCTGCGGGTGGCCATAAATGGGTACCCCGGGCGTATCGGCCACCATGGCCTGATTACCCAGCCAGTGGTCCCCATGGACGTGGGTGTTCAGCACAGCCAGCAGGGGTTTATCGGTCCGGGCGCGAATCTGTCGCAGCAGCATCTCGCCGATCTGCACACTGGAACCGGTATCGATCACCACCACGCCCTCATCGGTGAGGATGAAGGTCGAGTTGGCCATGAAGCCCTGGTTCTCGGGGGTCGGGTGATTGATCTCGCCAAAGAGGGTGAAGACGCCGGGCGCCACCTCTTGCGCGACGGCATCGGGGACCTTCGGGCCGCGCTCGCCGGCGCTGAGCGGCCCGATGAACAGCAGCACCAGGGTAGCCAGGACACGGGGGCCGAACTGACGCGTGTGCTGTCGCCTGAAACGGCGGTGAATCGTTTTGATTGGCATGGCAGGCATTCCTCTTTGGCGGTCGAGACCTTCGTGTCGAGACCTTCGTGATGTGAGGCTGGCTGGCGGTTTCGAAAGTACGGCGGGAACCGACTGTGTCCTCCATACCAGCGCGACGTCGAGTCTCGCTCCGGCGCCCCCGGCGCTGGCAACACACGAGCGCTTGATCACCGAAGACCTGCGCGGACAGACACCCGGATTCGAGCCCGGCGGGGATGAGCGCGCCTGCCGGTCGGGCACAAAAAAGCCGCCCGCAGGCGGCTGCTTTCATTCTGTTTTCTGGTGGCTACGGCTAGATTCGAACTAGCGACATCGGCATTATGAGTGCCGCGCTCTAACCAACTGAGCTACGTAGCCGGAAAGACCATCAAGCATAGCCGCCCGGTCTGCGCCGGTCAAGACCGAAACCGAGGCGCCGGCGTCCAGCGAGTGGTCTGCCCGCATGGCGGCTTGTGTGCATTGACTGCGTCGTCGCCGGCGTCTGTGCATCAAACGTTGAAGCGGAAATGGATGACGTCGCCGTCGCGGACGACATACTCCTTGCCCTCGCTGCGCAGCTTGCCCGCCTCCTTGGCGCCCTGCTCGCCCTTGCAGGCGATGAACTCCTCGTAGGCGATCACCTCGGCGCGGATGAAGCCGCGCTCGAAGTCGGTGTGGATCACGCCGGCGGCCTGGGGCGCGCTGGCGCCCACGGGAATGGTCCAGGCACGGCATTCCTTGGGGCCGGCGGTGAAATAGGTCTCCAGGCCCAACAGGCGGTAGCCCGCGCGCACGACACGATTCAGGCCCGGCTCGTCCAGGCCCAGGTCGGCCATGAACTCGGCGCGCTCATCCTCAGGCAGTTCGACGATCTCCGCCTCGATGGCGGCGCAGACGGGCACCACCTCGGCGCCCTCCTCGGCGGCGTGTGCCCGCACCCGATCCAGTAGCGGGTTGTTCGCGAAGCCGTCGTCGGCGACGTTGGCGACGTACATGGTCGGCTTGGCGGTGAGCAGAAACAGCTCGCGCAGCTCGGCGCGCTCGTCGGCGGTGAAGTCCATGGCCCGCACCGGCCGCCCCGCATCCAGGTGTGCCGCCACCCGCTCCAACAGGGCCTTGCGCGCGAGCTGGGCCTTGTCGCCGGTCTTCGAGGCCTTGACGGCGCGCTCCAGGGCCTTGCCGACGGTCTCCAGGTCGGCGAGCGCCAGTTCCGTGTCGATGACCTCGATGTCGCGCACCGGGTCGACGCTGCCGGCGACGTGGGCCACGTCGTCGTCTTCGAAGCAGCGCACCACGTGCGCCACGGCGTCCGTCTCGCGAATGTTGGCCAGGAACTTGTTGCCGAGCCCCTCGCCCCTGGAGGCGCCCGCCACCAGCCCGGCGATGTCCACGAACTGCATGGTGGTGGGAACCACCTGCGCCGGCTGGACGATGGCGGCGATGGCATCGAGCCTGGCATCGGGCAGCGGCACGACGCCGACGTTGGGGTCGATGGTGCAGAAGGGGTAGTTCTCGGCGGCGATCCCGGAGCGGGTCAGCGCGTTGAAGAGTGTGGATTTGCCAACGTTGGGCAGACCCACGATGCCGCATTTGAAACCCATGGCAAGAGACCGCTGGCATGACGCGAAACACAGTCCGCCATCATAGCTCAAACACGGGCCGCCTGTGGGCGTCAATCGAAGGTGCGCTCCGATCGCGCTGCGCGCCGCTCCCGCTCAGCAGCCTTCCCCGGGCGTGCGGTTGTAGACATCCTCGAAGCGGACGATGTCGTCCTCGCCCAGATAGCCGCCGGACTGCACCTCGATGATCTCCAGCGCCACCTTGCCCGGGTTCTCCAGCCGGTGGGTGGCGCCCACCGGGATGTAGGTGGACTGATTCTCGGCGAGCAGGAAGGTCTTGTCGTCGCAGGTGACGCGGGCGGCGCCGGAGACGACAATCCAGTGCTCGGCCCGGTGATGATGCATCTGCAGCGACAGGGACTCGCCGGGGTTCACGGTGAGGCGCTTCACTTGATAACGCACGCCGCCGCCGATGGACTCGAAGGCGCCCCAGGGTCGGTGTACGCGCTGGTGGTGGCGGTGCTCGGTGCGCCGGGCGGCTTTCAGGAACTGGGTCACGGTCTTCACGTCCTGGGCGCGGTCCTTGTCCGCCACCAGCACGGCGTCCGGCGTCTCGACGATGACGCAGTTGTCGATGCCGACGGCGGCCACCATCCGATGCTGGGCCAGCACCAGGTTGTTTTCGGCGTCGTGCACGAAGGCGTCCCCGTCCAGCACATTGCCGGCGGCGTCCTGCTCGCGCACCTCCCAAAGCGCCGACCAGGCGCCGACGTCCGACCAGCCCACCGACAGCGGCAGCACCAGCGCCGGCGGCAGATCCGCGCCGCCGGCCGCGGCGTCGGCGGACAGGCGTTCCATCACCGCATAGTCGATGGAATCGCTCGGGCAGGCGGCGAAGCGCCCGGCGTCGATGCGCCGGAAGTCCCCATCCCGCCCGCCGGCGGCGCAGGCGGCCTCGCAGGCGTCCAGGATGTCCGCCCGGAAGCGACGGATCAGCCCCAGCCACACCGACGCCCGCAGCATGAAGATGCCGCTGTTCCAGAGGTGCTCGCCGCCGGCGAGATAGCCCTCGGCGGTGGCGAGATCCGGCTTCTCGACGAAGGCGTGCAGGCGGAAGGCCTTACCGCCGAGGCCTGCGTGTGCATAGGGCTCGCCCTGGCGAATGTAGCCGTAGCCCGTCTCCGGCTTGTTCGGGACGATGCCAAAGGTGATGACGGCACCAGCGCCGGCCAACTGATAGCCGTCGGCGACGGCGGCGCGAAAGCCCGCGGCATCGGCGATGGTGTGGTCCGCGGGCATCACGAGCAGCACCGGGTCGGCATCGGCGGTGAGGCCCGGCGCCGCCGTCGCCGCCAGCGCCGCCAGGGTCAGTGCCGGAGCCGTATTACGCCCGGCGGGCTCCAGCAGAATGGAGGCACAGCGCCGCTCCAGCACCCGAAACTGCTCGGCCACCAAGAAGCGGTGCGCCTCATTGCAGACGACCAGCGGATCCTGCACGTTGAGCCCGAGGCGCGGATGCTCGGCGGCGAGATGGTCCAGGCGCAGCGCCGTGGCCTGCAGCATGGTGTGCTCGCCCGCCAGGGGCAGAAACTGCTTGGGGTAGGCCTCGCGTGACAGCGGCCACAGCCGGGTACCGGAGCCGCCGGAGAGGATAACGGGGAGCAGGGACATAGCGTGTCTCGGAAGTTGCCGGGCGCAAGGCGCGGTTTAAAGCCTGTGACAGATCCAGCGACGGGTCGATGCCCGTCACCGGTAGGCAACCGGGCGGACCCCATGCGATGATAGCGAATTCCAAGTCCTGGAACCCGCGCCCGGCGGCGCTCGCATCTTCAACGTGGCTACACAGCAACGCAACATCCTCGTGGTCGGCGGCGGCGGTCGCGAGCACGCCCTCGCCTGGAAGCTGGCCCAGTCGCCGCAGGTGGCGCGGGTCTTCGTCGCCCCGGGCAACGGCGGCACGGCCACCGAGCCCGGTGTCGACAACGTGCCCATTGCGGCGACCGATCTCGCGGGCCTGCTGGCTTTCGCCGGCGAGCGCCGCATCGACCTCACCGTCGTCGGCCCCGAGGCACCGCTGGTGGCCGGCATCGTCGACACCTTCAGCGCCGCCGGCCTGCGCTGCTTCGGTCCAACCCAGACCGCCGCACGCCTGGAGGGCTCCAAGGCCTTCGCCAAGGATTTCATGCGGCGCCACGGCATCCCCACGGCGCAGCACCGCACCTTCACTGACCTCGACGACGCCCTCGCCTACCTCCGCGAAGTCGGCGCGCCCGTGGTCGTCAAGGCCGATGGCCTCGCCGCGGGCAAGGGCGTCATTCTCGCCGAAGATTTCGCGACCGCCGAAACCGCGGTACGCGACATGCTCGCGGGTCAGCGCTTCGGCGCCGCCGGCGCCACCGTCGTCATCGAAGCATGGCTGCGGGGCCGCGAGCTGAGCTACATCGCCCTGGTGGACGGCGAGCACATCCTGCCCCTGGCGAGCTCGCAGGACCATAAAGCGCGCGACGATGGCGGGCGCGGCCCAAACACCGGTGGCATGGGCGCCTTTTCGCCGTCGCCGCTGGTGACACCGGCCCTCGAGCAGCGCATGCTCGACGAGGTCATGCGGCCGACGATCACGGGCCTGGCCGCGGATGGCCTGCCGTATGTCGGTTTTCTGTACGCCGGCCTCATGATCGGCGCCGACGGCGCGCCCAAGGTGCTGGAATACAACTGCCGGCTCGGAGACCCCGAGACACAACCACTGCTGATGCGCCTGGACGCCGACCTGCTGGCGCTGATCGACGCCGCCATGGACGGGCGCCTGCACACCGTCTCGGCACGGTGGCGACCGGAGACGGCCCTCGGTGTCGTGCTCGCCGCAGGCGGCTATCCCGGTGGCTATGACAAGGGCATTGCGTTGTCGGGTCCGGTGGACCGGGCGACAGCGGACGTGAAGGTGTTCCACGCGGGCACGGCGCTGCATGACAACCAGCTCGTCAGCGATGGCGGACGTGTGCTGTGCGTGACCGCGCTCGGCGCCGATCGAGCCCTGGCGCGGTCGCGCGCCTACGCCACCTTGGGCGAGATCAGCATGCGCGGGGGCTTTTATCGCACCGACATCGGCGGGACGATCGCAGGCTGACGTTCCGAAGCGACACCCCTGCAGCGGCGCCCCGCTCAGCCCCGCGTCCGCTCCAACACCCGCGGCAGCAATTGCTCGCGCACGAAACCCGCCAACGGCACCAGCGCGGGATAGCGCTCGCCGACCTGGTGCACGTAACCCAAAGTCCGCGGCAGATGGGGCAGATACTCCGGGCGCCCATCGCGCAGCGCCAGGCGCGCGAAAATGCCGGCGGCTTTCAGGTGGCGCTGAACCCCCATGAAATCGAACCAGGTCATGAAGGCCGCCGCATGCGCCTGCTCGAGGATGCCGCACTCCAGGGCGAGCCCGAGGTAGGCGTTCACCCAGGTCTGTACCCGCGCTTCGGGCCAGTCTATATAACAATCGCGCAGCAATGACACCAGATCGTAGGTCACCGGCCCGAGGACCGCATCCTGAAAGTCCAGGACACCCGGGTTGGCCTGCTCCGTGAGCATCAGGTTGCGACTGTGGAAGTCGCGATGCACACACACCCGTGGTTGTGCCAGGGCGCTGGCCACGAGCAGATCGTAGGTGATCTCCAGCATGGGCCGGTTCTGCTCCGCCCGCGGCAGCCCCAGCAACCCGTCCAGCAGCCACTCGTCGAAGAGGCCAAGTTCGCGGCGCAGCAAAGGCTCATCGTAGTCCGGCAGACCCCGCTTGGGGCCGGCGGACTGCAGGGCGATCAGGGCGCCGATCGCGTCGCCGTAGAGGCGGTCGGCGTTCTCCGGGTGCAGGTGATCCAGGTATTGCCGCTCACCGAGATCCGCCACCAGCAGAAAGCCCTGGGCCAGATCCTGGGCATAGATCTCGGGCACGTTCAGGCCGATGGCGCGCAGGCGGTGGGCCAGGCGGACGAAGCCCGCGCTGTCCTCATGCGCCGGCGGCGCATCCACGGCGATCAGGCTGCCCGTGCCACGGCGCAGACGCCAATAGCGGCGGAAGCTCGCATCCGCCGACGCGGCGGTCAGCTCAGGGACCTCGCCGCTGAGGCATTCCCGCAGCCATGCTCGCAAACGCTCGGTACGATCCGCCAAGCCCACCTCCGCGACCAAAACCGCCGGCCACGGGTGCCGGCCACGGGCGCCGCCGAGACAGACACCCACCAAAGGCCGCAGCCTAGCAGATTCGCATCGCCGATTGATGCCCTGCGTGGGGTGCTGGCGCAGACGGGCGCTGGGGGGTCGTGGCTCAATGTGACAAACTGATCACGCCGGCGAGAAAGGCGAAGCGGATGAGGGCGTCAGCAGTCGGAGCACAGTGCTATTGGCGAGGCTTCTTAGCCCCTGGGCGCGCTTCGCCGGCGGGGGCCTTCATTGTCGTGCGCGGGTGGTCCGCGTGCCAGCATTCATAGTATGCGCGGTTTTTGCCGTAGCTGTTGTCATACAGACGGTTGGGGACTCCCAGTAGGGTCGCCAGGATGTGCCCATGCAGGCGCGATGTCTCGACGAAAGTGGCCTGGGACAGGGTTGCCGCACAATGCTGGACCGCGCGGCCAGCCATGGCTCGCCAAATGGCGGCGACTGCGTCAGGCGTGAACCTGCCGAGCAACATAATGACCCCCTGGATGCCGCGCAGCAGCCAGTGACGGTAGCCCAGCAGAGACCGCCAGTCGCCCGCCCAGTCGCAGTGGACGGCTGCGGGCGGCTCGTCCGGCCGGGCCTCGACGTCGGTGCGCCAAAGACAAAGCCGCGGCCCTGGTGACGCCCGTTTCCCGGATACGCATAAGGGGTAGAGCATCGCGGCCGCATCGGGCGCGAGATAGGTCCGGCAATGAGCGAAATATCGACGCGCGAGCGCGAAGCTGGCGTGGTCGCGTAGGATCAGGTGCAAATCGGCGTGGGCGTTGAGGACTTGCGCCGATTGCTGCAATCGCCGGCTACCTCGGTAATGAATGGTTTGCGGCAAAAAAACGATCCGGTGCCGCAGATAGCTTGACACGACCTTTTCGCGAAAAGCCTGGTGCTTGTAGAGGTCGCCGAAGTTGCCGCCCCCTTGGCAAAGCAATACGATCCCCGGTTCGAGCTGCGGAAACCGGAAGTCGTGGATCGAGTGCCGCGCGACCACTCTCAGCTGAGATCGTCGCAGCAACCGCTCCGTGCCCGCCAAAACCAGCAGGTCCCCGACATTCGTGTGCACGGGATAGTCGAGATACAGGACCCGGGATCCGGCAGGGATCAGGCTCGTCAACACACTGGTGAGTTCGCGTTGTTGGCGCTCCCAGAACTCCGTTGATGAAAAGCTACCCGGTGTGGCCAGCGCCCGCCCAATGCCGGCATCTCGCATTTCGACAATATGTGGCTGCCGGTGACGTATGACGCTCATAAGGTGATCGAAAACGAAATGGGCACTGATACCCGTCTGCGAGCGCGCCATAATACCGGGGACCGAAAGCTTATCGGCTGTGGACATGCGCTTTATCCGCATTGAGCGCGCGCGCCTTGCGCCTGCCAAACAGGTAGCCTAGCGCGTAGGGTGGCAACACGAAGGGCAGCACCAGAAAATCCCACAGGTTCATCGCCCTCGATGGACTGGGCGAGCCACCGATCATGGCCCGGGAGACACCGGCATAGAACAGGCGCCGCAGAATCCACCCATAGCTGGCGCGCTCCGGGGGTATCTGGTGTCTGATGATCGCGTCGCCCGCGTACAAAATGTCGAGCCCAAGTGCACTGACCCGGCGCGACAGCTCAGTTTCTTCGCCGCCCAACAAGCTCCCCTCGCGGCGGCCGAGGCGTTCGTCGAAGTATGCCTCACGGCCCAGGCGGTCGCGGTGGAGGCCGAACCCGGCGCCGACGACGCGATGGAAAGGCAGCGTCTGGGGGCCCAGATTGAAGATCGAGTACTGGTCCTGCACCACCAGCGACTTCGTGATGAGCGGCGGCCTGCGGTGCCAGTTGGGCAAGATGCGGGCGCCAACCATGCCGACATGCTCGGTTCGGAGGGCGTCGTAGAGCGCTAGAGCCCAGTTTGGCTCGGCAACCGCGTCCGCATCCATGAAAAGGACTACCGGGGCGGCGGCCTTGTCGATGGCTAAATTACGGGCAAAGGATAGACTTTTTGCCGGAATGGCCTCATAGCGAAAACGAACCGTTTCTAAATTCATTTTTTGGCAACGAGACCGGATTGCCGCAGACGGATTCTGGTCTAATAACAACACTTCGGCGACGATATCGACTTGTGCCGACAAGCTCATCAAGGCCGCCTCCAGCAGCCGATCCGGCTCGTGGAAGCGCGTCAGAGCGATCGTGGCTTGCAAGGCAGTGGTCTCTGCAGTCCCCATACCCACACGAACGATTCTACAGCTGTGCGTCGCACCGTAGCCCATTGCTTTTCAAAGGAATTCGATGAAAAACCGACGATTATACACTAAAAGTCGACATTGAGGTGGAAGCCCCTAGCAGTGGTCACCGCCTGCATGCGCAGGCTCTGCAAGGATTGATGGTCGAGCTTGCGCCCGTCGGAATCACGCCTGCATTGCATAACACCATCAGACCAGACATGGCTTTGCTGTCGAACGGTGTAGTATCCAGCGTTGCACACCCGGGCGCCATTGCCTTTGACCGAATCAATATGATGTTTGTCACATACGACGAGATTTTCGATGAGCGTGGCGAGTCTTACCACCGCGCTATGGAACTTTGTCCGGATGCCCGACGCAGGGAGTTCCGGTTGGCAGTCGACAGCCTGGCACTCAAGAACGGAGCGGTCCTGTGCGACATCCCCGCCGGGGGCGGCTATCTGATTGATTATCTGCCGCCCACGCTCGACATATGGCTGATCGCGATCGATCCTTCCGAAGTCTTCGCGAGGCAGTGGCATGGCGTGCGCATCGAATCTCACCTCGCTTCGCTGCAGGACCTACCAATCGCGGACGCGGCTTGCGACGCAGTCGTCAGTATTGCCGGGCTGCACCATATCGACGATCGTCCCTCGGTGCTCAGAGAGATCCGGCGCATCCTTAGGCCCGACGGGCGGTTGTGTATTCTGGAGGTCGCGGCGGGATCGCCAGTCGATGCCTTCCTGAACGGCTTTGTCGATGCTCATAGCAGCATGGGGCATCGAGGACGCTTCGTCGACGATAGCTTCCGCGCCGATCTTCAAACTGCGGGCTTCCGTATCGAATGCGACGAGCTGTGCCGATACACCTGGGATTTCTCCAGCGAAGATGACATGGCCGAGTTTGTGCGCCTCCTCTTTGGGCTGGACAAGGCAGGACGTGACGATGTGCTGGCAGGGATCTCCCGGCTTCTTGGCTATGAGTGCGGGGGTGACGGCTGCCGGATGAACTGGGCGCTGCAGGCCCTGATTGCCACCTGAAACCGGCATGTACATCGTCGACCTGCGGGCGTCCAAGACAGCTGCCGGCGGCACGCGGGTCGAGGCTAATGTCGATGGCGAGCCCCTTTGGTTCGAATCCGATGATGCGTTGCTGACCCCATCGGCAGAGGCTTACGCAAGCGCGTTGCTGATCCCGGCATCGGCTCGCGGCGCTGCTCTCGAGCTCGACACACCGATCGACACGACCTGGCTCGATAACGTGGCAGCCATCATGCGCGTCGCCAAAGAATGGTGGGGTCTGGCCGAGATAGAAGTCATTGCTGAAACAGCCCCAACGATCGTCGCTACCCAGCCGACCGGCACGGCCCAGTGCTTCACCGGTGGTGTCGACTCGTATTATGCCTTGGTGACCGCCACCCCCCCGCCTGACGTTCTCGTCTTCGGCCACGGCTTCGATATCGAACTACGCGATCATCGACGCTTGGAGGCGTTTGTTCCCAGCCTGAAGGAAACGGCGTCCGCTTACGGCTCGCGGCCTGTGGTTATCAAGACGAACCTACGGCGGCATCGTGCGTTGCGCCAGATCAGCTGGGAGAAGGCGCATGGAGGGGCGCTCGCCGCATTGGGACACCTGTTGAACCATGAGATCGGTCGTCTCGTCATCCCATCCAGCTATCCTTATCACGACGGTAAGCCCTGGGGTACGCACTGGGAGCTGGATCATCTATGGTCGTCGCGTTCTCTTGCGGTGGAGCACTCAGACGCCTCGTTACGGCGTAACGGTAAACTGCGTGTGGTTGCGCAGCACGAAGTGGCGCTACGCCACTTGCGGGTTTGTTGGGAAAATAACGCGCCGACCGGCAATTGCTCGCGGTGCGAGAAATGCGTGCGAACCATGTTGGCGCTGTCGATGTGTGATCGCTTGCAGGCTTGCAGAACATTCGACAGGACATTAGCGATCGAGGCACGCTTGGATGCGCTGCCCTCGGTCTCACCGCACCTCTTGTCCATCTACGAAGAGCTGCGGCGCGGCATAGCCGACCAGTGCGTTGGAGCGGCAGTCGATCGTTTGATCGCCCGCAGCCAGGGTTTTCCCGGCTGCTTGCGCGAGCTGGCCCAACGCGTGCGTCACGCCTTGCGTACACTTTGACGCCGCCGCGCCGTCATTGTGCCAGTGCTCTGGATCGAAGACGAACAGCAGTCCGTCCAACGCCCCTCACGATGCTCGATCAGGTGTAGTTTCGCCGTTGAGCTCGTTCCCAACGACCGATAGCCTGCGCCCTGACACGCATGCGACATCGCATACAAATTCGCATCGCCGATTGATGCCCTGCGTGGAATGTGCGAACTTGTGAAATTGCCCTGCCCTTGGGTGCGGCCAAGGCCAAGCGGGAAGCGCCGGCCGAACAGCGTGTAGATCACGGGCCAGGATGCCCGGCGCAACCCAACGAAGCCCATGCCATCCGCCACCCGCCGCCATTGTCTTTGTTGCGCCTCGGCCGTCATGGGGGTGCTGATGCTCGCGCCGGCGGCGGCAGACCCCGATGACACGCCGACCGCCGATGACCCCCTCTGGGTGCTCCCGCAAACGGTCATACCGGCGCAGATCCCGACACTCCCCGGCGCCGAGCCGGTCCGCGACCGTGGCTATCTGGACCGCCCGGAAACCATCAGCGGCACCACCACCGAGCCCATCGAGCGCGACTCCGACCGCTTGGAGCGCGGCCTCGACTGGCCCTATTGCGGCGCCCGGCCGGCATCGGCCGGCGCCCCGTCCGACCCCCTGCTGACGCCCGCGGCCATGCCGGCGGGCCCCACCGATCTCACCGCCGGCGGCATTGTCTATCGCCGCGATCTGGATGTGGTGGACGCCGTCGGCGGCGTTACCATCGTGCGCGATCAGCAGCGGGTGGAGTCGGACACCCTGCGCTACGATCGCCGCCGGCAGACCGTCACCAGCCCCACGGGCACCTACCTCGAGTACCCACAGCTGCGCATCCTGGGTGATGCCGCCGAGATCAATCTGGACACGGAGCAGGGCCGCATCGATGCGCCGCGCTTTCGCCTGAGCGGGCCGCTCAATGTCCGCGGCCGTGCCGACACCGCCTATGTGGTGAGCCCGTCGCGCAGCGCCTACCGCGACATCCTGTATACCAGTTGTCCGCCCGGCAGCAACGCCTGGTCGCTGCGCGCGGACAAGCTCAAGCTGGACCAGGACAGCGGCCTCGGCATCGCGCAGAACGCCCGCCTGCGCATCCGCGGCGTGCCGGTGCTCTACACGCCCTATTTGCAGTTTCCCATCGATGATCGCCGCCGCAGCGGCTTCCTGGTCCCATCCTTCGGCTCCTCCCAGGACAACGGCTTCGAGTTGCAAACGCCCTACTACTGGAACATCGCACCGAACATGGACGCCACCATCACGCCGCGCCTGATGAGCGAGCGCGGTCTGTTGCTCGGCTCGGAGTTTCGCTGGCTCACCCGCGCCGACGGTGGTGAGCTGCGCACCGGTATCCTGCCGGACGACCAGGCCTACGACGGCGATGGGCGCTTGCGCTGGGCCATCAACGCCCTGGAGCAAGGCCGTTGGCTCGGGCGCCTGCAAACCAACCTCGACTTCAGCGCCGTCAGCGACGATCAATACCTGCAAGATATTGGCAACAATATCGATACCACCAGTGTGCGACGCCTGCGCCAGCGCGGCGATGTCACCTATTTCGGCCGCGGCTGGTCGTTGCTGACCCGGCTCGAGGGCTTCCAGACCCTCGACGATGCGGCCCCCTCCTCCAGGCCCTACGGGCGGCTGCCGCAGATTCTGTTCCAGCTCAGCCCGCGGGAGTTGCTGTCCGAGCGCATGCCAGACCATCTGGGCCGCCTGCGCGCATCGCTGGACGCCGAATACAACTACTTCGACCACAATCACCGCGTACGCGGTCAGCGCTTCACGATGGCGCCGACGCTGCATTGGCCCATTCAGCGCAGCTTCGGGCACCTGATCCCCGGGGCACGACTGTATCTGTCCGCCTACGACCTGACGGACGTCGCCCCCGGCGCGCCGAGCGATCCCGGTCACGCCATTCCGAGCATGGACGTGGATGGCAAGCTGATCTTCGAGCGCGAGATGGCCTGGCTCGGCGAGGCCGCGCTGCAAACCCTGGAGCCACGTCTCTACTATCTGTACACCCCCTTCAAGGATCAAAGCGAGACACCGGTCTTCGACAGCTCGGCGCTCGATTTCAGCTTCGCCAACCTGTTCCGCAACAATCGTTTCACCGGCAGCGACCGTATCGGTGACGCCAACCAGGTGACCGCGGGCATCAGCTCACGCATACTCCGCGCCGCCACCGGCGAAGAGCTGCTGCGCCTGAGCCTGGGCCAGATCTACTACTTCAGCAACCGACGGGTGCAGATCTCGGGTCCGACACAGACTGACGAAACCTCACCCTATACCGGCGAGATCACCGCACAACTGTTTACGCACTGGTCCGGGCGCGCCAGCTTCGAGTGGGATCCGGATACCGCCGAGGACACCCTGCCGCGGCGCACCCTGCGCCTGGAGTATCGCGACCCCGAGCAGCGGGTGCTGAACCTGGCCTACCGCGCCGACCTCACCCCCGCCGTACAGAACAGGTACGAGGACACGGATCTCTCTTTCCGGCTACCGTTCGGCGCCCGGGCCGAAGTCGTCGGTCGCTGGCTCTATTCCGTGCGCCACAGCGAGACCATGGACGCCTTCGCGGGCATCGAGCTCGGCCAATGCTGCTGGCGGCTCCGTATCCTGGGCCGGCATTTCAAGCGCCGCCCGGAGGATACCGCGAGCACCTCAGTCATGCTGCAGGTCGAGCTCGCCGGGCTCGGCGCCATCGGCAACCCGATTGGTGAATTCCTGGAACGCGAAATCTATGGCTATACCCCTTACTGACCCTCTTCGCCTGCGCCCGGCGCCGGCGCGCCGGCAGCGTGCCGGGTCGACGTTGACACGGCTGCTCCTGCTCGCCGCGGTGCTGGCGCTCAGCAGCCACACGACGCTGGCCAGCCGTCCGCTGGACGGCATCGTGGCGGTGGTCAACGATGACGTCATCGTGCGCAGCGAGCTCCAGGCCGAGATCGACCTGGTGCTGCCGGAGCTGCGGGCACGCGGCACCACCATCCCGCCGCAGGCGGTCCTGGAAGCGCAGGTGCTGGAGCGGCTCATCCTGAAGCGCCTGCAATTGCAGCAGGCCGAGCAGCTCGGCATCGAGGTGGACGCGCAAACCCTCAGCAACGCCCTCGACAACATCGCCGCCCGCAATGGACTCAGCCTCGAAGAGCTGCGGTTCACGCTGGAGCAAAACGGTGTCGACTTCGAGAACTTCCGTGAGGATACCCGCGCCCAGATCCTCACCAGCCAGCTGCAGCAGCAGGCGGTGATGCGCAATATCCGGGTCAGCGACGCGGAGGTGGACCGCTTCCTGGAGCAGGAAGCGGACACGCTCATCCGGCGGCGCCGAGTCAAGCTCCAGCATATCCTGCTGGCGCTGCCGGAGAACGCCGACGCCCGCCAAGTGGCGGCCGCCCGCGCCAAGGCCGAAGGGCTGCTGCGGCGGCTGCGCGCCGGCGCCGACTTCGCCAGTGTCGCGGTGGCGGAATCCGACGGCCGCCGCGCGCTGGAGGGCGGCGATCTGGGCTGGTTCCCGATGGCGGAGGTGCCGACCTTGGCGTTGGAGCCCGCGCAAACCCTCGCCAAGGGCGCAGTCTCCGAGCCCATCCAAAGCGCGAGTGGCTTCCATCTCATCAGGATCGCCGATATCGAGGGTGACGACCCGCAGCCCGTGAGCCAGACCCAGGCCCGACACATTCTCATTCGTACCAACGAGCTGGTTGCCGACGCCGATGCCCGGCGCCGCCTGGAGCAGCTGCGCCTGCGCATCGTCGGTGGTGACGATTTCGCCACGCTGGCCCGCGCCCACTCCGATGACACCGGCACCGCCCTCAAGGGCGGCGATCTCGGCTGGGTGGATCCGGGCGACACGGTACCGGAGTTCGAAGAGGTCATGGATGCCCTCGCCCCGGGCACGGTGAGCGAGCCTTTCCAGACCTCCTTTGGCTGGCACATCGTGCAGGTGCTGGAGCGCCGTCAGCAGGAAACCACCGACGAGCTGCTGCGCATGGAGGCCGAGGCGGCGCTGCGCCAGCGCAAGGCCGAAGAGGCCACCGAGATCTGGCTGCGCCAGCTACGCGATGAGGCCTATGTGGATCTGCGCATGGACACGGATGACTACTGATATGCAGCCCGCCGGCGCCGGCCTACCGCGCATCGCTCTCACCCCGGGGGAGCCCGCCGGCATCGGGCCCGATCTCTGCGTCGCGCTCGCCCAGGACGCCCAGGCGGCGGAACTGGTGGCGCTGTGCGACCCGGCCCTGCTGCAGGCGCGGGCGGCGGCCCTGGGACTGCCGCTGCGGCTGGAGCCGCTCACGGCCGAGCCGACGGCGCTGGACGCCTATCACCCCCGCAGCACCAAGCCCCAGGCCCCGGGTACCCTGCGCATCGATGCGGTGGCGCGCCTGCGGGCGCCGGCGGTGCCGGGCCGGCTCGACCCCCGCAATGCGCGCTATGTCGTGGACACCCTCGCCGCCGCTTGCCGCGGCTGCCAGAGCGGCCGCTACGATGCCGTGGTGACGGCACCCGTGCACAAGGGGGTCATCAACGACGCCGGCCTCAGCTTTACGGGTCACACCGAGCTCTTCGCCGAGCACTGCGGTGGCAAGCCGGTGATGCTGCTGGCCGCCCCGGGGCTCAAGGTGGCGCTCGCCACCACCCACCTGGCACTGCGCGACGTGCCGGCGGCGCTGAATCGGCGGCTCATCAGTGAGGTGCTGGACACCCTGCTCGCCGAGTTGCCGCGGCGCTTCGGGATCCGCAAGCCGCGGATCACCGTGTGCGGCCTGAACCCCCATGCAGGAGAAGGCGGCCACCTCGGGAGCGAGGAGATCGCGGTCATCAATCCGGTGCTCGAGGATTTTCGCGCGGCGGGTGCCGATGTGCGCGGTCCGCTGCCGGCGGACACCGCGTTTCTGCCGCCGGTGCTGGCGGACACCGACGTCGTGCTCGCCATGTACCACGACCAGGGTCTGCCGGTGTTGAAGCACCTCGGCTTCGGTAAGGCCGTCAACGTGACCCTCGGCCTGCCCATCATCCGCACGTCGGTGGACCACGGCACGGCGCTCGATCTGGCCGGCACGGGTCGTGCCGATGCCGGCAGCCTCGCCGCCGCGCTCGCCATGGCCATTGCCATGGCGACACACTCGGCAACGGCGGCCGGCTGA
>PR_CR_10_Liq_1_inCRDRAFT_1001026_pt1 | contig 16425 bp, 15 predicted proteins | sample PRCRCaboRojoPR_3_FD_10241 | JGI IMG/M metagenome (IMG submission 10241)
AAAGTTTCCTTCGACAAAAGTTCCAGAAGAGCCCGTGCAGACATTATGGCTCGTGCTGGAACTCATCAAGCCTCCAAAATGGTGCAAAAAGGACGCTTTCAAGACGCACGCAAAGTGTGTGCAGCTTGGGAACAAGAAATGGGGTCTTGTGCACAAAACACCATGGACTTAGCACATATACAAGCATACTCAGAGTTTTCGAACCAACTCCAGCAAGGAATAGATGACCAGGAATGCCTTGAAATGCAAGCAGGACTTGTGGTAGACGAGTCCTCTAAAGACCCCGAAGAAAGGAAGAAAATGAGCAAAGCACGCAAAAAACTCTACACTGACAACCTAACTAAGGTCAGCCGGAAAAAGTCAAAGAAGTAACTTATAATAAATGCTGAAAAGAGTACTTAGGAAATATGGAGGCTTGTGGAGGAGTGTACCCCAAGGGCCACCTGACACTGTGCTCGGAATGACTGAGGCCTACGCCAAAATCAAAAGTCCAAGAAAAGTAAACCTTGGAATAGGAGTTTACAGAGACGACAATGAAAAACCATGGGTACTTCCTAGTGTGAGGCAAGCTGAACTGCACATTTCCAGAAACCAAGCCAACCACGAATACTTACCTATTGAAGGGTTGGAATCTTTTTGCAATTCAATTATCAAGTCAGGCTTAGGAAACAACTTAGCTGTCAGAGAAGACCGTTTGGCATGGTGTCAGTCACTTTCAGGAGTAGGAGCTCTGAGACTCGGTATGGAGTTCCTAAAGAAGTTCTACCCTAAAACAAGCGAAATCTACATTTCCCAGCAGGCCTGGCCTAACTACGCAAACATCATTAAGGACTCAGGCTACTCTCTTAAAACTTATTCTTATTTTGACTTTGAAACTAAAGGCCTTGACTTCGAAAGAATGTGTGAAGACTTAGAAGATGCCCCTAGAGGCTCTGTAATCATACTTGAAGCTTGTGGGCACAACCCTACAGGAGTAGACCCTACCAAAGAGCAGTGGCAAACTCTTCAAAAGCTCATGGCTGAAAAGCAGCATATTGCTTATTTCGATCTTATTTACAACGGACTGGTTTCTGGAGACCCTTTTGATGACGCTTACCCCGTGAGACTGTTTGCTGACAACAACAACCCTACTCTGGTATCTCAGAGTTGTGCCAAAAACTTTGGACTCTACGGAGACAGAGTAGGGTGTTTTTACGCTTTGTGTGACTCCCAACAGGAAAAACAAAGAGTGCAGTCCCAACTTAAAATAATAGCCCGTCCACTCCACTCGAACCCTCCTTTGCACGGAGCACGCATAGTAGACACTATTTTGAACAACTCCGAAATCCACAATCAGTGGCTGCAGGACCTAAAAACAATGACTGGCCGTATCTCAAGTATTAGGCATGAACTAGTGGAACAGCTGAAAGTTTCTCCACATGACTGGAGCCACATCAGCCAACACGGAGGTTGGTTTTCTTACTCTGGATTGAACGCACAGCAGTGCTCGCAGCTGTCACAGAGACAAAACATCTTGATTACGCAAGATGGAAGGATAGCTTTGACTGGACTTAACTCTAAAAACGTGCAGTATGTAGCAGAAGCCATAGACAACGTAACTAAGTACTCAAGTAAAGTCTAGCTTAGTAAATAAAGTTTTGGAGACTGGGTGGAACAGGGTTGTTCAACTCAACTATAACCTTTTTGAAGTCTGGCTTTCGGAAGTACTGCCTCGAAAGGTTGGACTGTTGTATTTTGCCCATTTTGTTCCAAGTTTTGACTTTTTTGACGTCGAGTCCGTAGAGTTTCGTAAGGATCTGGCGGATTTCGGGTTTGGTGAGCTCCTGTTTGCACCTGAAACAAACTTCGTTTTCTTGGATTTCCTTTCCAGACCTCACTAAGTAAAGGGGCTTGTTGAAGAACTTAAACACAGGCTGAGGTCGGTGTTCTTTCCTGGTTGCAAACTTCGAGAGCTTGAGTAATTTGTCCATTTATAAAGACAGAAACACTGATATCGAAGGTAATTGAATACCCGCTAATATTTGAATATGGTCAGAAAGGAAGAAAAGAAAACCAAAAAAGAAAACAAAAAGAAAACCAACAAGGAAGAAACCAAAAAGGAAGCTAAGAAGCAGTCCTCTTCTGAGGAAGAAGAGCCCGAACTCCCCCCTCCTAAAAGACCCCTTGCGAGTTACATGCGCTTTGCTAAAGACAAACGCGAAGAAATAGTGAGCCAACACCCTGACTTATCTGGCCGAGAAATCACCAGGAAACTAGGTGAGGTCTGGAGAGGACTTAGTGAAGAAGAAAAACAACCCTACATAGACGAGTATGAAGCTGACAAAGAAAGGTTCGAGCGCCAAAAACAGGAATACGAGCAAGAAGGCAGATACTACGACGAAGATGGCAAAGTAGTCGTCCCAGAAAAGCCCAAAAAGCGAAAAGCTTCTGCTCCAAGGAAGTCGTTGCCCAAACGCAAAGTAAATGGGTCCAAAAAAACTGGGAAATCTAATTAATTTAAATTCAAACAGTCTGTAATAAAATGGTTACTCCAAGCACTCGTGAAGAAGTTTTTGGTAAAATGCGAGAAGACCCCAACAACCAACAGTGCTTTGACTGCAAGTCTCCAGAAGTTAACTCTGCTTCTGTAAGCCACGGAATCTTTCTCTGCGAGAACTGTGCTGAACAACACAAAGAATTAGGTGCACATATAAGTTTTACAAGGAGCTTAACGGACAACTGGAGCATCAGACAACTCAAAATAATGACAGCTGGAGGGAACTCCAGTCTCCAGCAATTCTTCCAAATGTACAACATGCCAGAAGACTCTAGAATTGACTACAAGTACAAAACCAAAGCTGCTAAGTACTACCGTGAGATGCTTAAAGTCATGGCACAGGGAGAACCCTGCGAGCTAGAAAGACCTTCTTTGGAAGAAGGACTCTTGGTCGAAGATGAAGTTCTTCAGAGTTCTTCAGAGTCTTTTCTGGAAGGTTTGTACTCAAAAACTCTGGGCTTCGGAAAGCAACTTTACTCAAAAGCCAGCGAACTGGAAGCTTTCCGCAAGGCTGAAGAATTGGCCCAACAAGTAGGAGAAGGGATCAAAAAAGGTGCCCAGTACGGAATTGAAAGCCTTGAAAAGGGACTTGAACAGGGAATGGAAAGTCTTGAGTGGGGAGCCCAACAAGGAATGGCTTTAGGGGACAAGGGAATTAATTACCTCAAAACAGGTGCCCTTTCTGCCTACGGCACTCTTACCCAGGGTGCAGCTGAGACCTACCATGTAATCAACGAAAACCAAAGAGTAAAACAAATCAAAGAAGACACCATGAGTATGCTCAACAGTCTTGAAAGCACTGTCAAAGAAGGAGCTGGCCGTGCTTACGAGTTAATTAATTCTCCTCAAGAAGAAACCAAAGAACCCCAAAGACCTTCAACTCCTCCAGAGTACAAGTAACTAATTAAGTTTCTTTACTTTAAGCAACTTTTTTTCTAACTCTTCACAAAACCTCCGCATTCCAGATACTCGCTTGGATAAAGTTTCTATTTGGGTTAAGTTATTACTGAGTTCTTCGCACTTTTCAATGAAGTAGTTGTTTAGCTGCACTGCCTGCTGGGACACTTTCACTGAGTCCTGCACTGAGTTTTCGTACAAAGACGCTAGGGACTGGGTGGTCTCGGCTATTTCCCGAAAACCCACAGCTATGCTGTTCATGAGGACCCCAATTTCTTTAGGCACACTTTCCCTTAGTTGTTCGAACTCGTCAATGTGAACAAAATCCATTTATTCAGTTCGTTATTCAGAAAATGGACTTTATCAAAGGTGACCTTATTTGGATATACCCCCACGAAGAACTGTGTTGGGCTGTTGGAGAAGTTGAAGAAGTTGAGCCAGACCATTATTTAGTAAGGACCAAAGACTACCCTGACCCGCACCAGTACCAGGTCCTTAAGTCCAACGCCATAGGAGTCCACCCTTCTTGCCTGGAGGGAGTTCCGGATTTACTTTCTTTGGGCGAATTCAACGAAGCCACTCTTTTGCACAACGTGCGGGTTCGGTACAGCCAGAATTCTATTTATACCTCCATAGGAGAACCCATACTCATTTCAATCAACCCCTATTGTAACTTGCCAATTTACTCAGAACAAACAGCAGAAAGTTTCAGAAATAAAAAAGACCAAAGCACTCCCCACTTGTTTTTGATGGCCCAGAAAGCCTACGATAAGCTCATAGAAGCTAACCAAACTATCATAATTTCAGGTGAAAGTGGTTCTGGAAAAACTGAAGCTGCCAAAAAGATAATGCAGTACTTAGCTGGCAAACAAAAGTCTACTAACTCGATAGAAACCCAAGTTGTAGACTCCAACCCTATTCTAGAAGCTTTTGGGAACGCAAAAACGCTACGCAACGACAATTCTTCTCGCTTCGGAAAGTTTATACAAATCCATTTCGACCCAGTTTCGCTCAAACTAGTGTCTGCAAGTGTAGAAAACTACTTACTTGAGAAGTCGCGGATAGTAACTCAGCAACCAGAAGAAAGGAACTACCACTTTTTTTATCAACTCTGTGCAGGGGCTTCTGAACTCGACAGACAAGAGTTCAGGATCCTGGAGGCCTCTGAATTCAGGTACCTCACTAAAGGTGAGTGTCTTGAAATAGACTACGTAGACGATGCCCAAGACTACCAAGTGACTAGAAAGTGCATGGACATCCTTGGGTTTTCTCAAGAAGAACAGCGCCAAGTCATTAGCATAACTATGGGGGTTCTGCACCTAGGAAACATAGACTTTGAAGGAGAGGACCAAGCCTACGTAAAAGACGAAGAACCCCTTCAGACTGCCTCTCAACTCTTAGGAATTCCCTGTGAACAAGTGCGCAAGTTTTTAGTCAACAGAACTATTTTGGACCCTTCTTCTAAAAAAGAAATAGTGATGAACCAAAACTGCAGCCAAGCTGTCTACAACAGAGATGCTGCAGCCAAAACTATTTACTCCAAACTCTTTGACTGGGTGATTGCTCGTGTAAACAAGTCAATCGCTTCAAAAACTCCCAAAAGAACCAAAACAATAGGACTTCTGGACATTTATGGATTTGAAGTGTTTGAGGAAAACTCTTTTGAGCAGCTGTGCATTAACTACGCCAACGAAAAACTACAACAACACTTCACCCACCACATGTTCAAACTCGAACAACAAGAGTACTCTAAAGAAAAAATCAAGTGGGAACACATTTCTTACGAAGACAACCAACAGTGCATTGATCTCATTGAAAAAAAACCAACAGGAATTATTTCTATACTTGACGAACAAACCAAACTCCCCAGGGGGTCTGACGCCCAGTTCTTGTCTTTTGTGTTCAGCAAACTCAGTTCCAACAAGTTTTTGTGCGAAAAGGGAAGGTTTGTAGACAGTTACTTGGGAATAAAACACTACGCTGGAGACGTGTTTTACACAGTAGACGGGTTCCTTGAAAAAAACACAGACAGAGTTACTCCCCTTCTAGGCCAGGCCTTCCAAAGTTCTTCTTTAGACATCCTGAAGTCCTTTTCCACAGCTTCAACCAGTGCACTTTCAGCACCCACCATTGCAACCCAGTTCAAAGCCCAACTGCACAAACTCATTAAAACACTCACAGCATCACGTCCCTGGTACATCCGTTGCATAAAGCCCAACCCCCACAAAGAGTCCTTCTCTTTACTAGCTAACGACGTCCACAGACAACTCCGGTGCGCAGGAATGCTAGAAAGCATCCGAATTCGCAAAGCAGGATACTCTGTGAGGCGTTCAGTTGAAGAGTTCGTGAAAAAGTATAAACTCTTAGCTCCAAAAGCCAAAGGAAGCAGCATGTCTTCTCAGTGCAGAGAAATCCTTTCGGCTTTGATGAAGTACCCTGGACTCCGGGAAATGCTCAACCCAGACTTGCGACTGTGCCAACTAGGAGTAACGAAAGTCTTTATGAAGGAAAATTTGAGGCAGGCCTTGGATGCCCAGTACGCAAAGGTAGCACATTCCTTTGCTGCAACTATCCAAAAGCACTTCAGAGGACGTTTGCAGAGGAGAAGGTTTCTGAAGATAAAAAAGGCTGTCCTCACTATTCAAAGGAAGTTCAAGAACTGGAAAAGACTCTCCAGCAAAGAAACAACTCACAAAAGTGTGTTGTGCATACAGTCTTACATCAGAATGGTTTTTTCAAAACTTAATTTGAAAAGCATAGTAAAAGTTACTCCGAACAGTTGTTTGTCAAGGACTTCTTTGCAAACTTCGTCTTCTTCGTTCATGCACAACTTCGAAACTGACGACGAAAAGCCTGAGTTCAGTTACCAAAGAAACCCTAACTTGGAACTGATCCAGACTCTGCAGCAAGAAATAACTTCACTGACTTCGCAGTTAACTCAGTACCAACAACACAACCAAGAACTCTCAGAGGGCCTAGAGCACTACAAAGAACTCTACAAAGAAGCCATCAAAGAAAACAAAATCACTATTTCCCAAACTGCTTCTCCCAAAAAGACTGAGGGTCCTTCAAAGGAACTCGAAAACAAAAACCACGAAATTTCAATGCTTAACCTAAAACTTTCTTCTTACGAAACCCAACTTGAAGAGATCAAGTCAGACTACGACAACTTGAAGCAAAAAGAAAAGAAACTCCGTACCAAGTATGAAAAAGAAACACTCCAACTCTCTCAAGAAGTCCAAGACTTAAAACAGCGCACCAACTTAGACCAGAATTTCCAGACCCAACAAGAAACCCAGAAGTTGGAAAACCTAGTCGAGAAACTAGAAACCCAAAACTCTTCTTTGAACAGCAAACTTAAAAAGGCAGAGTCAGAAAACAAAGCCTTGACTGAGTCCAACACAACCCTGAAACACAAACTCCAAACCACTTCTAAAGAACTAAAAGAAACCCAAAGCCTGTTCCGAACCAAAGAACACGAAAACATGCAAGCTGTCCAAAAAACCACCAGGGAACTCAACAACCTAATAGAACAACTACGCCAAGAAAAAGAAGAACTAGAAGAGAAACTTTCTTGTTGGGAAGTTGAAAACAAACGACTGCGTGACAGAGACGAGTTCTACTCCCAAGAAATCCAGAAACTTAAAAGAATCATCCAAGACAAAAAAAAACAAGTTGCAGACCTAGAAACCCAAATAGAAGAACTCCACGAAACCAAAATGCAAATTTCGAAAGAAAACATAGAACTCAAGTCCATTTCGCAAAACCAAAGGTACTCTATGGGACAAACCCAAATCAAGAAACTCAAGGAAAAACTGCAGAAACAAAACCAAGAAATCGAAGACCTCAGTCACGAGTTAGATGCTTCCAAAAGGGTCTACTCAACCCTTTTAACTCTGCTCAAGTTCAAAAACGAAGAAATTGAGTTTTACAAAAAGTCAGCACTTTTCCAGCCAACTCCGGAGTTCAAAAACCAAATCAACGCCATCAAAGCAAAAGAAAGAGAACTACTTAACAAACTCGACCACCAAATTGCTGTCCTCAAGGGCGAAGACTCAGACGACGACTAATGTAAAATGGTAAGTTGTTGAAAAATATTAATAAATTATCTGTATTAAGCAGAATCAGGTTGCTGATTCAACAACTTCTGTACTGCAGGATGGTCGATTCCTAGAATGGCTATGGCCTGGTCTTTAGTTACAAACCTTCCCTTAATACGTAATCGACTGTCAGCGACTTTCTTTCTGCACTCGTAAGAAATTCTTTTGTTCCAAGTACGGCGCTTCCGCTTTTCTAAGTACTTTTGGATTTTTTCGCGCCGTTCTTCCAAGTTGCATGTTCCAACCATTGTATTGGGAGGACGTTCAGGAATGCGTGAGTGACGCAGTGGCTTAGGGCGCTTTCTGATGCGGGGTTTCCCCTGCACAGGCATAAACTCCATGAGTGACACTAACGATACTTCTGAGTCTGTGTGTGTGCTTAAGGAGTCTGATACCGAAAGTGTGTCTTCTTTTTCCAAAAGAGCTTCGAAATTAGGGACTTCTGGTATCCCCTGCGGAGTCGACAACAAGTCCACGAAAGAGCACTTCCTCACAGCCTCCATAGGCTGTTCGGGCTCTAGGGTTTCGAAGTGAAATTCTAGACTTCCCCCAAGTTCCAGTGAAAACTTTTCAACTGACTCTAGCATTAAAAAAATTATAAACATGGAAATTTAATGCTTTTTTGGGCTCCTTTCCAGGCAGAACTCCTGCCTTTTAACTAGTTGGCTACTAAGGACCCTACTAAATTTATTAAATAATTAAACAATGGAGACAACACAGGTAAACTCCACTTAGATGTCGCTTCACAAAGGAAATGCTAAGTTAAAAAAGAAGCCTCAAAGGGTTAGTCCATCCTTTCCAGAAGAAACTCACTCTGTCCCAACTAAGTCTCCGTCTTTTCTGCTTAACTTGCGTTTCCAAGTTTTTATATTCTTATTGACAGTTGCTTACACACTCCTAATTTTGTCTAAGCTTGTGTTTTTTGAAGAACTAGGAAGAAAAACACTTTATTTGGGAGTGGTTGAACTAGGCATGATTGTCCTTATTTCAGCAGAGTCTGTAGCCAAGGTCCTTGTGATTAAGGTTTTGCCTTCTAAGAAATTTTTGAATGCTTTAAACCTCAGCGACTGTGTGTTTTGCGTTGCTTTGTGTGCCATTGAACTCAGCCACACTGATATTTACGAAGACACTTACTATAGAATTTCAGTTGTTCTTAAGTTGCCTAGAATTCTACTGCCCTTGATTTACTTTTATGAAACCAAAACAAAAAACACCCTTGATGCTGACTTCGAAAGTGAGAAAAAAAAGATCACTAAAGTCCTCAACAACGCTATGGGCAAAGACTGCATTCGCAAAGACCAAGGCTTGAAAAAGGACCTGCAGTGGTGCATCAATTCTATTTCTAACAACAAACCAACCAACTTGAACCTCGACTTGATATGGAGTGAATACGACAATGAGGATGTTTTAGCGTCAATTTTAAGAACTAGAAATGACATCGAAGTCCATGAAGACTCTCTTTTCAAACCCTACAAAAGTACCCAAGTCAATAATTTACTTAAAAATATACAGTCAACTAGTTTTGATGTGTTTGAGCTAAAAACACTGACAGGCAACAACGAACTGATAACTGCGGTGATGTTTATTTTTGAAGAACTGAACCTTCTAAACAAAATGAACTTAAACAAGTCCAACTTTGAAAACTGGGTTTCGATCATCCAGTCAGGCTACAAAGTTGATATTTCTTACCACAACAAAACCCACGCCACGGACGTTTTGCAGTTTTACCACTTAATACTGCATCAGTTCGGAGGTTTCGAAGTGTGTGGACTAAACACAGTTGAACTGAGTTCTTGCTACATAAGTGCAATGGTCCACGACTACGAACACCCTGGAGTAAACAACAACTTCCTAGTTAACAGTTCAGACCCTTTGGCAATCCTTTACAACGACAAGTCTGTTCTTGAGAACCACCATGTTTCAGCAGCCTTTCAGAAAGCAGGAAATGCTTTTGAAGCAATGTCCAGTAGCTCTTATAAGTACCTGCGCTCATTAGTAGTTTCTATGGTACTTGCCACCGACCCTGCTAACCACAACTCCTACATGTCATATTTCAAAAACAAGTTCGGGCAAGAACCTTTTGTAGAAAGTCACGAAGAGAAGCTTTTAATGCTTGAAGTTATGATGCACTTTTCAGACATCAGTAACCCTTGCAGACCCTGGAATCTTTGCTACGCCTGGACTAATTTGCTGTTTGTTGAGTTTTTTGAACAAGGTGACAAAGAAAGAGCTATGGGCTTGCCAATCAGTAACCTTTGTGATAGGGAGTCTGTAGAGATTTCAAGTTCGCAGATTGGATTCATAGACTTTGTTATTGAGCCTACACTAGTGACCCTGGCTAGTGTTTTGCCCAAACTTTTAGACAAGCTCCAGTACGACTTAGAATTTAACAGGAAGAAGTGGAGAGAAATAGCTTCTAAGCTTAGTCAGTAGTAATTATAAATCAACAAATGGAAAAGAAAAAGCCCAAAAGAAACACCCGGTCCAAAAAGAGGTTTAAGGCTTCGTTACTGAATAAGAACGAAAACCCTTCTTTTAGTCTACTCAAGAAAACCAAGTCAGAGTCTAACTTGCAACTGCCTCTTTCTTCAAGACCAACTACTCATTCAATCACCTGGATGCAAACATTCTTGTCAACTAAAAACATACCTTTTGGAAGGAACCTAGTAAAGGACCATCCTTTGAATTATAATAAAACCAAAAGCAGTAACTCAACTCGTCCTAAGTTCCAACATAGGGCTAAAATGTCCCAAACAAAGTGGTCTTCTTTGCTACGCAGACACTTAAAGGACGATGACTCTGCAAATAAAGTAATAACCCCACAACTAAATTCACAAGGCAGAATTACAATAGACTTAGAACTCCCTCAGTTACCAGCTAAACCTAAAAACCAAGTATTTCTAAAAACTCCTTTGAGCTCATCCCGCCCACAAACCTTCCAAATGCCGAGGCACACTGAGTTCAGTAACTCTGCTTTTAACTTTGGTGGGATTCCTCAAACCACAAAACCCAAAGTTACCCTTGACGACTTCAACGAGTACGTCCAGTATAAGTCCAAGGTTCCTTTTAAGTAGCTTATAAATGGAAAAGACTACAATCATCTATGCTGGAGCAGGTTTGGTAGTTGCTAAATACCTGTGTTCTCTGGTTTCTTCTGGTTTGAAGTCAACTCTAATGCACTACAAAGCCAAGTCTAAGTTGAAGGAAAGAAATGCCAAAACATTGACTGTTCCCGAAGTAGAAAGAGAAAAGCAAGAGTACATTCTTTCACTGCAGGTTTTCCAACTAGCTGAAGCTATTAAAAGTGGCAAAGTAACTTCAGTAGAAGCAACTGCTACTTACATCCGAAGAGCCTACGATATCGGCAGGAAGCTTAAGCTAACTGCAGAAGAACCCTTTGAAGAAGCTTTGTTGCTTGCTGAACAACGTGACAAGCAACTAACTGAAGACCCCTCAAGTTGCGGAGTTCTCCATGGAGTGCCTATAAGCGTCAAAGACCACATTGGACAAGTGGGTTGTTGTTCCTCAGCTGGAGTTGTTTGGAGGTGCAACATTCCTGACCAGTGCGATGCTTTGGTGCTGAGTCTTTTGAAGTCTGAAGGAGCAGTTCCCTTTGTAAGAAGCAATGTTCCCCAAATCATGATTTGGATAGAATCTGCAAACTTCATTTATGGGTGCGCTGAAAACCCCTGGAACAGAAAAGTAACCACTGGGGGAAGTTCTGGCGGAGAGTCAGGCTTGATAGCTTCCAGAAGTTCTCCTTTGGGAATTGGCTCTGACATAGGGGGCTCCATAAGGTTTCCAGCTGCTTTTTGTGGAATTTATTCCTTCAAGCCTACGCCTTGTCGCATTTCGCAAAAGGGAGTCCATACTGCGAACTGTTGGGGAAAGTCCTTTTTGCACTTGGGAATTGAGTCTAGTCTAGGCCCCCTAGGGAGGTGCGTGGAAGACTTGAACTTGTTTTTGAAGGCAGTTTGGAAAGAAGAGCACTGGAAACAAGACCCTTCAGTTCCACCACTAGTGTTCAACGAGAGTCTTTACGAACGAACTCTTGAAAGCAAGAAGTTGAGGATAGGCTACTTTTACGACTTAGAAATATTCGAAAGTGCTCCAGTGATTAAGAAGGCTTTGAAAGAGTGCAAACAAAAGCTAGAAGAACAAGGACACGAGTTAGTGGAGTTCAAAGTTCCAGACATGTTCGAAGCCCTGGAGATTTACTTAGGAATGTACAACGCCAACGGCTGCAGACCCCTTTTGGATTCTTTGAAAGGCGAGTCTCCCAAAGAGTTCTACAGACTCCCTATCTTTGTCAACTCCTACCCTACCTTGAAGTCACTAGTCCTCAAGTTTTTGGAGCTCACAAAGAACAAAGCCATGCACTCCTTTTTAAAAACCAAGCAGCACCTTTCTTCAAGTGAGTACATAGAGCTAGACCGGAAACTCAAAAACTACGCCGAAAGGTTCACTAACTACTGGAAAGACCTTGAACTAGACGCAGTCATAAGTCCTTGTTACGGAACTCTAGCTCCTCCCCACGGAAAGGCTGTCGACGTTATGCCTGGGCTAGCTTACTGCATTCTGTGGAACGTAGTGTCTTACCCAAGTGGAATAGTTCCTGTTGCTCTGGCAAGTGCTGAAGACGCTTACTACGAAAGTTCCATCAAAGACATCCCCAGTTCCAAGGCTAAAAAGGTGATGCAGGAGTCTGCTGGACTCCCTGTAGCTATTCAAGTCTCAGCTCTGCCTTTTAAGGACGAGTTGTTGTTAGGAGTCATGAAAAAGATAGAGAAAATATTCCACTTTTATAAGTTACCCTTATAGTAACAATAATAATGGACATAGAACTTTTAGAGCTTGACATTAAGGCCTCGGAAATGTGCCGCGAAGCCTTGAAACTCCAAGACGACCCTGAGTCTTGGGACACTATCCAACACTGTGGCAAACTTTCAGCGTACTTTAAAAAAGCCTACCCAATTGAGTCCTACAAGATGGAAGCCTTCATCGACAAGTCGCCAGAAAAGGTAATAGATCACCTGTTTGAGAACTGGCAACTCATTCGTCCAGCAATGCACGACCTCATAGACTCTGCGAAGGTTATAAAAACCTATAACTCTTCAGCGAAACTTATCTCCGAAATCACGAGGTTCGTTCCCGGAGACGAACCGCGCGAAATTTTTGACTTTTTGATTAAAAAAGAACTGACAGACGGAACTTGGGCCTTAGTCAGCGGAAACGCCGAACACATCGTGGACCTCACGACAAGTAGGTTCCCCAGAGCTGACATGAAGATGGGAGTCCAGATTGCCAGACCTGTTTTGTGCCACGGAAACCTAACACACTTCATTGCAGTTACTCAATTCGACCCTAAGTTGAGTGTGCCTCAAGACATTATAGAGTACATCATGAAAGCCAGGTACGAGTTCCACGAAAGCCTAGTAAAGAAACTCCACGACGAGCTTACTTAACTATATATATGAAGTATTAAGTCATTCTGTTCATCCTCGCCTCTATCAAACGCACCATTAAGTTCTGCCTGTATTCAATGGAGTTCATGCCTTCGAAAGGCTCTACTGATCTTAGTTGGTTTCTGAGGTTTTCTAGGTGGGTTTTTTTGTCTTCAGTGTACTTTGTAATGCTTTGTGTTAAGTCTCCCAAGTGCTCTAGAGTTTCGATTTCTCTTTCAAGTTTGAAAATTTCCCACCTTGTTTGCTTTGCTTTCACACTCGGATTCGAAATGTTCGAGTCCATTTAAATTTTCTCATTTAAAAAGCATCAGTCTACATCAAAGTCAATGGATTCTGAAGTAAAAAAATGAAGAACCACAGCAAATTTGTCAGCAAGTCGAACTTGAGGTCTAAGCTGTAAGGTAAATCTAGGAGAGCTCCCGACGTGTCAAGAGTTCACGAAAATTTAAACTCAACCTTCTTTAGCTTCATCAGCTCTATTTCTCCTAGCACTGTGAGGCCTTCGCCTAACACCACTTCAATCAACAGGGACACAGACTCTCCTTTGGCAGTTTTGCCTAACAACATAAGAGGCTCAACCGTTGAGAGAAGGCCAACTCAAAAAGAGCTTTACCTAGAGCTGAAAAAAGACTACGACGCACTTGAAAAAGAGTATTACTCAGTGGCTGAAGAAAACAAAAACCTGAAGTCCCAACTCAGTTCCAAGAGCAGGTCCAGTGCAAAGCCTAGTAACACCAACTTTAATTTGAAAGAGTCTTATGCAAAGGAAGTAGAAGACCTTTACGAAACGCTTTCTAAAGCCCAAGAGTCAATTCAACTCCTACTTTCTGAGTGCTCTGCTTTGGCCTGTGACAATGAAGAACTAATTAGAGAAAACAACAAGCTGGCCTACGACAAAGAAGCTACTGAAGACAAAAAAGACGTTAAAATCAAACTTTTGGAAGAAACTCTCAGGAACAAGTCAACTGAAGTAAAAGTACTCAAAAAGGAAAAAAACAACCTTGTCTCCAAACTCAAAAAAGCTGAAAAAATCAACAGAAGTCTTGAAAGAACACTCCAAAGCAAAAGTAACAGAATCCAACTACTAGAAGATCGAGTTACTCCCATCCAAAACTTTTCCATAGATAATTTGGATGCCAACCGAGACAGTAATAAGTCGCAATAACAATATAAAGAGGAATTCCCCCATTAACCCAGATCCGCATTAGTCTAGACGGTTAGGATATCTGGCTTTCACCCAGAAGACCCGGGTTCGAATCCCGGATGCGGAATTTTTATTACTTATACCTTTTTAAAACGTTTTTGATTTGGGAGTCCCTTAAAGCTTCTGCAATGTCCAAGGGAGTCATTCCTCTGGAGTTCTCAACTTTAGTAACTGCTCCGTGTTGGCAAAGAAGCTTCACTATCTCTGGACTTTGCTGCATCACAGCTAAGTGAAGTGGAGTGTTCCAGTTTTCATCCTTTGATTGAACTAACTGCGAATTCCTAACTAAGTACTCTGCACACTCAATACTTGAACCGTAAGCTGCGTAGTGAAGTGCACTAGCTCCTGAAGCATCCAAAGAAACTAAGTCATGTCCAGAACTATGTAACCACTCCAATAAGGCTTTCTCAGGGAGTTGCGCCGCAATGTGGATGAGCTGAACTTTAGTTTTAGGCCGTTGGTAGCCTTCTTTGTACCTGTGCAGAAACTGCACTACCTTAATATTGCCTCCTTGAGCACCTGCAAAAATCGGAGTGAATCCGTGCTTGTCTTTTGCTCCTGGCTTTGCTCCATGCTTCACAAGCCACTCTACAGCCTCTATTTGGTTTTGAAAAGAAGCATAATGCAAAGGAGTCCAGTTACTTTTTGAATCTGTGTCGTCAATGTGTGCGCCTCTTTCAATCAGCTCAGTTAATATAGACAAGTTGTTCTTTCCAGCAGCAACGTGGATAGGGGAGCATCCCTCCTTGTTCTTAAGGTCCAAAAGAGCCCCTGCTTTGTGGAGTAGTTTCAAGCTTTCAACCTGTCCCTCAGATGCTGCACAGTGCAGTGGAGTCCATTCCAAAACGTTGTTTTGTTCGTTGATGTGTGCTTTGATTTCTTTTCGCTTGCAAATAGCTCCCAGCAACTCAGTGTTTCCCTTTTGTGCAACTACGTGGATCGGGCCTAGTCCTGTGTCAACTTGTTGGTACTTGAAGAGTTTCCTCTTTTTGTTTATTAGTTTAGTCACTTTTTTGATGTTGTTGGCTTCCAGGGCAGTGAAAAACTTGTAACTAGACCAACCCAAAAACAGTCCTGGCAAAGGCCCAAATATCTGAGAAACTCCAAAAAACTTCATCATTTTTATGCTACTTAACTTTGTCTTAAAATCTCACTTGAATTCTTTTTCCCCAGCATCTTTCGGAATATTGACTTGTTGCTCAGCAAAATAGACAACCTTTCACTTTCGAACAAAGACATCACTACAAAGCCCAGGAGAATCAACCCAGTTCCTGAAAAGTACAGAACTGAAAACTGCGAGTTGTGCAAAAAGTAGTCAACTGACATCGACAAAGGAATTGTCAAGGAAAGTGCCACTGTGCACAAAGCCGGGTTTAAAAGTCTCACTGAAAAAGCCCACAACAAGTCTGAAAGGACTGTGCCAAACAAAGCATTGCACAGAAGAGCAACAAAAGCTACCAGCCCTGGAAGTTCAAAAGTTTCAAGTCCTACTAAGTCAACTACCAAGAACCCTGGAAGCAAGATCAAAATATTCCAAAGCCCCACAAACCCAAAAAACAGAATCATGTCCAAGTCCCTGGTTTGGGACTTCAAGTACACACTGTAAAGAGCGTAAACCAAAGCACCAGCAAGTGCAAGCAAGTCACCCGTCAAAGAGTCTTCTCCTTCTTGTTCGTCTGCCAAAGCTACACAAACAACTCCTCCTAGAGCCACTCCAACACTGATGAACTTCAGGAACTCAGGAGATTCTTTCAGCAACAAAACTGAAAGAACTAAAGTAAACCCACTTGAAGTCGAACTTAAAATAGTGTTGGAGGCTACTGATGTTAGTCCCAAAGATAAGTTAAAGAAGTAGTTTGCAAAAAACCACAGAGGACAAAACCTCAATGCCTTCTGGGAAATGTATTTAAGGTTTGCTTGCTTTTTAAAGGGTATCGTCACCAAGTAAAGTGAAAACCAACTAGTTGAAAAGTAAGTTAAGAAGTAAGGCTTATAAAAGTCTATTTCCTTAAATATTTCCTGAATTGCCGTACTACTTCCTACCCATAGCACTACCACTGATAATAAAAGCCCAAACCCTATGAGTTTATTCCTCATCCTAATATTATTACTCAATGTATTCAAACATCTAGGGATATAAAATGGAGTGCTCAAATTGCAAATCTTTGGTCGAAAACATCAGAGCTGTGTTCAACGGCCAGACGCTGTGTCTCAAGTGCTTTT
>PR_CR_10_Liq_1_inCRDRAFT_1001027_pt1 | contig 16359 bp, 13 predicted proteins | sample PRCRCaboRojoPR_3_FD_10241 | JGI IMG/M metagenome (IMG submission 10241)
ATCGCGGCGGCACGTTGCGCGAGCGCGATCCACAAGACTTCGAGGTGGGCTACCGGCAGGTGGTGATCCCCGCCAGCGAATGGTTCCTCGAGGCCGAGCTGGTGCTGGCGCGCGGTGATACGCAAGCCGCCCAGGCCCGCATCCGGGACTTGTTGGCGCGTCGCGCGGCCACCCAGCCCACCGGTCTACCGAGCTGCGGCTCGGTGTTTCGCAATCCACCGGGCGATCACGCGGCCCGGCTCATCGAGGCCTGCGGTCTCAAGGGGTTGCGATTCGGCGGTGCGGAGGTCTCGCCGCAGCACGCGAACTTCATCATCAACACCGGCGGCGCCAGGGCGCGGGACATTGCGCGGCTCATCGACCATGTGCGCGCGCAGGTGGAGCGCCGCCACGGCATCCGGCTGATACCTGAGGTGCGTCGGGTGGGGGATTTCGAGTCATGACCCATGATCCGGCCGACTTCGGCAAAGTGGCGCTGCTCCTGGGCGGGCAGGCCGCCGAGCGTGAGATCTCCCTCAAGAGCGGCGCCGCCGTCGGCGCGGCGCTCCGACGCGCGGGGGTGGACGTGCACGACATCGATCCAGGACCGGACATCCTCGAGGTGTTGCGCGCGGGCGACTTCGACCGGGCCTTCATCATCCTGCATGGGCGCGGCGGCGAGGACGGGCAGATCCAGGGGGCGCTGCAGTGCATCGGCACGCCCTACACCGGCTCCGGGGTGCTCGGCTCCGCCATCGGCATGGACAAATACCGCACCAAGTTGCTGTGGGCGGGCGCCGGTATTCCCACGGCGGACTTCGCGCTGCTGTGCGCTGAGGCGGATCTGCGCACCGCCGAGCAGCTCGGCTTCCCGCTCATGATCAAGCCCTCCCAGGAGGGGTCCAGCCTTGGCATGACGAAGGTCGAGAATGCCGCCACCCTGGTCGAGGCCTGGCAGGCTGCGGCGCAATACGACCGCACCGTGCTCGCCGAGCGTTGGCTGCCGGGCGCCGAGTACACCTGTGCCATTCTCGGCGGCGAGGCCCTGCCGCTGATCCGCCTCGAGACGCCGAACAGCTTCTACGACTACGAGGCCAAGTACTTCTCCAACACCACCCGCTACCACTGCCCCTGCGGCCTGCCGGCGGCCCAGGAGTCGGTGCTCCAGGCGCTTTGCCTGCGCGCATTCGACGCCGTCGGCGCATCCGGCTGGGGGCGCGTGGACTTCATGCTCGACGCCGCAGGCGAGCCGAAGCTGCTCGAGGTGAACACGGTGCCGGGGATGACAGACCATAGTCTGGTACCGATGGCTGCGACGGCCGCCGGCATCGACTTCGAGGCGCTGTGTCTGCACATCCTGGCCACCAGTCTGTTGGAGGTATCGTCGTGAGCAGGCGGCCGGCGAGCACCGAGCCAGTGCCGGCGGCGCAGCTCGAGCCGAGCAGTGCTTCGCTCGTCGCCCGGCTGCTCACGGCGCTGGCCATCATCGCCGCGATGATCGGCGCCGGCGCTGTGGCGTTGGACTGGGAGCCGCGTCTGCTGCCCATTCGCATCGTCACGGTGGACGGCGAAATGCACGGTCTGTCACGGGAGTCGCTGCAGCAGACCGTCGCCGAGCACATCGACGGCGGCATCCTGACCCAGGACCTGACGGCTTTGCGGCAGCGGGTGCAGGAGCTGCCCTGGATTCATCGCGCCAGCGTGCGCCGGGTCTGGCCGGATCGGCTGGTCTTGACGGTCAGCGAGCACGAAGCCATGGCGCAGTGGGGCGATAACGGGCTGGTCACCGAAGACGGCATCGTCTTCCGTCCCCGCGACGGCCGGCTGCCCGCCGGGCTGGTGCGGCTCGAGGGTGCCGACGCCATGGCGCCCCAGGTGGTCGAACGCTACCACCGCTGGCACCCGAAGCTCGCCCAGCTCGGGCTCATCATCGAATCGGTCGTGCGCAATGCCCGGGGCGACTGGACGCTGACGCTGCTCGGCGGCACGGAGCTGTATCTGGGCACGGGTGACATCGATGCCCGCTTCGAGCGCTTGCTCGCCGCCTACCCGCAGGTGGAGGCCATCGGCATTCCCACGCGCATCGATCTGCGCTACAGCAATGGGTTCGCGGTGCGTTGGGTTCCACGCACCGATGCACCGCGCGAGCGTGTAGCGGCAAATATTTCACGGGAACGGAGCTGACAGGCATGCCCAGACGTAGTGAGAAGAGCCTCCTGGTGGGGCTCGATATTGGCACCTCGAAGGTGGTCGCGCTGGTGGGCGAGCTGAAGGCTGACGACACCATCGAGATCATCGGCATCGGCACCCACCCGTCCCGCGGCCTGAAGAAGGGCGTGGTGGTGGATATCGAATCCACGGTGCAGTCGATTCAGCGTGCCGTGGAAGAGGCGGAGCTGATGGCCGGCTGTGAGATCCATTCGGTGCATGCGGTCATCGCCGGCAGTCATATCCGCAGCCTGAACAGTCACGGCATTACCGCCATCAAGGATCACGAGGTGGTGCAGGCGGATGTGGACCGGGTCATCGACGCGGCCCGCGCAGTGGCCATTCCAGCGGATCAAAAGATCCTCCACATCCTGCCCCAGGAATTCATCATCGACGACCAGGAGGGCATCCGCGAGCCCATCGGCATGTCCGGCGTGCGCCTGGAAGCGCGGGTGCACATGGTCACCGGCGCCGTCAGCGCGGCGCAGAACATCGTCAAGTGCATTCGCCGCTGCGGACTGGAGGTGGACGACCTGGTGCTGGGCCAGCTCAGTTCCAGCTACGCCGTGCTCGGCGAGGATGAAAAGGAGCTCGGCGTCTGCCTGGTGGATATGGGGGGTGGCACCACCGACATGGCGGTATTCACCGATGGTGCCATCCGTCACACGGCCTGCATTCCCATCGCCGGTGACCAGGTCACCAACGACATCGCCGTGGCCCTGCGCACCCCCACCCAGCATGCCGAAGACATCAAGGTCCGTCATGGCTGCGCCCTGTCTTCTCGCGGTATGACCCAGGATATCGAGGTTCCGAGCATCGGCGAGCGTCCGGCGCGCCAGCTCCCGCGTCAAACCCTGGCGGAGGTGGTGGAGCCCCGTTATGAAGAGTTGCTGAACCTGCTCCAAGGCGAGCTCCGGCGCAGCGGCTTCGAGGATCTCATCGCCGGCGGCGTCGTGCTCACCGGCGGCGCCGCGACCATGGACGGGCTCCTGGAACTGGCTGAGAACGTCTTTCACATGCCCGTGCGCCTGGGCATACCGCAGTACGTCACCGGCCTCGAGGACACCATCGCCGACCCCGTCTACGCCACCGGGGTCGGTCTGCTCATTTACGCGCAGCAGCACCGCTTTGCCGCAGGCTCCGAGTACGCGGAAGCGCTCGGCCTCTGGGGGCGGATACGGCGCTGGTTTGGCGGATAAGGCGGCACTCAGAACCGTCGCCGGTGGCCAACCGCCAAGGTCGGGTGGTGCCGGCACTCAGGGGGACGCAAACAAGCGCGGGGCTCCTGCCCGCTTGCCGCAGGATGGCGAAAGTGCATGTCGCGGGACAATACGCGGCTACGACAGGAGGCGGGCGTATCGACCCTGCGGCCCGAGGGGACGGCAGATCCGGCAGGCAACAGCCAGTCGCAACACGAGAGGCAACCCATTATGTTCGAGCTCATGGATACCCAGACCCAGACCGCAGTGATCAAGGTTATCGGCGTCGGCGGTGGTGGCGGCAATGCGGTCAATCACATGGCCGCCGCCAACATCGAAGGCGTGGATTTCATTTGCGCCAACACCGATGCCCAGGCGCTGGATAACGCAACCGTCAAGACGATCCTTCAGCTCGGAGCGGGCATCACCAAGGGTCTCGGCGCCGGTGCCGACCCCGAGATCGGCCGCAAGGCGGCGGAGGAGGACCGAGACCGCATCAAGGACGCGCTGGACGGCGCCGACATGGTGTTCATCACCGCAGGCATGGGTGGCGGCACCGGCACCGGTGCCGCGCCGGTGGTGGCGGAGGTGGCCCGCGAGCTGGATATCCTCACGGTGGCCGTGGTCACCAAGCCCTTCCCGTTCGAAGGCGGTAAGCGCGGTAAGACCGCCAGCACCGGCATCGAGGAATTGGCCAAGCACGTCGATTCTCTGATCACCATCCCGAACGAGAAGCTGCTGCAGGTGCTCGGCAAGGAGATGACCCTGCTCAGCGCCTTCAGCGCCGCCAATGACATCCTGCTGAACGCGACCCAGGGCATCGCCGAGCTGATTACCCGCCCCGGCCTCATCAACGTCGACTTCGCCGACGTCAAGACGGTCATGTCCGAGATGGGTGTATCCATGATGGGCTCGGGTGCGGCCAGCGGCGAGAACCGGGCCCGTGAGGCCGCCGAGGCCGCCATCAACAGCCCCTTGCTGGAAGATATCGACCTCGCCGGTGCCCGCGGCATTCTGGTGAACATCACCGCCGGCCTGAGCCTGTCCATCGGCGAGTTCGACGAGGTGGGCAACACGGTGCGGGATTTCGCCGATGACGATGCGACGGTCGTCGTGGGCACCGTCATCGATCCGGAGCTCGAGGACGAGCTGCGTGTCACCGTCGTGGCCACCGGTCTCGGCAGCCGCCGCACGGCTGTGTCGACGGAGGAGCCGAAGATGCGCCTCGTGAACACGCGCGGCTCTGATGCCATGACGCCGGATTACAGCGATATGGATCAGCCGGCCTACATTCGCAACAAGCGGGCCGCCGCCGGTGGCGGCGGTGACCAAGACACCGACCTCGACTATCTGGACATTCCAGCCTTCTTGCGGCGTCAAGCGGACTAAGCGCCAGCGCGTGATTGCGACCGGCCGGGTGCATGTGCGCCGGCCGGTCGCGCAGTCTTAACGNGCCTGAAAAAACAGGCACTTGTCTCACTGTCGCATTCAGTGCTTGCGAATAATCCGGGAAAACCCTAACCTATGGCCTAGGCATGGGTGGCGTGACGTACCTTGCGGGTCTGGCAGGATGTCAGGCGTCAAATGCCGGGCGCCTACCGGATCCGGTCCGGGCGATTCCACACCTGGGCAGCCCGGCGCGGCACGCTCAGGTCACGCGACACGAGGGGAAGCGACAGTGATCCGTCAACGCACGTTGAAGAATGTCATCCGCGCCACCGGCGTCGGACTACACACCGGTGCCAAGGTGTACCTGACCCTGCGTCCAGCGGCACCCGACACGGGTATCGTCTTTCGGCGCATCGACCTCGATCCACCGGTGGATATCGCCGCATGCCCGGCACGGGTGGGAGATACCCGTCTGTCGACGACCCTGGAAGCCGACGGTGCCCGCATTGCGACCGTCGAGCATCTCCTCGCGGCCTTCGCCGGACTCGGCGTCGACAACGCCTACGTGGACGTGAGTGCCGCCGAGGTGCCCATCATGGACGGTAGTGCCGGTCCGTTCGTGTTCCTGCTGCAATCAGCGGGCATCGAAGAGCAGCATCGGCCGAAGCGCTTTATCCGCATCAAACGCACCGTCGTCGTCGAGGACGGGGACAAGTTTGCCCGCTTCGAGCCTTTCGACGGATTCCGCGTGGGCTTTTCCATCGATTTCGAGCATCCGGCGTTCACGTCACGTGCGCAGTCGGCCGTGGTGGATTTCTCCAGCACCTCCTTCGTCAGAGAGGTGAGCCGGGCACGGACCTTTGGCTTCCTGCGCGACATCGAGGCCCTGCGCGAGCAAAACCTCGCCCTCGGCGGCAGCTTGGACAATGCCGTCGTGGTCGACGATTACCGCGTGCTCAACGATGACGGGCTACGCTACGAAGACGAATTCGTCAAGCACAAGATCCTGGATGCCATCGGTGATCTCTACCTGCTCGGGCGTCCGCTCATCGGTGCCTTCACCGGACACAAATCCGGACACGCCCTCAATAACCGGCTGCTGCGCACACTGCTGGCACAGGAGGGCGCGTGGGAGGAGGTGACGTTCGAGGATATCGACACCGTCCCTATCCGCTTTGGTCAGCCCATCCTTGCGGCGTAACGTCACGCCGCGGGTTGCGGGCGCATCGCATTAGCTCGCGGCCTGGCGCAACGTCGCGGCGAGACGGCACAGGCTGGCGGCGAGGGGAGAGTCACCCAGGACCGACGCATACTGCTCGACGACCCGGGCCGCGTCAGGATTGACCGCCCGGGGTGAGTCGCCGGCGGCATGCGCCCGCGCCACCGCGGGCGCAGCAACCACTTGCGGCTGCACCCGAACGCGGCAGGCGGTAACCGCCCGCCCGCGTGCCGCAAGTGCCGGCAAGAACTGAGGCGAGAGAAACCTCAGTCGATCCACCCAGGCAGGGGAATCACAAATCAATGTCAGCTGACCCTCATCGAGGGTGGCCTGTGTGCAATGACGGGCGACTGTCGCCGGCAGCAATGAGCGCACATGGGCGAGCAGCGCGTCGCGTCGCTCGATTTCGGCAAGCAACGCCACGACGGCGTCGCTGCCCTGGAGGAATCGGCAAACATGTCGAGCGCGCAGCGGCATGAATCGCTTCCCGGTGGAGTGGCTGTCAGGTGTGTCTGAACGGTACGTCCCAGCGCATCCGACAACAAGACCTTTGGGGGGTGGGTCGTCGTCATGACGGCGCCCGCGAACGAAACGAAATGCGATAAGAGCGTTACAGCAGATGCGATATGCAATGACACGGCGCCCCGCCCGGGCGGCCGGCATGGCCTCGGTCTTCCTTCTGATGATGATGATGACGGCGTTGGTGGCCGGTGGTATCGGCTTCTGGCTGGGTAAATACCGCATCGCTGACGCGGATGTAGCCGTCCTCACGCGCACGACGCCAGCGGTGTCTGATCCCTCCGCAGACCGTGCCGCCGCTGACATCGACGCCGTCGCCGCCCGCGTCGGTGTGATGCAGGCCGAGATCATGCGCATCAACGCCCTCGGACAGCGTTTGGTGGAAATGGCCGGTCTGGACGAAGACGAGTTCGATTTCGCCAACCCGCCCCCCGCGGGAGGGCCGGACGAGGCGGCGCTGCAAAAAACCAACGTCGATGATGTGGCGCAGGATTTGGCCAAGGTGCTCTCGGATCTGGATGATCGCAAGCGCAAACTGGTACTCTTGGAAACGCTCATCATGGACCGGGACCTGAAGCGCCACAGCACACCCGAGGGCTGGCCGTTGCGCGTCGGNGGCGTCGTGACCTCTGGGTTCGGCTACCGCCGCCACCCCATCACCGGTCGTCGCAGCATGCACAANGGNATCGATATCGCGGCCAAGTCGGGCACCGATATCGTTGCCATGGCCGACGGCATCGTGATCTTCTCCGGACGCAAGGGCGGNTATGGCAACATCGTCGAAGTGCGCCACGCCAACGGGCTCGAGACCCGGTATGCNCACAANCAGCGCAATCTGGTGAAGGAGGGCGACATGGTGAGCAAGGGNCAGNTCATCGCCAAGCTCGGCTCCACGGGGCGCTCCACGGGGCCGCATATCCACTTCGAGGTGCGGCGCAACGGCGAAGCGATCAACCCCATGCAGTACCTGGATCTGAGCAGGAAATCCCGTCTCGCCCGCCTCTGACGCCCTCGCACATGGCGGCCACACCGCACCCGCCGTGCCCCGGTGGGTGCGCCATCGTTGTGCTGCAGTCGGGTCACACGCGCAGCGCTCGGCCCCACCTTCGGGTATCCTATAGAGATTTCTTCACGCCGCTGAGGTCCCTTCGCGGGCAATTCATGGGTATCAACGTCTTCAAGAAGCTCTTCGGCAGCCGCAACGACCGTCTGGTCAAGAAGCTGCTCAAGATTGCCGAGTCCATCAATGCGCTGGAAGACGGGCTGGGGCGCCTGAGCGATGCCGAGCTGCGCAGTCGCATGGAGCGGCTGCGCGAGCGCGCGTGCGCCGACACACCGCTGCAGGATCTGCTCGACGAGACCTTCGCCGTGGTGCGCGAGGCGGGCAAGCGCGTGCTGGGGATGCGCCACTTCGATGTGCAGCTGGTGGGCGGCATGGTCCTGCACGACGGCAAGATCGCCGAGATGCGCACCGGCGAAGGCAAGACGCTGGTGGCCACCCTGGCCGCCTGCCTCAACGCCCTGCCCGCCAAGGGCGTGCACGTGGTAACCGTCAACGACTACCTGGCCCGTCGTGATGCCGCCTGGATGGGGCAGATCTACGACTTCCTGGGCCTCACGGTGGGTGTCATCAACAGCTCGGGGGGCGGCAGCCCGGACACGGCATCTTTCCTTTACGACCCGGCCTTCGAGCCCGCCGCCGGCGAGCCCGGCTACCGCCATCTGCGGCCGTGCACGCGGCGCGAGGCCTATGGTGGCGATATCACTTACGGCACCAACAACGAGTTCGGCTTCGATTACCTGCGCGACAACATGGCCTTCACGCCGGAGCAGCGTGTCCAGCGTGATCCCTTCTACGCCATCGTCGACGAGGTGGACTCCATCCTCATCGATGAGGCGCGCACGCCGCTCATCATCTCCGGGCCGTCGGAGGGCAGCACCGATCTGTACAAACAGATCGACCAGGTTATCCCGAGCCTGACCCGCCAGGAGCCCATCAAGAACGAAGAGGGCCAACCGGACTTCGGCCCCGGTGATTTCTCCGTGGACGAAAAGTCCCGCCAGGTGTATCTGAGCGAAGAGGGGCACGAGCGGGTGGAGGCCATGCTCATGGAGCTCGGCCTCCTTGGAGATGGTGAGAGCCTGTATGATGCGACCAACATCGTGCTCATGCACCATGTCTATGCCGCATTGCGGGCGCATGCGCTGTTCCAGAAGAACGTGGACTACATCGTCCGCGACGGGCAGATCATCATCGTCGACGAGTTCACCGGCCGCACCATGCCCGGCCGGCGCTGGTCCGAGGGCCTGCACCAGGCCGTCGAGGCGAAGGAGGGGGTGGAGATCCAGCCCGAAAACCAGACGATGGCCTCCATCACCTTTCAGAACCTGTTCCGGCTCTACCCCAAGCTCGCCGGCATGACCGGCACCGCGGATACCGAAGCCTACGAGTTCCAGAGCATCTATGGGCTCGAGGTGGTGGTGATTCCGACCCACAGGCCCATGGTCCGCCAGGATCGCGGCGATCTCGTCTACCTGACGCAGGACGAGAAATACCGCGCAATCATCGACGATATCAAGGTGTGCGTCGAGCGCGGCCAGCCGGCGCTGGTGGGCACCGCTTCCATCGAGACCTCCGAGCTGGTCTCGAATCTGCTCAAGCAGGAGCAGATCGACCATGAGGTCCTGAACGCCAAGCAGCACGAGCGCGAGGCGGGCATCGTTGCCCGCGCCGGCGAGCCCGGCGCCGTGACCATCGCCACCAACATGGCGGGTCGCGGCACCGATATCGTGCTCGGCGGGAATCTGGACGCCGAGCTCGAGGCGGTCGCAGATGCGGCGGCGCGCGAGCGCATCAAGACCGACTGGCAGGCCCGCCACCAGCGCGTCATCGCCGCCGGCGGACTGCATGTCATCGGCACCGAGCGCCACGAGTCGCGGCGCATCGACAACCAGCTGCGCGGGCGCTCGGGGCGCCAGGGTGACCCGGGCTCCTCACGCTTTTACCTGTCGCTGAAAGACAACTTGATGCGCATCTTCGCCTCCGACAAGGTCGGCAACATGATGCAGCGCCTGGGTATGCAGGAAGGCGAGGCCATCGAGCATCCGTGGGTGACGAAGGCCATCGAGAATGCCCAGCGCAAGGTCGAGGGGCGCAACTTCGACATCCGCAAGCAGCTCCTGGAGTACGACGACGTCGCCAATGATCAGCGCAAGGTGATCTACGAGCAGCGCCGGGAGCTCATGGACGGCGAGGACATCTCCGGCACCGTCGCGGCCATGCGCGCGGACGTCCTGGATAACCTCATCAGCGGCCACGTCCCGCCACAAAGCCTGGAGGAGCAGTGGGACGTGCCCGGGCTGTCCCAGGCGCTGGCGGACTTCTTCGGTGGCGACTGGCCCATCCAGCAATGGCTGGACGCGGATCACGATCTGCACGAGGAGACGCTGCGCCAGCGCATCGCCGATACGGTCGCCGGCTACTACGCCGAGAAGGAAAAGCTCGTCGGCGCCGACACCATGCGCCAGATCGAGAAGGCGGTGATGCTGCAGACCCTGGACACCCAGTGGAAAGACCACTTGGCACAAATGGACTACTTGCGCCAGGGTATCCACCTGCGGGGCTACGCGCAGAAGAACCCCAAGCAGGAGTACAAGCGCGAGGCCTTCGAGATGTTCTCGGCCATGCTCGCGAACATCAAGCAAGAAGTGGTGCGCACGCTTTCGCGCATGCAGGTGCGCTCGCCGGAGGACGTGGCACCCGCGGAGCCCCGCCAGCGCGACTTCCAGTTCAAGCACGAGGCCTTCTCTGGCCTCGGCGCCGCCGCCGAGCCGGCCACTGCGGACGGCGATCAGGCCGCCGGTGCGGCCCAGCAGGCACGGGCGACGGGGCGGCGTCAGACAGCGGCGGGCGTCGGTCAGGACGCGGCTCCCGGCGCCGATCATCAGCCCTTTGTGCGGGGCGAGCGCAAGGTCGGCCGCAATGAGCCTTGTCCCTGCGGGTCGGGCAAGAAATACAAGCAGTGCCACGGCAAGGTGGCCTGAGCCCGGTGGCGGCATTACGCATCCCGGGCGTTCGTCTCGCCGCCGGCGCCGCCGGGATCCGTTATCAGGGGCGGGATGATCTGGTGCTGATGGCCCTGCCGCCAGCCGCGCAGACGGCGGCGGTGTTCACCACCAATGCCTTCTGCGCCGCACCGGTGCAGCTGGCCCGGCGGCACCTGACACAGACTTCGCCACGGTGGCTGCTGATCAACGCCGGCAATGCCAACGCCGGCACGGGTGCCCGCGGTCTCGCCGACGCCGAGGCCTGTTGCAGCGCACTCGCCGTCGCCGGCCACTGCGACCCGGCGCAGGTTTTGCCGTTCTCCACCGGCGTCATCGGCGAATATCTCCCGGCGGCGCGCATCGCCGCAGCACTCCCAACCTTGCTCACCGCGCTGCGCGAGGACGGCTGGGAAGACGCCGCCCGTGCCATCATGACCACCGACACGACGCCGAAGACCGCCAGCGCGCGCTGCGACATCGACGGCCGTGAGGCGACCGTGGTGGGCATCGCCAAGGGCGCCGGCATGATCCGCCCGGACATGGCCACCATGCTCGCCTTCCTGGCCACGGACGCCGCCGTGCCGCAAGCGTTGCTGAGTGCGATCCTGCGCGAGACCGTCGCCGACACCTTCAACGCCATCAGCATCGATGGTGATACCTCCACCAACGACGCTTGTGTGCTCTGCGCCGCCGCGACCCTGGACGCACCCCCGGTGCGTACCGAGACGGCGGCCGCCAGGGCGTTGACCCAAGCGGTGCACAGCGTTTGTGACACACTCGCCACGGCCATCGTCCGCGATGGCGAAGGCGCGACCAAACTGGTGACGCTGGAGGTGGCGGAGGCGGCGAGCCCCGCCGAGGCGCGCACGGTTGCCGACACCATCGCCCACTCGCCGTTGGTCAAGACGGCGCTGTTCGCGTCCGATCCAAACTGGGGACGGATCCTGGCCGCCGTCGGGCGTGCCGGTGTACCTGAGCTCGACATCGCGCGGGTGCGTATCTGGCTCGATGACTGCCTGATCGTGAGCGGCGGCGGGCGCGACGAGGATTACACCGAGGCCGCGGGTCGTGCCGTCATGGCGCAGGACGCCCTGCGTATCCGCGTGGCCCTGGGGCGGGGGCAGGCTGCGGTGCGCTTGCTCACCTGCGACCTGAGCTATGACTATGTCCGGATCAATGCCGAGTACCGGACCTGAGGGCCGTCCCAACCCGCACAAGCGCCTTGTCCACGTCGCCGCCGGCGCCCTGCTCGACGGCCGGGGGCGGGTGCTCATCGCCCGGCGCGCCGCCGACGTGCATCAGGGCGGGCTGTGGGAGTTCCCCGGCGGCAAGCTGGAGCCCGACGAGCCCGCCCGCCGCGCGCTGGCCCGGGAATTGCGCGAGGAGCTCGGCGTCGAGGTGCGAAGCGCCCGCCCGCTGATCCGTGTGCGCCACGACTACGACGACCGCCGGGTGCTGCTGGATGTCTTCCTGGTGTCCGGGTTCGCCGGCGAGCCGCGGGGCCTGGAAGGTCAGCCGCTGGACTGGGTAGCGCCGGCGGCCCTGGACGCGCAGCGCTTCCCCGCGGCGGACAAGCCCATTATCGATGCCCTGCGGTTGCCGGTGCGCTATCTGATCACGGGGGCGGACCCGGGCGACGCGTCGGGCTTCCTGCGCCGCCTGGAGGCTTCGTTGGCGGGCGGTCTCGAGCTGGTGCAACTGCGTGCCCATGGCATCGGCGATGCGGCCTACTGTGGCCTCGCCCGACAGGCCTTCGCCCTGTGCCGGCAGGCCGGCGCCAGGCTGTTGCTGAACCGCCGTCCGCAGGCCATGGCCGATGTGCCCGCGCACGGACTGCACCTGCAGGCGCACGCCCTGTGGCGTCTAGACGCGCGTCCGGCGGGTGCGGCGCTGGTCGGCGCCTCCTGTCACAGCGCGGCTGATCTCCAGCGCGCCGCGGCGCTCGGGCTGGACTATGCGCTGCTGGGTCCCGTCATGCCCACGGCGACCCACCCACGGGCCGTCCCCCTCGGCTGGCAGCGGTTCGCGGCGCTGGCCGACGCGGCTACGCTGCCGGTGTATGCCCTCGGCGGCCTGTCCGAGGCCGATCTCGAGCACAGCTTCGTCCATGGCGCCCAGGGCGTCGCGGCGATCTCCGGGTTTTGGCGCACGGTGTGAGGGCTATCGCCGTTGGCGCCGCGGGCCACGAATCAATCCGCCCGGGTCATCACAGCGTCATGTAATGGTCGTATGACGGTCATGGTACGCTCGCCACGACAGCGCGCGGTGCCCATGAGCGTGCGCGTTTCACCGGATCTTCATGCGGTGTCAATACCACCGCAACAATCGCACGCGACCATAGCGGGTATTTGGACCCGCCGTGGTGGCCCGTATGCGTGCAGCGTTCAGTGTCGGTCAGGTCGAACGTCTCCATCCCCTCAAATATCGCAGCATTTGGATCTCCGATGTCCATTTGGGCTTCCGTGGCTGCCAAGCGGAATTTCTTCTGGACTTTCTGCAGGCCACCGAATGCCGCCAGCTCTACCTGGTCGGCGACATCATCGATATTTGGGCCATGAAAAACGGCGTGCATTGGCCGCAGTCCCACAACAATGTGGTACGCGCTGTGCTGGACAAGGCGCGTAACGGCACCGAGGTGATCTATGTGCCGGGCAACCATGACGAGATCCTGCGCCCCCACGTCGGCAGCGACTTCGGCAACGTGGCGGTGCGCGACGAGATCGTCCATACCACCAGCGACGGGCGTGAATTCCTGATCCTGCATGGCGATAAGTTCGACCACGTGGTCCAAAACGAGCGCTGGCTCGCGGTGCTCGGCTCCCACCTGTACGATCTGCTGCTGTCGGTGAATCACCGGCTGAATTGGATGCGACGGCGGCTCGGGCTGGGCTACTGGTCCCTGGCGGCCTATCTGAAGCATCGGGTCAAGGACGCCGTCAATTACATCGGCGACTTCGAGCGGGCGGTGGCCGGCGAGGCCAGGGCGCGCCGGGTGGACGGGATGATCTGTGGTCACATCCACCATGCCGAGATCCGGGACATCGACGGCGTCACCTATTGCAACTGCGGCGACTGGGTGGAGAGCTGCACGGCCCTCGTGGAGCATCACGACGGCACCATGGAGCTCGTGCGCTGGACCGAGCAGCAGGAAATTCTCACCACCGAATGGCCGCTGTCCGTGCATACGCCGGCGGCGGCGATGGTGCGTGCGGGCTAAGTCCCGAGCTGGGCGCGCGAGCCGGGCGCTCGGGCTCAGCGCCGGGCGCCGTCGACGGCGGCGAGCAACCGGCGATACCGGTCCCAGTCGAACGCGGGTCCGGGGTCTGTCTTGCGCCCGGGGGCCACATCACTGTGGCCGACGATCCGCTCGGCGGTGATCGCCGGAAAGCGACGCATGATCTCGCCGGTGAGTGCGGCCAGGCGCCGATACTGGGCGGCGGTGAAAGGCGTCTCATCCGTGCCCTCGAGCTCGATGCCGATGCCGTAGTCGTTGCACTCGCTTTTGCCGTGCCAGCACGAGCGCCCGGCATGCCAAGCCCGTTGCCAGAGATCGACGAACTGCACCGTCTCGCCGTCGCGGCGGATGAACAGATGCGCGGAGACGGGATTGCTGGCGATGGTCGCGAAATAGGGGTGCGCGTCGGGGTCGAGCTGTCCGCAGAAGAGCTGCTCCACCCAGGGCCCGCCGAATGCCCCCGGCGGCAAGGCAATGTTGTGGATGACCAGCAGGTCGATCACGGTGCCCGCCGGACGCGCGTTGCAGTGCGGTGACGGCACGCGGCGCACGGCCTCGAGCCAGCCATCCCCGCCCAACGCCTGTTGCTGAGCCATGTCGCCGTCAGCCCCGCTTCGCCGCCATGTCCTCGATGACGGGAGCGGTGAGGCTGACGATGCCCGCCACCTCGCCGTCGCTCACGACCGGTGCCCGGGACCGATTGAAGCGGGAAAAGCGCCGGGCACCGTCGCGGATGTCCCTGTCCGGCGAGACGCTGATGGCCGGCTTCGACATGATCGCGGGGATGTTCACCCGGTCCAAGACGCTGTCATGCGGTGGGCAGCAAGCTTCTGGGCGGCGCATGGTCTATTCCGGTGTCAGGCAATATGCGGCGGGCGGGGCTCGGCGGCCAGGGGCTGGTATGCTGGCTCGGATCCGAGGACATCACCACGGCGACCCTCGCGGGCTGCTCTTCGATCTGCAAAGACCCACAACCCGATGCGCCAGATCCAACCTCGGCGCTGCTTCGCGAATAGTATACCCGGCGGCTGTCAATGTCCGGCGCAGGCGTCTGCGGGCTGGGTTGCAGCTGACGGGGGACGCCGTGAATACGTCCCTGTAGGCTTCACGACAGCATCCCTGCTGTCGAGACCCCCGCCAGCCGCAACCCAGCCCGCAGAAAGCGAAAACCGAGATGCGACGGGTATATTCATGCCGCAGGGCCTCGATGGGGGATGGCGAGCAGGCGACTGTTGCCGAGCATCAGGGCTCTGCCGCCGCCACCAGCCCGTTGCGAAGGTGCACCATGCGACGCGCATCGGCGGCCATGTCCGACTCGTGGGTGATCATGACGACGGTACGCCGCCGACGGCGACCGCTCAGGCGCAGCGCGCCACCAGCATCAATATTTGGGCGTCGGGATTTTGAAGATCACGAAGCTCATGCGCGTGACGATAATGCCCCCCACGCAGAAGGCGACGGCGAGCAGCACCTGATCGGTGGTGGCGTAGGGGCCTTCGAACTGCAGGAATAAGGCGAGCAGCACGCCCCAGAGGATGGCGGTCTCGCCGTAGAAGCTCGTATGCAGAATGGGGTTGTGTGCCTCGCTGCGAATCATGTCGCGGAGAATGGCGCCGCCGGTGGCGCTGAGCGCCCCGATCAGTGGCCCCCAAAACCACAGTGGCGCCAGGCCTTCTTCGGCGGTGATGGAGATGGCGACCACGGTGAACAGGGCCAGGCCGATGGCATCGAAAAACTCCAGCGCCAGCCTCGGGTCGGCGCGCCGGCGCAAACGCACGAACAGGTTCACCAGGTCGAAGAACCACAGCGCGCGCCCGCGTACGGCGTCGAGAAACCGGTTGAACAGGTAGCCCACCAGGATGGTGAGCAGACAGGTATAGATCATGCCCGGGGCATCGAAGAAATCCGGCTTGCGCAGCAGCAGGATATCGCGCAGGACGCCGCCGCCGAGTGCCGGCAGGGAGGCCAGCACGAAGGCGCCGAAAATGGAGTACTCGCCTTGGCGGGCGATGACAATGCCGGAGATGGAAAAGGCGATGATACCAACAACAAAGAAGATCTCGACCCAACTGTTGTGGAAGACCACGCCGATCGCGAGTGGATTGGTGAATTGCTGCAGAATGTGGTCGACGGTACCGTCGGCGATCATCCCCTCGAGGGCGTCATTGAAGCGCGCCAACTGCCAGTCGGGGAGTGTCTCCCGCGCCAGCAGGATATGGATGCCGCGTTGCTGGACGACCCAGGGCAGCGGGTTGATGTGTTGGGCATCCCACAGCGATAACAGCGCCAGTCCGCTCAGCTGATCACCCAGGAATCCGTCCGCGGCGCCATCCAGGACCGCGGCGACGCTTTCGGGCAGACTGTCGGTTTCCAGAATCAGGTCGTGCCGGCGCAATGTCTCGATGGCAGCGGCGCCGTCCGCGCCCCAGTCGAAATCGGCGACCACCGCCAGGCGCAATCCGCGTTGGCGCAGCTCCTCGGCGATGGCGGCTGCCGAATCCGTTGCCGCAATCTCGCTGTCCGGCGGGAGAAAGATCCGATCCAGCCCCAGCCGGTAGGGGCTC
>PR_CR_10_Liq_1_inCRDRAFT_1001028_pt1 | contig 16353 bp, 11 predicted proteins | sample PRCRCaboRojoPR_3_FD_10241 | JGI IMG/M metagenome (IMG submission 10241)
GGAGAGCCACCGGCTCGCCGCCGCCAGCGAGCACACCGCGTACCTCGAGCAGTCCTACGCCGACATCGTCAAGGCGATCGCGCAGCGCCACAAGCTCACCCCGAAGGTCGACGCCACCGGCGGCCCGCTGCCCTACTTCCTGCAGAACGGCACCGACTACGCGACGCTGACCGACATCGCCGCGATGCTCGGCTTCGAGTTCTTCGTCACCGACGGTGAGCTCCACTTCCGCACGCGCAAGGGTGACCGGGGCGCGAAGCTGAAGTTCTCCGACGGTTCGCTGCGCACCTTCGGCGCCCGCTACGTCGCCGCCGGCACCCCGTCCGAGGTCGAGGTGCACGGCTGGGACCCGACGCAGCAGAAGGACGTGACGGGCAAGGCCGCGTCGGTGTCGTCCCCCAGCCCCGACCAGCTCGGCTCGTCCGCCCCGTTCGTGAAGGACGGGTACGCCGCGGCGAAGAAGTCGTTCGGGAAGCCGCTCGTCGTGGGCACCACGCCCGTGTGGGACGCGAAGGAGGCGGACGCGCTCGCCGACTCGATCGCCCGCGACCTGATCGGCGCGGGGCTCGCCGTCGACGGGGTCGCCGTGAGCAACCCGGCGATCGCCCCCGGCGCGAAGGTGGACGTCGACGAGGTCGGCACGCGGCTCGCCGGCGACTACTACGTCACCACCGTCCTGCACACCTACCACTACGAGGGCGACCTCCTCACCCACTTCCACTGCGACGGCCACCGCTCGCCCCGGCCGACGCAGGGGCAGCTGCGGCCCGGCGAGCCGAACGGCTGGGCGCAGAACGGCCTCGTGCTCGGCGTCGTCACCAACATCGAGGACGACGAGGGCCTGGGCCGCGTCAAGGTCCGCTTCCCGTCGCTCGGGGCCAAGGCCGAGTCGAACTGGGCCCGCGTCGTCACCCCCGGTGCGGGCGACAAGCGTGGGCTCGACCTCCGCCCCGAGGTCAACGACGAGGTCGTCGTCGCCTTCGAGCGTGGTGACACCCGCACGCCCCTCGTCCTCGGCGGCGTGTGGAGCGCGAAGGCGAAGCTGCCCGACGCGAAGGCCGCGAAGGGCGGCAAGGTCGAGAAGCGGCTGTACACGTCGCGGGTCGGGCACACCCTCGAGTTCTCCGACGGGCCCGACGGCGCGAAGGCGGGCGACAAGGCCCGCTACGTCGAGATCAAGCTGGGCGACGGCAAGACCGTCCTGCACGTCGGTGAGGACGGCATCACCATCGAGGCGGCACCCGACATGCCCATCGAGCTCAAGGGCGCGAAGGCGTCGCTGACGCTGTCCGGCTCCGGCGACGTCGAGCTGAAGGGGGAGAGCCTCTCCGTCGACGTCAAGGGCGACGCGAAGGTGAAGGCGCAGAAGGTCGACCTCAAGGGCGCGACCGGGCTGAAGGTCGACGGCGGTCCCGACCTGCAGCTCAAGGGCGCGCAGGCGAAGGTCGAGGGTGCGGGGATGCTGACCCTCAAGGGCGGCATGGTGAAGATCAACTGATGGGGGGTCGACGGTGAGCGACAGCATCCCGCCGTTCGTCGGCCAGGGGTTCTCCTTCCCCCTGTCCGTCGACGGGTCCGGCGCGTTCCGCATGACGTCCGGCGCGGCCGACATCGAGAAGGCCATGCGCGTCATCCTCATGACGGCACCGGGGGAGCGCCCGATGCGGCCCGACTTCGGCTGCCGCATCTGGGACCTGCTGTTCGAGCCGATCAACGCCAACACCATCGGCCGCATGCGCATCGCCGTGCTCGAGGCGATGTCACGCTGGGAGCCGCGCGCCGAGATCCTCGACGTCGTCATCGACGAGAGCGACCAGGCGATGGGCGCGGTCAGCATCGCGATCGCCTACCGCATCCGTTCGACCAACGACGAGCGCAACCTCGTCCTGCCCTTCTACACCATCCCCGGTGAGGGCGAGGACGTGGAGCGAGGTGACGCCGCATGAGCCTCCCGATCCCCGACCTCGACGACCGGCGCTTCCAGGACCTCGTCGACGAGGCCAAGCGGATGATCCCGCAGCTCACGCCCGAGTGGACCAACCACAACGTGGCGGACCCGGGCGTCGCGCTCATCGAGCTGTTCGCGTGGATGAGCGAGCAGGTGATCTTCCGGCTCAACCAGGTCCCCGAGCGGCTCTACGTCCAGTTCCTCGACATGATGGGTGTCGCGCCGTTCCCCGCGTCGTCCGCCCGTGTGCCGCTGACCTTCCTGCTGTCGGGCGTGCCCACCGAGCCGGTGATCGTCCCCCACGGCACCGAGGTCGCCACCGCCGACGGGACGGTCGTGTTCGCCACCCTCGACGAGCTGCGCATCATCCAGCCGGAGCTGGTCGGCGCGGTCACCTCCGCGGGGGACACCGTCGTGGCCGACGTGCTCGGGGAGCTGCGCTACGACCGTGACGCCGTCACCTGCTTCCCGTCCGACCCGGTCGCCGCCGGTGACGCGTTCAACCTCGGCTTCGCCGAGTCGCTCGCCGGCCAGGTCGTCGACCTGACGTTGACCGTCGCCGGCCGGGGCGTCGGCGTCGACCCGTCGCGCGTGCCGATCGTGTGGGAGGTGTGGTCGGGCGACGCGTGGATCGCGTGCACCGTCCTGCGGGACGACACCGGCGGGCTCAACCGTGACGGGACCGTCCGCCTCGACGTGCCCGCCGCCCACGAGGCGCTCGTGCTGTCGGGGCAGCGGCTCCACTGGCTGCGGGTCCGCCTGCTGCCCGCGTCCGACGACCAGCCGACGTTCCGCTCCTCCCCGGTCGTCGCCGACGTCACCGTGTCCGTCGGCGGGGGCACCGTCCTCGCGGAGCATTCCCGCACCGTCACCGCCGAGACGCTCGGCGTGAGCGACGGGACCCCCGGGCAGCGCTTCCCGCTGGCGCACGCGCCGGTGCTGCCCCGCGAGCACGGCGAGCACGTCGTCGTCCTCGACGGGGAGCGGCAGCTCGTGTTCGGCGAGGTCGAGGGGTTCTCCGCCTCCGGGCCGCTCGACCAGCACGTCGTGTGGGACCCGTCCGCCGGCGCGGTCGAGTTCGGCCCGGCGATCCGCTACCCCGACGGCACGACCGTGCAGCACGGTGCCGTCCCGCCCTACGGGGCACGCGTGACCGTGCCCCGCTACCGCGCGGGCGGCGGCACCGACGGCAACGTCGGCGCCGGGTCGCTCACGTCGCTGCGCGTCGCCGTCCCGTTCGTCGACTCCGTGATCAACCTGACCCCGGCCCGCGGCGGCGTCGACCCGGAGACCCTCGACGAGGTGAAGCGGCGCGGCCCGAGGACCGTCCGGGCCGGCCAGCGGGCCGTCACCGCCTCCGACTACGAGCAGCTCGCCCTCGAGGCGAGCCCCGCCGTCGCCCGCACCCGCTGCGTGCCCCCGTCCGAGCCGTTCGGGCCGGTCCGCGTGCTCGTCGTGCCCGGGTCGACCGCCGACCCGGCGGAGCTCACCATCGACGACTTCGCCCTCTCCGAGCAGGTGTTCACCGCGGTGCGCGACCGGCTGGAGGAGGCCCGGACGCTCGGTGCGACCGTCGAGGTCACCACGCCGTACTACCAGGGCGTGAGCCCCGTGGTGCGCGTCCGCGGGGCCGTCGGCCGCTCGCCGGTCGCGGTGAAGGAGCACGTGACCGCGGCGATCCACCGCTACCTCAGCCCCGTCACCGGCGGGCCGCGCGGCGACGGCTGGCCGTTCGGCGCGGACCTGACCGCCGCCGCCCTCGTGTCCCTGCTCGGGGACGTCGAAGGGGTCGCCGCCGTCGACGACCTCGCGCTGTTCGAGCTCGACCTGCGCAACGACCGGCGCGTCGGTGACGCGTCGGAGATCGTCCACCTCGANGCGCACGCGCTGTTCCTCGCCGGCCGCGTGCAGGTGGTCGTGCGATGACCACCCTCGTCCACGAGCACGGCCTGCCCGGCGAGCACGACGCGCCGTACCCGCCGGGCTGGCTCGTCGGCCAGCTCCCCGTCGGCCTGCGCGACGACGACCTGCTGGTGCGGCTCACCACGATCTTCGAGCGGGTCGGCGCGACCCTGCGCGCCGGGGCGGACGCGACCGAGCTCGTCGCCGACCACCGTGTCACGAGCGCGGCGATGCTGCGCTACCTGTCGACGTGGACGGGCCTGGAGGTCCTCGACCCGGAGCTGCCGGTGCTGCGTCAGCGGGCCGTCGTCGCCGCGATCTCCCGCTCGGTGCCCGCCCGCGGGACGGTGCGGGCGCTGCGCACGCTGCTCGAGGCGATCACGGAGGCGCCCGTCGACATCGTCGAGCCGGGCGGCGTGTTCCGCGACGGCGAGGTGCCCGACCACGACGGCCGGGTGGAGGTGCGCGTGCGCTCCACCGGCCATCTGAGCGCCGAGGAGCTCGCGGAGCTGGTCCGCGACGAGGTCCCCGCCCATCTGGCGCTGCGGCTCGTCGTGCTCGGCGAGGACGTGACGACGAAGGAGCTGCCGTGAGCACCGACGGCATCCGGCGTGACGAGGCGGACCGCGAGGCCGACGCCGCCCTCGCGGAGCTCGACCGGCGCGCGGCCGACGACCTCGACGCGATCCTCAACACCGAGCTGCAGGAGGTCGACGACGACGACGCGCCGCCGTCCGCGCCGCCGTCCGCCGCCCTGACGGCGACCGCTGCGCCCGACGCCGCCGACGACGCCGCCACCGCTNCGCTGGAGGTGCGGCCGGGATCGGCGGTCGGGCCGGCCGGCACACCCGGCGACGACGTCGAGGTCGAGTGCCCCGGCTGCGGCCTGCTCGTCGTCGGCTCCGACCCGCGTGCCAGCGCCGAGTGGTTCTGCCCGCGCTGCGACTACCCGCTGTTCTTCACGTCGCAGCCGGTCGTGCCGGAGGTCGACGGGGAGCGGCGTGGGGCGCGCCACCGGCTGCCGGGCGTCGCCGGCCGGGCGATCACCGCCGCGGGGCCGTGCTGGCACTGCGGCGAGTGGAACGAGGCGAACGCGACCGCGTGCCTGCGCTGCGCGGCGACGCTGCCGAAGCCGGAACCGCCGCAGCTCGGCCCGTTCGAGACCGTCGAGGTGCCCGAGCCCGAGCTCGTCGAGGTCGAGGTCCTCTACTGGCCGCCCATCGTCATCAGCGTCGTCGGCGGGTTCGCCGCCGGCATGGCGTTCCTGTGGGGCGTGCTGCTGCTCATGGACCGCCTGTGACCGGTCGTGGGACCGCGACGACGCGCGGCAGGGAGGTGAGCGGGTGATCGAGGAGCTCGACCGCTCGATGGAGGCGTGGCTGCGCGACGCCCTCTCCCTCGGCAGCCGCGACGCGGAGCTCTCCTTCGAGCGGCCGGAGGCGGACTGGGGGCAGCGCCGCTCCGTCCCGCTGATCAACCTGTTCCTCTACACCCTCGCGCCGTCCGCGACCCGTGCGGCGTCGTCGCTGCGGACGGTGCGCACCCCGGACGGGGCGTGGGCACGGCAGCGGGACGCGCCGATCATGGCGGCCCGCTTCCTCATCAGCGTGTGGTCGAGCGACCCGGCGGTCGAGCACGACCTGCTCGCCCGCATCGCGCACGTGCTGTCGTCGTCGCAGCGGATCCCGCAGCGCCACCTCACGCCCGCGCTCGCGGAGATGCGCCCCGCGCCGGTGCTGTCGACCCGTCCCGACGAGGAGACGACCGTCGCGACGCTGTGGCAGTCGCTGGAGGTCCCCGCCCGCGTGGCCACCCAGCTGCTCGTCGAGCTGCCCGTGGGCCGGCCCGAGCCCACGACGACGAACGACCCGCCCGACATCGTCGAGATCGGCTTCGCGAACCGCAACAGCCCGGCGGCCCGCTCGTCCCGACGACGCGTGTTCGGCACGAGCGACCCGTCGCTCGCCGGCGGCTCCGCGATCGGTCCGCGCGGCGCCGCGGTCGTGCAGGACTCCGGCCGCTACCTGATCGAGGCGCAGCCGGGGGACGAGATCGTCGTCGAGCCACCCGAGCCCGACGGTGACGGCGATGGCTGACCTCGAGCTCGCGGTCGACGGGGTCGAGGGTCCGTCGCTCCGGGCGGACCTGCTGACCCCGCGCGTCACGGTGGAGCCCGGCCAGCCCGTCGCCGTGTCCGTGCAGGTGCTGAACACGACGGACACGATCGAGACGGTGCGCTGCACGCTCGTCGGCATCACGCCCGACCGGCTCGACCAGACGCCGGGTGACGTCACGCTGTTCCCCGACGAGTCGACGCGCATCACGCTCGACCTGTGGTTCCCGCCGACGCTGCCGGCGGGCCGCCACGACGTGTTCGTCGCCGTCGCCACCGGCTCCGGGGAGCACGTCACCGAGGTGCCGCTGCGCATCGAGGTGACCCCCGTCGTCAGCGCGACGCTCACCGTCGAGCCGCCGCTCGTGTTCGCCGGCCGGCGGGGCGTGTTCGAGGCGAAGGGGCGCAACACCGGCAACGTGCCCGTCGCGCTGCTCGTGCGTGCGGGCGACGCGGACCGGGCGCTCGACATCGAGGTGGAGGAGCCGTCGTGGCGGCTCGACCTCGACGGCGAGGCGACGTCGCGGATCGTCGCGAAGCGCAAGCGGCCGCTGACCGGGGCGCCCGTCGAGCACACCATCACCGTCACCGCCGAGCAGGACGACGTCTTCGAGACGCAGGTCGTGCGGTTCCGCCAGAAGGCGCTGCTCACGCCCGGCATCATCACGATCCTCACCCTCACGCTGATCGTCGCGATCTGGGCGCTGGCGATGGTGTTCGGCGTCCGGGCGGCGCTCGCCCCACCACCGCCGACGAAGACGGTCCCCGAGACGTTCGCCGGTGGCATCACCGGCGCGGACCTCGACCCGACCGCCGTCGGCGGGACGTTCTCCGGCACGATCCGGGCGGCGACGACCGCCGTCGGCCTGCCGCGCGTCACCGTCGAGGCGTTCGACAAGGACGACCTGCTCGTCGGCGCGACCGCCACCGACGAGGAGGGCACGTTCACCCTGCCGGCGCTGCTGCCGGCCGACTACCGCGTCCGCATCCGCGCCGACGGCTACGAGGACGTGTGGTGGCCGGACGCCGGCACCATCCGCGACGCCATGCCGCTGTTCGCCCCGCCCGGCGACGTACGGGAGGGCCTCGACGTCGAGCTCGTCGGGCTGCCCGCGACCGTCGGCGGCCAGGTCATCGCCGGCGACGCGCCCGGCCCCGGCGTCATCGTCGAGGCGACCGCCGTCGACCTGCTGGAGACCGCCGAGCCGGTCACGACGACGACGGACGACACGGGCAGCTGGGTGCTCGCCGGCCTGCCGAGCCCCGCCACCTACCGCATCACCTACCGGGCCGCCGGGTTCGACCCGGTCGAGCTGACCCAGCCCGTCGCGGGCGGCGCGACGCTGGCGGTGAACACGGCGACGCTGCCGGCCGCGCCCGGCACGATCACCGGCGAGGTCGTCAACCGTTCGGGCACGAAGCTCGGCGGCGTCGAGGTCGTGCTGACCCGTGGTGAGCTCGAGATCGCGACGAAGACGCCGACGAGCGGCGAGGTCGGCTTCTTCGAGCTGCCCGAGCTGCCCACCCCCGCCACCTACCTGGTGACGTTCAGCCTCGAGGGGTACGCGAGCGAGACGATCGCGGTGCGGCTGGGGCCCGGGGAGGTGCGTGACGACCTGTCCGTCGTCCTCCCCGACGCGTTCGGGGCGATCAGCGGCGTGCTCACCAACGTGACCGACGACGCGAAGCTCGGCGGTGCGGCCGTGACCGTGTCGGGCGAGGGGCTCGTGCTCGAGACGGAGACGCTGACCAGCGGCACCGTCGGCGGCTACCGCGTCGCCGGCCTGCCCGTCCCCGGCGTCTACGCCGTCACCTTCGACCTCGAGGGCTACGGCCGCCAGACCATCGAGGTGGCGCTGACCCCCAGCGCCCCGACGGCCGTGCGCGACGTCGAGCTCGGCATCGACCGTGCCCGGCTCGTCGGCAACGTCAACGACGACGGCACGGGGCTCGGCAACCTCGTCGTGCGCATCAGCGACGGCGGCGGGTTCACGCTGGAGACGCTCACGGCGACCGCACCGGTCGCGGACGTCGGCGACTACGCCTTCGACGGGCTCACCGCCGGGACCTACACGGTCACCGCGACCCGCACCACGTCCCCCACGGAGGTCGTCGGCATCCTCACCGTCGACATCGGGTCGGGCACCGGCTTCACCCGTGACGCGCAGGGCCGGCCGGTCTACACCCTCGACCTCGACTTCTCCGAGGTCGGCTGATGGCCGGCGACGGGTTCGGCCCGCAGGGCAGCAGCGGCGGTGACGCGCGGGTCCGCGCGGACGTGACCGCCGCGGAGATCGCCGTCGCGCCCGGCGAGACCGCCCAGGTCGAGGTCGAGGTCACCAACGTCAGCGAGGTCATCCGCGCCTACCGCATCGACGTGCTCGGGCTCGACGCCCGCTGGGCCCGCAGCGAGGGCATCGACCTCGAGCTGTTCCCCGGCGAGCGGCAGGCCCGCACCATCGAGGTCGAGCTGCCCGCGGACTTCGCCGCCGGTCGGCGGCGCATCGCGGTGGAGGTCACCGAGCCGGACGTGCCCGGCGGGTCCGTCGTCGTCCTCGACGTCGACCTCATCGTCGAGGCCCGCGAGGGGCTGACGTTCGGGGTCGAGCCGGCGTCGCTCACCGCCGGCGCCGACGGCACGTTCGTCGTCACGCCGGTCAACACGGGCAACACGACGCTCGACGTCGACCTGACCGCCGCCGACCCGGAGCGGCGCATCGCCGTCACGTTCGACCCGCCCCGACCGCGGCTGCTGCCGGGGGAGCGCGGCGTCGTCCGCGCCTCCGCCCGCGGCCGTCGCCCGTGGTTCGGCATGCCGGCGGTGCGGGTGCTCGAGTTCCGCGCGGCCGGCGCGACGACGGAGGCGATGACGGCCGCCGCGTTCATCCAGACGCCGCGGTTCAGCCGCCGGGCGGTCACCCTCGCCGGCCTCGTCGTCGTCGCCACGCTGTTCGCGTTCGTCATCTACCTGTCGTTCGCCTCCGTCGCCGACCTGTCCGCGCAGCAGGAGGCGCTGCTGAAGCAGTCGCTGGGGGAGGACCAGCCCGTCGGCGTCCGGGTCGAGCCGTCGTCGGTCGCCGGCGTGGTCCGCTCGACGACGGGCGGCGGCATCGACGGGGTCAGCGTCGAGCTGTTCGAGTCGTCGAACCCGCTGGTGCCGCTGAAGTCGACGGTCACCGACACGTCGGGCACCTACCGGTTCGGCGCGCTGCGCAAGGGCACCTACTTCGTCCGTTTCGCCGTCGCCGGGTTCGGCGAGGCGTGGTTCCGCGGTGGGGAGACGGTCGCGGACGCGACGCCGCTGGAGCTCGTCGCCGGTGAGGACCTCATCGACGTCGACGCGGCGCTGTCGGGCCAGCCGGGCAGCGTCACCGGCCGGGTCGTCGGCTCCGACGTCGAGGGTGCGCTCGTCGTCGCCCAGCTGCCCGGCTCGACGATCGACGGCAGCGACCTCGCCCCCGTCGCCGCCCGCCTCGCGGAGGTCGAGGTCGACGCGACCGGCGTGTTCACCCTCGAGGGGCTGCCGACCCCCGCCGGCTACGAGCTCGTCGTCAGCAAGGAGGGGTTCTCCGTCCAGCGGCGCACCATCGCGCTGGAGCCGGGCGAGGCGCGGCGCGACCTCGAGGTGCTGCTGCGGCCCGGCGGCGGGCGCATCGCCGGCACCGTCGTCGACCTCGCCGGCACGGCGGTGCCCGGCGCGACCGTCGTCGTGTCCGACGGCCAGACGGAGGTGTCGACGCGCACGCTCAGCGAGGCGGACGCGGTGGGCACCTTCGAGGTGCGTGACCTGCCGACGCCGGCGACGTACGCGCTGACCGTCAGCGCCCCCGGCTTCTTCGACGAGACGCAGAACGTCGTGCTCGGCCTCGACGAGCAGCTCACCGACCGCACCGTCCGCCTCACCGCGTCCGCCGGCACGATCAGCGGGCGGGTCCTCGACCCCGACGACGCGCCGCTCGGCGGCATCGAGGTCACCGTCGTCGGCCCCGACCTCGAGCGGACGACGCAGACGCTGAGCACGCCGCTCGACTGGACCGGGTCGGACCCGCCGGCGAGCGCCGGGACGTGGCGCGTCGCCGGCCTGCCCGTCCCCGGCGCCTACACGGTCACCTTCGCCGCCCCCGGCCAGCTCACCCAGGCCGTGTCGGTGGAGCTGACCGCCGGTGCCGGCTCGACCCGCACCGGCGTCGACGCCGTGCTGAACCCGTCGCTCGGCACCATCCAGGGACGGGTCCGGGAGGAGGCGGTGGGCGACACGTGCGTCGCCCTCGCCGACCTCGACCCGACGGCGCCGGGGGACTGCGACCTGCTGACCGGTGCCGACGGGGTGGTGGTGACGCTGCGCTCGACCACGCTGACGCGCACGGTGCGCCCCGCCGACCAGCCCGCCGCCGCAGCGGGACGGTTCCGCTTCGACAACGTGCCGCCCGGCGCGTACACGGTCACGGTGACCCGTCCGGGGTCGACCCCGCAGACGCTGCTGGTGAACACCGCGGCGGCGGGGGCTCAGCCCCGCGGCGCTCGACGTGCGCATGGACGCCCCCGCGGTCATCAGCGGCCGCATCCGGCTCTACAGCGGGTTCGTCGGCTCGCGGCGCTTCAACGTCGAGGCGTACACGCCCGACACGGTCGGGGGCACCCCGCTCGCGACGACGACGACGGACAACGACGGGCTGTTCACCCTGACGGGCCTGACCGCACCCGGCTCCTACCTGCTGGAGTTCGAGGACCGGCAGACGAGCGACCGGCGGCTGTTCTTCTCCGGCGATCCGCTGCTCCTCGAGCCCGGCGTGCCCATCACCCTCGACGACGACGTGGTGCGCACCGACCTGTTCTTCCGCACCGTCCCGCACGGCGACGCGGCGCAGCTCGCGTTCGGCACCCCGCCGGTCGGCGGCAGCCTCGGGGAGGACCTCGCGTCGTTCACCGTCGAGATCCGCGACGCCGACGGCGTGCGCGTCACCGACGGCGACGGGTCGACGGCGGTCGTCACCGTCGCGCTGGGCGCCAACCCGGAGTTCGCGATCCTCGGAGGGACCGTCAGCCGGGCCGCCGTCGCCGGCGTCGCCACCTTCGACGACGTGCAGCTGGACCAGACCGGCAGCGGGTTCACCCTGCGCGCCTCGAGCGGCACGCTCGACCAGGTCGAGTCGTCCGCGTTCAGCGTCCTGCCGGGTGTGCCCGGCGCGCCGACGGGGCTGACCGCGACCGGCGGCAGCGGCAACGACGGGCTCGTCGACCTGTCGTGGACCGCACCGACGAGCAACGGCGGGTCGGCGATCACCGGCTACCAGGTCGAGCAGCGCACCGGCGGCGGCGCGTGGGCGCCGGCGTCGACGACGTCGGCGGTCGGCACGTCGACGTCGGCCGAGGTGCGCGGGCTGACCGTCGGCGCCAGCTACGAGTTCCGCGTCCGGGCGGTCAGCAGCGCGGGCGCGTCGGTCGACTCGGCGACGGCGAGCGCCACCCCCGCGGTGTCGTCCGCGACGCTGCAGCTCGCCCACGACGGCGGGGGCGGCGCGTCGGGACGCTACGTGGAGCGCGGCTACGCGTTCCGCCTCAACAGCACCGTCACCATCGACGCGCTGTTCGGCGGCGGGTCGGCGGGCGACTTCATCATCCGGATCCGTGACGCCGGGACGGGCAGCGTGCCGTTCGCCCGCTCGACGGGGCTGACCGTCGTCGCGTCGGGGACGGCGACGGGGGACACCGCCCTGCAGACGGTCAGCGCGAGCGCGACCCTGCAGGCGGGCCGCTGGTACTACCTCACCCAGCAGCGCACCTCCGGCTCGGGGCTGCACCTGACCACGACCTCGGCGGCGATCACCTCGGCGGTCGACCGGGACCTGGTGCGGGACTGGCGCTTCACGTCGACGAACGCGTGGACGGGCGACACGACGCTGCCCGCGCTGGGCTTCCGCGTCGGATGACGGCGACGGCGGCGGCCACGACGCGCGATCCTGACGCTACGATAGGAATATCCGTGCCGGAGAGGGCCCCGAGACGGCCCCTGCGACGCTCGGTGGAGGTGCTGCGGTGCGTCTGACCGTCGAACCGGACCTCGCCGCGGTCGCGCCGGGTGACGTCGTCGACCTGCTCGTCCGCGTCGGCAACGACGGCGGCGAGCCGGTCCGCCCCGTCATCGACGTCCACGGCATCGACGCCGACGACGTGCTGCTGTCCGACGAGGTCGTCGCCGTCGCCCCCGGCGAGGTCATGACCGCGGTCGTTCGGCTGCGCGCCGCCCACGACGCGCTCGCCGGCGACCTGCGCGTCGGCCTCGGCGTCACCGACGCGAACGGCACACAGCCGCCGGTGCGTGCCGCGACGGTGCTGCGCATCGGCGCCCGCCCCGACGTCGCCCTCGAGGTCGAGCCGGCCGCCACCCGCGGGCGCCGCGGCGCCAAGGCGACGACGGTGCTGCGCAACCGGGGCGACCGACGCCTGCGCGTCGACCTCGAGGCGCGCGGCGACGGCGTCACCGCCCGCTTCCGCCCCGCGACCGTCGTGCTCGACCCCGGCGAGCTGCGCCGGGTCCGCACCCGCCTGCGGCCGACGGTGCGCAGCTGGTTCGAGGAACGGCGCCACGGCGCGGTGATCACCGCCCGCGGCATCGGCCTGCCTGTGAGCACGACGATCACCCACACGCAGCGGCCGACGATCCCCCGTGCGGCGCTGCGCGCCGTCGCCGCGACCGCCGCGCTCGCCGTGTGGGTCGGCGCGGCGCTGCTCGTGTTCCAGTGGCTCAACGCCGAGGACGCCGTCGACCCCACCACGACCGTCGCCGCGCCCGCCGCCCCCGGACCGGGGACGACGTCCGCCACGGCGATCCCCCTGCCGGAGCCGACCGGCGCGGAGGTGCCCGTCATCATCCGCGGGACCGTCGAGGGGCCACGCACCCCCGCGGGCACCACCGTCACCGCGGAGCGCATCAGCTTCGGGGACGAGGGGACGACGGAGGGGGCGACGAAGGTCGTCGCCCTCGCCGGCGTGAAGCTGCCACGCGGTGCGGTGCTCGACGCCGTGGCGGTCACCACCGACGAGCGCGGCCGCTTCCGCATCGCGTCGGGGCTCGTCGAGGGTGCCTTCTACCGGGTGACGGTCACCCGGGCCGGCTTCGACGTGTCCAGCCGCATCCTCGAGACGTCCCCGGAGGCACGCGACATCGAGCTCGCCGTCGCCCTCGACCCCGCGACCGGCACGCTCGGCGGCACCGTCGTCGACGCGGCCGGCGTCGCCATCGGCGGGGCGTCGGTCACCGTCACCGACGGGACGGCGACGTACACGGCGACGACGGGGACGGAGGGTGCTGACGCCGGCCGGTGGTCGCTCGAGGGGCTCGCGACACCCGCCGACTACCAGGTCGTCGTCACCCGGCGCGGCTACGCCGCGCAGACGTCGATCGTCACCCTCGACGGTGGGGCGACCGTCGACGACGTCGCGGTCACCATGCCGGTCGCGCTCGGGTCGCTGCGTGGCCGCGTCACCGCCCTGGACCCCGACACGGGCGTCGCCGCCGGCGTCGGCGCGATCGCCATCACGCTCGACGGGGAGGAGTCGCGCACCACCACGACGCTGACGGGCAGCGCGGCGCTGACCGGCAGCTACGACTTCCCCGGCCTGCCGTTCGGCACCTACCAGCTCACCTTCTCCGGGGACGGCTGGCGCACCCAGGAGGCGGAGGTCACCGTCGGTGCGGGCGACGTCGAGTTCGACACCCGGCTGCTGCGCGCCACCGGCATCGTCCAGGGCTACGTGCAGCAGGTCGTCCGGCTGGAGGACCTCACCCCCGACGACGACGCGACCGACGACGAGTTCCGCTGCCGCTACCCGACGTCCGCCCAGCGTGACGCGGCGACGGCGCAGCCGTGCGGCGGCGTGGTCGTCAGCGTCGAGTCCGACGAGGGGGACGTGTTCGCCACGAGCACCGTGTCGCTCGGGCAGACGACGGAGGGCTTCTTCCGCATCGACGGCGTCCCGGCGGGNGAGTACACGCTGCGGGCGACGCGNACCGGGTACGTCGACCACGTCGAGCGCATCGTCCTCGGCGCCGGCGCGACGCTGTCGGTNCGCGGCAGCGGCGACCCGGACAGCGAGCTGACCCTCGCCGCCGACTTCATCGAGCTCGCCCTCGCCGAGGTGCCGGTCAACTGCAGCGGCACGATCGAGGTGTCGCTGCTCAACGCGCGCACCGGCGCTGCGGTCACCACCGACGCGACCTCCGCCATCACGCTGCCCGACGACCTCGACTGCGGCGACGACACGACCCCGGAGGTGACGCGGCTGTCCGGCTCGAACGTCTACCGCATCGCGAACGCGCCGGTGGGCAGCACGACGGTGACCGTCGCGCCGGCCGGCTTCGACCCCGTCGACGTCGCCGTGGACGTGAACACGGTCGACACGGCCCGCATCAGCGCCGCCCTCGCCCCCTACACCGCGCTCGAGGTGTCGCTCACCGACGCGGACGGTTCGGGGGTCGCGGGTGCCGAGGTCATCGTCTTCCCCGCCTCCGGCACGCCCAACAGCAACGCGGGGGCCGGCGTGACCGCGTGCACCCGCACGATCACCGCGACGGGCGCGTTCGCCGGGCAGGAGGTCGACGGGCTGTGCGCCACGACGGACGCCAGCGGGGACGTGACGCTGCCGCAGGCGCTCGGGCTCGGCTCGTGGCGCATCGTCGCGCCGGTGAACACGACGGCGGCGGACACGGCGCTCGACTTCCGCGAGACGCTGCTCGCCGACACCGTCACGGTCGACGCGGCCGGTGCGGGGACGGACCGGTCCGTCAGCGCGACGCTGGAGCGGCTCGCCGTCATCACCGGCCGGGTGTTCGTGTTCGACGACGACTCCGGCGCGTTCGAGGACGGTACGGACGGGCTGTTCGGGTCCGCACTCGACGCGTTCCCCGCGCTCGCCGGTGACGGGGCGGGCATCCGCCTGCGCCTGTTCGAGGACGGGTCCGGGTCGGCCACCGCGTTCGCCGACCCGCTCACCCCCCGGGTCACCTACAGCGTCAGCGGCGGCGTCGCGACCTACCGCATCGACCGGCTGCAGCCCGACGTCGGCGGGACGACCCGCGCCTACGAGCTGCTCGCCGCCGTCCTCGACGGGGCGACGCCCCGCGAGCACGTCATCGGCACCAGCGACCTCGGCGGCTTCGCCTACGACGAGGTCCGCACCGGCATCGACCTGCGGCTGCGCGAGCCCGACCCGGTCGACGTCAGCGTCCTCGTGCGCGAGGCGACGCCCCTCGGGGACGGCGGGGGCGTGCGGGGCATCGACGGTGCGCGCGTCCAGATCACCGGCTCCGCCGGGTTCGACGAGCAGCGTCCGCCGGAGCAGACCGTCGAGACCTGCCCGAGCCCGACGTGCACCGGGTTCACGTCGACCGACGACACCGGCGTCGTCGAGTCCGGCGGGGAGCGCTGGCTCGAGACCGGCTCGGACGGGCTGACGCCGACCGTGAGCGACGTGTTCACCGCCGGCGCAGCGAGCAGCCCGCTCACGCTCGCCGCGGAGGCCGCCGGCTACCTCACCCTCGACCTCGCGGCCGACCCGGCCGTCGGCAGCGTGACCGGCGCGACGGTCGACTCCTCCGCCGTCACCGCGACGGTGGAGCTGCCGTTCGACACGGTCACGTTCAGCGGCACCGTCGCCGAGGAGGTCACCCTCGCCACCGGGACGGCGTCGTCGACGCTCGCCGGTGCGACCGTGACCGCCTCGGTCACCGTCGACGGCACGACGTACACCCGCACGACGACGAGCGCCTCCGACGGCACCTACAGCCTCACCCTCCCCGTCGGGTACGCGTGGACGGTCGCGGCGTCGCGCACCGGCTACGAGGCGGCGTCCGCCCCGGGCACGATCACCGCGACGCCGACGTCGGGCAACGACCTGACCGACCAGGACCTGACCCTCGCCCGCACGTCGGGCGTGCGGCTGCGCGGCGACGTCACCGTCGACTCCGGTGAGGTCGTCGAGGTCCGCGTGTTCTCCGACGCGGACGGCACCACGCAGCTCGGCGCGTCGCTGTTCGTCGGGGAGGGTGGCGAGTTCGTCTTCCCCACCGTCCTGACCGCGTCGGCCGTCCACCGGGTCGAGTTCCACACCGGCGCGGACGCGGCTGCTGCCGCCGAATCGTCGTCGACGCCGGCCGCGACCCGCTGGATCGACGCGAGCGTCGTCGCGTCCGGCGGGGTCGCCCCGACGACGGTGCTGCTCGAGCAGGACGTGTCCACCGGCAGCACGGTCACGGTGACGGTGACCGTCGACAACCCCGCGGCCACCGCGGCGACCGGAGTGGCCGTCACCCTGTCGGAGAACGGCCCGTTCCCCACGCTCGGTGCGACCGGCGCCCGACCGGAGGAGACGGTCACGGTTGCCGCCGGCG
>PR_CR_10_Liq_1_inCRDRAFT_1001029_pt1 | contig 16348 bp, 32 predicted proteins | sample PRCRCaboRojoPR_3_FD_10241 | JGI IMG/M metagenome (IMG submission 10241)
GAAAGCCCAGCATTTAATAGCCAGCATATGGCAGGAGTTTCATGATGAATAAAACCAGGAAAGACTTTATCTTTGACATGGAGACAATTGGCGCTAGGGTCTCAGTGTGTCCAGTTGTCGACATGGCATATGCTACCTTTGATTGGGACAAATTCTTGACTGATCCGTATTCGTTTGAAGATGCGGTAAGTTGTGTACATACACTGAAGCTATCGATAACAGATCAGATGGAAAACTACGGATGTAAGTTTACCAAAGAAGATGTCCAGTGGTGGGAAAGTCTTCCTGCTGAAGCGAGAAACAAACTGAAACGTAGTTCTGACGATTTGACTGTGGTTCAATTTTGCGATACGCTTTTGAAATACTTTAAAGAAGAGTCTACGATAGATTACTGGTGGTCGAGGGGAAACACTTTCGATCCAGTTATTCTTGGTAGACTTATGGATGCTACAGATAATGAGTATGCATTTAAGCAGTACCTCAAATTTTACAAAGTGCGTGATGTACGAACTCACATTGATGCGAAGTTTAATTACACCACGAAGAATGGATTTGTGCCAGTAGCCGATGAGTCCTACTGGAATAGTGCCTTTATAGCACACGATAGCTCACACGATGTGGCTGCGGATATACTACGCCTACAGGCTATTCATCGGGCTGAAAATGATCTTGAGCAAGTCTTGCGATAATCAAAATTGTATGATACAATTGTTTAACTTTACAACAACTGAAAGGGTGACTTATGAAATTTACTGAAAACACAATGGCAGTACTCAAAAACTTTTCTCAGATCAATCCAAGCATTTTGTTCAAGCAAGGCAATACGCTTAGAACAATCTCACCACAAAAGACTGTGATGGCAGCGGCTAACATCGAAGAAACGATTCCGTCAGATGCTGGTGTCTATGATGTATCGCGATTCCTAGCGACCTTATCGTTGTTTGAGTCTCCAGAAGTTGAGTTTGGCTCAGATCAATTCTTAATCAAAGATGATAAGAGCGCCTTGAAATACACGTACACCGCTGAGAATATGATTGTCGCGCCTCCACAAAAAGACATTGTAGTACCTAATGCTGTGGCGACTATTGATCTTGAGTGGAAAGTAATCAAGCGCGTTCGTGATGCGGCTGGTGTACTGGGATTGCCTGAAGTTGGATTCTCTAGCGAAGGCAGTGGTGTTGTTGTTTCTGCGGTAGATGGTAAAAACTCTACTTCAGATAACTTCAGCGTAACGGTTGAAACTGAATCTGATCTACCTGATTTCGATATGGTTATTAAAACCGACTATCTGAAGCTCCTTGAAAACAACTATACTGTAGTTCTTTCAAATGGTATGGCGCATTTTCAGTCTGATCAAGTTCAGTACTGGATTGCTGTAGAATCACGATGATACGCTATAGCTTACTTTTAGTCGCCGTTTTCTTGCTGGGGTGTCAATCTCAGCAAGAGGTGGTTCCAGTTCAACCTGAACCACAAGAACAGACTCAAGAAGTAGTAGTAGAACCCGAGCGTCCTACTGCCATTGTTGAGAAGCAACCAGAACCAGAAGTTGAAGAAGAGAATCGAGCCATGCAGGGTGTACCAGTGAATCTCCGAGCAAAGGCTTATGAAGAAATGTGCGAACGAACGCCAGAAAGCGTTCTGTGTACCAAGGAGTGATGAATGACTAAACGAGAGATGTCTAAGATTCACCGCAATGTCTGGAATAAGTTTCGCTATCGATTCGACGATAAGAACTACGGTGTTATGGAAGACTGGAGAAGTCATGCCGATGCCGTAAATCGCGGCGAGATGTTTACTGACGATTGTGATGGTTTTGCGTTTACGATGGTCGAGTTGATGATTGAAGCTGGATTCCCTCGTGACAAGGTTTTGTTCATCGTTTGTGAGACTGAAACGGGAGAAGGGCATGCCGTAAGTGGTTATGAAGTAGACGGCACCACCTATATTGCTGAAAATCGTTACGAATCGGTTTACGACTGGAACGATAGCGACTATAATTGGATGTACTTTATGAGGTTTGATAACCCTGGACAATGGTATAAGGTAACTAACGACTAGGAGTTTTGATTATGGGTACGTTTCACGGTTCAATGCTGCACACCGCATCAGGTAAGAAAAAGAAGACCAACTATTGGAAGCGATCAGGAGGATATAAAGGCGAGTTCGTTCCAATGGAAGCCACCAGGTCGACTTACCGCCGTGAAACGCCCAACTATCCCTCAGCTGGGCTTGGCAAGTCTGTCACACAGTCCTCTTCACTATCAAAAGAAGAGCGCGTGGAAATTAGCTCTCAATATACGGTTGCTCCTGCTTATAATAAAGGAGCCTATCAAGTTATTCCAAAAGATAATATCAAACATATCGGACGATAACAAAATAGTCTAAAACACCTGTTGTGTTTCTCTCTCGATCCACTTACAATTGTTCTGTAACGTGATGAGAGAGATTTATGAACAACAAAGTGTCCTACTTCTTAATGGCTCCCACCAAGCGCTCTGATGAGATCTTTGGTGGGTTTGTCTATCGTACCTACGGCTTGTCAAACGACAAGATTCGCTTTGAACTGAAGCTGCTGAAGCAGTGTGAATCTGTGACAGAATATCTACGAATCAGCCGTGTGGGCGCTACATGGGCGATGAATCGCGCAATGCGATATTCTATCTGGTCGCTCTACGAGAACGCGATTCGCCATGCTAATATCGAAACTGAGATGCGCGAAGCGGGTGTTCTTTGATCGAAAAAGTCGATCGTATTCCTCGGACTAATCGAAAACATTCGCTTTACATTTTGCGCAATTTCGGCGATACTATACTTGTTGATTGAGAGGAGAGATTATGTCTGGTTATCCACTTGAAGTTATTATCACCAAGTACCACCTTAAGGGTACTCTTGAGGGTATGACTACCTCTGGTGAGCGTATGGGCTTTCTAAGCTGGGAAGATGCTTGTGAGTGGGCTTCTAGCGTAACCAAAAGCCCCAAGGTTCCCTACGTGGTCCTCGAAATGATTAATACCGAAACTAAAACTGTGGAGTATTTCTAATGGATGTTTTTACCCTGAACGCTGTTATCGCGAAACTTGAGCAGGAAGTCAAGCACTGCCAAGAAATGATTCGTTGGTCTATCAGAGAAGAGAAAGAAGAAAAAACTATTGAGATGTGGTGCAATAGTAAAGTTCAAGCTCAACATTCTTTGGACATTGTCCGCGTAATGTTAGATGATGAATTGCTTGATCGTGCTACGGAGGCTGCGTAATGCGCATAGTTGAGACCAAAGAGGTTATTCACGGGTTATATTTCTCGTGTCGTAATTTTCGTGATGTCACTGATGCTGGCGAATGGCTAGCGACACACTTTTTCACCGAGAGTGAGGAATTCAGTGATGAACAGGTTGCAGAAGCGCTTGAGTTTGTGCGAGCCGAGCAGTTAATTAGTCTAACGGCTTATGAACACCGCCAAGCTGAAAAGGTATTAGGAGAGTTAGCATGAAAATTCGAGGTCAAGACTTTGCGCAATTATTAGACATGGTACGAGGTTCGCCAGTGTTTCCCATGCTGATGGACTATCGCGAAAAGGGTTTGTCCGATCGTCGATATCGATGGGATTGTCTCTGGGCTATCAATGAGAAGGACCGAAAAGAATGGTTTGACCGAGTTTATCAGTTCGCTAATGATGACCATATCGACACGGCATTGCGCAAAATTACACAAACAAAGTAGGAGATTATATGATTGAGTATGTTTGGAATGAGTACTTGGTGGAGTTCAAGTATCGCGGTAAGCGAGTGATCAAGTCCAAGATGTATCTAGACGTAGTGGGCGAGCCTAAACGTCGTATAGGAGACGCTGTGAGTGTCACCGTGAATAAACAAAAGCGGTTGGGTATCATTATGGGAGTCGCGGCTTGAAAGTGCTGAGAGAGACTACGGAGTGGTCTGATAACACTCCTAACCACGATTATGTGGTCAACGATAGCGGTAAGTGTGTAGCCTATCGAAAATCACTAAGTGTTGGCTGGTTTGTGTTCAAAAACCCGATAGCGTTTAGTCGATCTCGCCGAAAATTCAAGACTTTGAAAGAGAGCTTTTCGTTATAAGAACCCGGTTTTTAGACCAAATCAATCTAAAAACGACCGAAATAATGCTTGTGTTTCTCCATTACCTGACTTATAATTCTTTTGTTGATTGAGAGAGAGTGTTGATTATGAGTGATTTGATTGGTCGTGAAGTTGAGGGTTTCTGGGGTTGTGAGCATCCTTCATCGTTTGGTGTGATTTACGGTCGCGAGAGCGGCGAAGTGTTGATCCGCTGGGAAAACGGCGCGAGCTACCGCTGTGAGATTGCCCGCCTTCGCGAAGGTATCCCAGGAAGAGTCGGTATCTATTTGGTCTAAGGAGTCTATATTATGAAATTCAATCTTGAATTGACTGGTGAGCAAGTTCAGATCATTCGTATGGCGCTTATGCGCGAGAGCAATCAAGCCCATCAAAATGGTAATGAGACTAAGAGTCTTAAGTTAGATGAAGTAGAGGGTTGCATCCTCAATCAAGTTTATGAACAGCGAGAACTGCGGGAGACTGTGTAATGGATATGATTTGGTACGATTCTGAAGCACTGAACGGGCGTGGAATGCCCACTGAGTACACTGAAGAGCAACTCATTGCTGGTCCTAAAAACAAGCGTGAGGCTCCCTGTGGAAGCTGTGAGCGATCTTCTGTGTGTATGGTAGAGTTTGTAGAGTGTAAAGCATTCCGAAAGTGGTGTGAGCGAGGCACTTACGAAGATTCTACGGTCGGTATTGCTCTTCGGGCGATTTAAAAAATCGATTATTGTTCCTGATTTGATCGAAAAAATTGTCTTGTGTTTTTTTACCGCTTCGGTTATAATTATCTTGTAATGTTGATTGATAGAGAGAGTTTTTGATTATGGCTTATGTATCTCAAGATGATAAGAAGCGCCTCGCCCCTGGCATCAAAGCGGTGTTGAAAAAGTACGGTATGAAAGGTACCATTTCTGTTCGTAATCACATGGCGTTGTGTGTGACTCTGAAAAGCGGTAAACTTGACCTGATTGGTTCTGCCCAGCGTCATAACGATATGATCGCCCAGCGTGAAGGGCGCGAGCCTTATCAAGTCGGTGGTTACCTTCAAGTCAACCATTTCTGGGCTGATCGCTGGGCTGAAGAGACTGGTGATGTTGAGATCGGTAACTTCTACAGCGAGTTGGTAGCTGCCATGAAGGGTGATCAGTTCTTTGACGAATCAGACCCGATGACTGACTACTTCCACTGTTCGCACTATTTAGATATCGATGCTGGCAAGTGGGACAAACCCTACGTTTTAGAATCTTAAGGAGCCTTAATTATGAGCAAATCTATTGACAGCCTTTACAATGAAATGTTCTGCCTCTGCGAGGTAAGCGGTCAGCTATCGCCTGAAGACAACGCAAAGGTAGCCGCTCGAATACGCGAGTTACAAAAGCAAATTGCAGCCGCAGAGGTAGCTGAAATGGAGGAGTTGGTAGGATAATATGAGGGCTTTGTTGATCGTTTCTTGCGTCGACGGGCGCAAATGGTATAGTGGTTTAGTTGGATGTGTTGTGCCTTACGGCGGTGACGAAGGAAACGAATATCGATCCCGAGAACCAGAGGGTTATATTAATTATATCGCTAAAAACGAGTGTGTAGTTGTGGAGGGAGAACCTCTGTCTAAAATAGAGTATTACAGTCCTATTGTCTAACAACTAACTTTATGATATACTGAGCATTCATTTGTTCAGTATTTTTTATATGGGAGGAGTATGAGTAGCAACTGGAAATCGTCAGCGACAGGAGCAGTGCGAGAGGCGCTTGGTGTGCCGTATACACGGCACTTGCCGCTAGAAGCGCTAGCCGCAGCGGCTGCTTCTTTTGAGTATGGGGCACAGAAGTATGCTGACCGCAATTGGGAGAAGGGTCTTCCTTGGCAACAGATGATCGATAGCCTGAAAAGGCACGTCGAAGACTTTGAGCGAGGGAAAGATTATGACGACGCTGAAGACGGCTCAGGGCTTCATCAAGTGTGTATGATCATGGCGAGTGCAATGATGCTGACCGCTTCTGTCATTCGTGAAATAGGCGAAGACGATCGTTTGCCAGCGCCTGACGAAAAGGCAATGACCGCAAAAGAGTGCGCTAAATACATACATGAACAACTCATGTTAGCTAGGGAGCACACTGATAAATTGCCATGAAACTTAGAAATGAAACCATTGCCATATTACAAGGCTTTTCTCAACTCAATCCTGGTATAGTATTCAAAAATAACTCTCAAACACTAGAGACCGTCTCATTGGACTCTCGTGTATATGCAAGTGCGACTATACCCGAGACAACATCGGCAGCTGGTGTTGGATCTATTGATGGATTCTTAAATCAAATCTACCTTTTTGACGAGGCTGAGATCACCTTTGAGGCTGATCGTTTCAAGTTTGAAGAATCTGCCGCCGAATCTACTCCAAAACGACTCTACTACAACTACACAGATACCAGTATTATTGTCTCTCCGACGACTATGCCGGCTGACGTTGCTGATAACGACGTAGAATTTACACTAAAGTCTTCGGATATTTCTAAGCTACTTCAAGCTATCGAACGCGACAAGTCCGGAGCATATCAAGAACAAGCTGACTCGGCTAATAGTAGCGCTCCGATTCCTCCAGATTTGCCTGAGATAAGTCAAGGAGATCTTGCCGATCTTGATGCTCTACAGAGAATTTCTCAAGAATATGCACAAATGCTGTCTGAGATGGAAGATCTTACTCCAGGCGAAACGATAGAAAGTCAATATGAAATTGAAATATATGGTCAAGCGCCCAATACGGTCTCAATCTACATCTTAAGAGATGGAGTTCGCCAAGATTCTTTATTGACGATATTGCCTACTATAACAACTCCGAATTTCATAGATGATTTTAGCTTCTTTTTGTCTTACGAAGATTTAAATATTATGTCTGGGCTAGAGTATAATATGATTCTTGGTTCTGATAGTAATTATGCGCAACTCGAAGCGAACTATCCATATGAGCTTGTTACAGATAATACCCTTGCGTTTAATGCCGCTCAAGCCGCATATGCTTCTCAACTTGCTATATATGAAGCAGAAGTGGCAGCCGGTAATGAAAACTATCCTGTGCCAACTCCACCAAATGTGGATGCTTACTTGACAACAAACGATTTTACAAGTACGATTAAATACTGGATCCCAGCGATCTATCAACCACGCTAACCCTCAAAGGAGATTAGACTATGACTGAAGAAGTAACTACACCGCAAGCTGAACCTGTACAGCTTTCCTATAATGACCTTGCTGCCGCACTCCAGATTATTGATGTGTGTGTTCAGCGTGGCGCAATTCGTGGCGAAGAAATGACCTCGGTCGGTACTGTACGCGATCGTATCAGCGCTTTTGTCGAGCAAGCCAAGGCGTCTGAAGAAGGCGAAGCTGCCGAGGAAACCTCTGAAGCTGCTTAATGCGAATATCGGTTTACCTGTTCCCTAGATACCGCGCAGGTGGAAAAACAGGAGGGGCGTGAGATTCGCCCCATTTTCTATTTTATGGTAAAGAAGGTGATTAATTATGCAGAACGATTTTATTTGGGTAGAGCGCTATCGCCCAAAAACTGTGAGCGAAGCAATTCTACCAGAGTCTCTTAAGACAACATTTCAACAGTTCGTTGATCAAAAGAACGTTCCCAATCTACTCTTGACTGGTCGTGCTGGTGTTGGTAAAACTACTATTGCCAAAGCTATGCTCGAAGAACTCGACTGCGACTATATTACAATCAACGGTTCTATGAACGGAAACATCGATACTCTCCGAGTCGATATTTCCAACTTTGCATCTAGTGTTTCTTTCAAAGGCGGTCGTAAGTATGTCATTCTAGATGAGGCAGACTACCTTAATCCCAACTCAACTCAACCTGCTCTTCGTAACTTCATGGAAGAGTTCTCTAAAAACTGTGGGTTCATTCTTACTTGTAACTTCAAGAATCGAATCATTGATCCGCTACACTCTCGGTGTAGTGTTATCGAATTCAATATATCGAAAGATGAGAAGTCTAAGATTGCTGGTCAATTCTTCAAACGTGTATGCGGCATTCTAGAAAAAGAAGGTGTTACCTATGACAAATCTGCTGTTGCTGAACTTATCAAAGTATACTTCCCTGATTGGCGTCGAGTGCTTAACGAGCTACAGCGCTACTCTGCTACTGGTCGTATTGATGCTGGTATTCTAGCAAACTCCTCAAAAGAGAGTATTGACGAGTTACTGACGCTTATGCGAAACCGAGACTTCACTTCTACGCGAAAGTGGGTAGCTGAAAATCAAGATGTTGATTCTGCTGTGTTGTATCGACAGTTGTATGATATACTACCATCAAAACTTGGTTCTACTCAAAGTGTAGCGAATGCTATCATTATTTTAGCTGAGTATCAGTACAAAGAAGCGTTTGTTGCCAACAGCGAGATAAATAGAGTAGCGGCTCTCGCAACTCTTATGGCAGAAGTGGAGTGGAAATAATGTGGGAATGGATAAAAGATACTTTTATTCGATTATACACAGGTAACCTTAACAAGCGGCAATGTATCATTTGCTTTGGCTTTGTAGATGACGAGGAAAAGTGTTCAATTGTCAAATACACTCACGCGGGTGGTGACGACATCGGATATATCTGTGAGAGTTGTAGCGAGTATGTAGACGACCACTCTATGGATAGCTTTGACCTTTGAAATACATAACGTTTTCAACATCGATCGTGCTCGCTACGATCGCAGCCTACTTTTCTATCGCAGGACTAAGCACTCTGTTCGCAGGCGCTTTTTGGTCTGTAGTCATCATGGCTTCAGCCCTTGAGGTAGGAAAGTTAGTCACAGCAGCATACTTACATCTAGAATGGAAGGAAATAAATCGACTGATACGAGTGTATCTGGTTGTAGCTGTGATCGTGCTAATGTTGATTACAAGTATGGGTATCTTTGGATATTTGTCTAAAGCCCATCTTGAGCAAAATACTGAAAGAGGTAATAATGACCTTCAACTCGAACAGATTGACGATCGTATTGAACGACAACGAGAAATTATACGTGACGCGGAAAGGATTATTGGGCAACTTGATGGTGCGGTCGAAACCCTCATGGAATTTGACAGAATACGGGGGAATGAAGGAGCGCTGGCGGTTAGGAATTCCCAGAAGCAGGAAAGGGATGCTCTTAATGAACAAATCGATGAAGCGTATCAGGAGATCGAAGAGCTTCAGGCGAAGGCGTCGCCTCTAAGACAAAAACAAATTGACCTTGAGTCAGAAATTGGTCCTCTGAAGTACATAGCAGAACTTATTTACGGAGAAAAATACGATGTGGATACTACGGTTCGTATGGTTATTCTTCTACTTGTGGGTGTTTTCGACCCACTTGCGGTTGTGTTATTAATTGTATCGACTCAAGCATTTAAACGTGATAGACTTGACGCCATTTCTAAAGGATTGGTTGATAGTCGACGAATTATGGTGATGAAATGAAACCTTTTGATTATGTAAACGCAATCACGCAAACCAAAAAAGATCTTATGCGAGGCACTGAGAATGATGACCTTGCTGAGAAGGGATACAATCCCTGGTTGACAAACAACGCGCTGTCTTATTATCCAGATACGATTCTTCATGCGAATATGATGAATCAATACCACCAACTTGAGAATAGACCTCAGTATCTTTTTTTGCTAAATAGCATTAGACCTAAGAAACGTTGGTCAAAGTGGATAAAAAATGCTAGAAATGAAGATTTGGATATCGTATGTTCCTACTACAACTGTAATACCACAGTTGGTCAAGAATATCTATCTTTGTTGTCTAGTGAAGAATTACAAATAATAAAAAAACAACAAGAGGTGGGTGGTATAAACAAATGAGCATTATAGATAATTTGGTTGAAGTGACTTTGCCCAACGAAGACAACTTTCTGAAAGTGAAAGAGACTTTAACGCGCATCGGAATCGCTTCCAAGAAAGATAAAAAATTGTATCAGTCTTGCCATATCTTACATAAGCAAGGCAGGTACTATCTTGTTCACTTCAAAGAGCTATTCATGCTAGACGGAAAAGATAATGACTTTTCTGACGATGATCGCGCACGAAGAAATACGATTGCTAATCTTTTAAACGAGTGGAACTTGATTGAGGTTGTCAATAAAGACAGCATTGCGGAGCCTAGAGCTAGCATGTCTCAAATCAAAATTCTTCCTCATAAAGAGAAGCATGAGTGGGAACTGATTGCTAAGTATAGCATCGGTAAAAAACGCTAAACGTTAAGGAGATATAAAATGGAAGAATATTCAGTGGTTGTAATTGGTGTAATCGCGCTAGCTGTTATTTACATGCTGCACATGTGGTCGAGAGGCGAAGTACACGCTAAGATTGAAGAAGCTGACGATTCAGTCGAAGAAGAACCAACTTTAGGCTTCCCGAATGAAAGTATGACTAAGGCTGAAATTGAAGAAGCTGCTCGCAATCTTGGTGTAGAACTTGATCGACGTAAAACTAAAGCGCATATGTTGATTGACTTCGAGCAAGAATATGCTCGCATGAACGGTAAAGATTTGCCATGAAAATAGGGCACCGAATCACGAATGTACTGATCGCTATTGATCAGCTACTGTTAAGTATTCTGACACTCGGTGCTTCTTTTCCAGACGAAACAATCAGTAGCGCCGCATGGCGTTGGGAGCAACAGGGCTACAGATGGGGACGATATTTACGCGTGTTTATTGACTCTCTGTTCTTCTGGGAAGAAGATCATTGTCTGAATGCTTACATAGCAGAGTGCCAGAGAACTCAGGCACCAAAAAATATCGAAGATCGGTTTTTATTCTGATTTTCTGATATAAATAAAAGCGTGACGCCTATAGAAGGGTCACATACACAACACAACCTTGCTTAATATTAGGAGGAACCGTTATGGTATCTAAAACTTTTAGTTTTCCACGCTCAGATTTTATTGGTTTTGACCACATCTGGAACGACATCGAAAGGCTATCAACCTTCACAAAAGAAAAGTCGTATCCGCCTCACAACGTGGTCAAGTACACCGATACAGAGTACTCTATCGAGTTAGCCCTAGCTGGATACAAAAAAGAAGACCTGTCTATCGAAGTTAAAGAAGGTATTCTGATTGTCTCTTGCGAAGGTCGACCAAACGAAGAAGCGCAAAAAGAGTATCTCTGGAACGGCATTTCAGCCAAAAAGTTCAAGCGTACTTTTAGACTCTCTGAACACGTCGTTGTAGATGGAGCCGACTTCATTGACGGTCTACTTGTCATCGATTTGAGGGTAGTCGTACCAGAAGAAAAGCTGCCGCGTAAGATTCCCATTGGTAACAGTAACACACAGTTTCTGACGGAGGAACGCGCAAATGATAAAGTATCTAAGAAAGGACTATGGTGAGGCACTATTGACTGTGCTACTCAGCTTAGGTTTACCGATACTTACTATCGCAGCTGTTGCGATGTAAAAAAAGAGGGGAGCTTTGGCTCCCCTTTCTTGTGTTTTACTCCTATATGGAGTATAATGATACAAATTTATCAGTGAGGTTATATTTTGTCGTTTTATACTAGTGTCACAAGATACGGTAGCAAGATTTTATATCGAGGCTATACGAAAGAAGGCAAGCGAGAGATCAAGCGCATTCCTTTCTCTCCTACGCTCTACATACCCAGCAACAAGCAAGAAACGAAGTGGAAGTCACTGTACGGCGATCCAGTCGAGCCAATCAAGTTTGATACCATGGGCGAGGCTTCTGAATTTGTCAAGAAGTATGACCAAGTAGAAAACTTCAAGATATTCGGCAACACAAACTACGTTTCACAGTTCATCGCTGAAAACTTTGATCCAGTTATCGACTTCAATCCCAAGTATATCCGCATTGGCAACTTCGATATTGAGGTTGCGTCTGAAGAAGGCTTCCCAGAACCAGATGAAGCGAAGTATCCAGTTATCTCGATTGCGTATATGGACAACCAGACCAAAGCGTTTTATGTCTGGGGTCTAGATGATTACGATGAGACGAAGCGCGACTTTGATGATGAAGGATATGAAGACTATGAAGTGATCTATCGTAAGTGCGGCTCTGAAAACGATCTTCTACTTAACTTCTTACACCACTGGAGACAGTTCTGCCCTGATATCATTACTGGTTGGAACATTCGATTGTTCGATATTCCTTATCTCGTGAATCGAATGACACGAGTATTAGGCGAAGACATCTCAAAGCAGATATCTCCGTTTAATGTTGTGAAGTATCGTCAGATTGGAATCAAAGGGAAAAGCCTTGATGCGTATGAAATCTATGGCGTACAACAGGTAGACTACTTTGATCTGTTTCAGAAGTTTGGATATTCATACGGTACGCTCGCATCGTACTCGCTCGATCACGTGGCGTATGTAGTGCTTGGCGAACGTAAACTGTCATATGAAGAATATGGTACTCTACATAACTTGTACAAAGAAGACTATCAGAAATTTATCTCATATAACATTCGAGACATACTACTAGTCGACAAACTCGATGTTGAAACGGGATTGATGCAACTTGCGCTAACGATCGCATACAAGGGTGGCGTCAACTATAACGATGCATTTGGTACTACGGGTATCTGGGATAGTATCATCTATCGATTCTTACACTTTCAGAATATCGTGATCCCACCAAATGATCGAAAAGATAAGAAACCGTATCCTGGTGGTTATGTGAAAGAACCTCGTGTCGGTATGAGCGAGTGGATTACTTCTTTCGACTTGAATAGTCTGTACCCTAACTTAATTGTGCAATATAATATGTCTCCTGAGACATTAATGCCGTATATGATACAAACTGGCGTTGACTATTATCTAGAAAATCCCGCGACCCCAGACGGAGACTATGCTGTCGCTGCCAACGGTTCTATGTATCGTAAAGAGAAGCGTGGTGTTCTACCTGAGATTATCATTGGTCTCTACGATGAGCGTAGAGCGATCAAAAAAGAAATGCTCAACAAGAAACAGGAGTATGAAAAGCATGGATCTAAAGAGCTAAACACTCAAATCACGCAGTTAGATAATCAGCAAATGGCTGTAAAGATTATGCTAAACAGTCTCTATGGTGCTTTGGGTAATCAGCACTTTAGATACTTTGATATGCGTATGGCTGAAGGCATCACTCTATCTGGTCAGCTATCTATTCGATGGGCAGAGAAAGCTATCAACGACTATCTAAGCAAGATACTTGATGATAGCGCAGATTACGTCATTGCCATTGATACCGACTCTCTCTACGTTGATATGGCTCCTCTCGTGAAGAAGGTTAATCCAAAAGATCCCGTCAAGTTTATCGACGAAGCGTGTGAAAAGAAGTTTGTTCCTGCTCTACAGAAAGCGTATGACAAACTATTCGCCCATATGAACGCCTACGAGGGCAGAATGGTGATGGCTCGTGAAGCGATTGCTGACCGTGGTGTTTGGACAGCGAAGAAGCGATATATACTCAATGTTCACAACAATGAAGGCGTTCAATATGCTGAGCCTAANCTGAAGGTGATGGGCATTGAAGCAGTCAAGTCTTCGACGCCACAGATCGTCAGGGACAAGTTTGTTAAAGCGTACCGAATCATTCTGAGTTCTACAGAAGCAGAGTTACAAAAGTTTGTATCAGACTTCTATGAAGAGTTCAAATCGTTGCCTGCTGAAGAGGTATCGTTTCCTCGTGGCGTGAGCGATATAGAAAAGTGGTATGATAGCAAAGACTTATACAAGAAGGGGTGCCCGATCCATGTTCGCGGTGCGCTAATCTTCAACAAATTATCGCGAAAGCATAAACTGACTGTTGAAGACGTCAAGAATGGCAGTAAAGTCAAGTTCTGTTATCTAAAGATGCCCAACCCAACACGAGAGAACGTCATCTCGTTTCCTCAGTTTTTACCAAAAGAGTTTGAACTGGAGAACTATATAGATTACGAAACTCAGTTTGATAAGACATTTAAAGAACCACTCAAGTTGGTCTCAGATGCGATCAACTGGAACCTAGACAAGACCAACACACTAGAAGGATTTTTCTCATGAGCGAATTTGATTTCAACGACTTCGGATTTACTGCTGTCGACGAGGACGAACTTGAAGCGGTTCGTGTCATTCAACAACAAACTGAACGTTTGGCTAATCAGCTAGAAACGGTTGACAATCGAGCCAAAATGTTATATGATGCTATAATGCCCTTGCTAGAAAACCTTAAAAGTAATCCTGATCGCGACTACATTTATTGGCCAAATCGCTACGATAAAATTGACGAGTTTCAAGATAAGCTGGCATCAATTATGTCTTCAGAGTGAAGACAATTTTGTGGGATAATTCCCCACGTTAAAACAATCAATACCAAGGAGAAAATATGTCAACACTACTCGATAAGCTCCAGAAATCTGGGGCTATTAAGCACACGTCTGTCTTAAGTAAATCTACGTTTTTCAACGTAAAAGATACTGTTCCTACGGAAATCCCTATTATCAATATTGCCTTATCTGGCGCTATTGATCGTGGTCTTTCTCCAGGGCTTACTTTTCTAGCCGGACCTTCTCGCAGTTTCAAGTCTTTACTCGGGCTTATGCTCGTAAAAGCCTATATGAAAAAGTACGATGATGCGGTTTGCCTATTCTATGATTCTGAGTTTGGTATCACGCCAGAGTATATCGAATCGAATGGCATCGATACTGATCGTGTTCTACACATTCCTATCGAACACCTTGAGCAACTCAAGTTTGATATTTCAAAGCGACTAGAAGATATTGAGCGAGGCGATAAGGTCATCATCTTTGTCGACTCAGTTGGTAACCTTGCTTCTAAGAAAGAAGTTGAAGATGCCCTCGACGGTAAGTCAGTGGCTGATATGTCTCGTGCTAAAGTAATGAAGTCTATTTGGAGAATCGTTACTCCACATTTGACTACAAAAGATATCCCTTGTGTAGCCATCAACCACACGTATGAGACGATGGAATTATACTCTAAGCAGATTATGAGCGGCGGTACTGGCGGCATGTACTCTGCTAATCAAGTATTCATTATCTCAAAGGCTCAAGATAAAGATGGCAAAGATCTGAAAGGATATAACTTCACGATTAATATTGAAAAGTCTAGATTCGTCCGTGAGAAGTCAAAGTTTCCCTTCAATGTAAGATTCTCTTCAGGAATCAATAAGTGGTCAGGATTGCTTGATATCGCATTAGAAGCTGGATTCGTCGTAAAGCCTAGTAATGGCTGGTATTCTAAGGTAGACTTAGAAACAGGTGAAGTTGAAGAGCAAAAGTATCGCGCAAAAGATACGGATACAAAAGATTTTTGGCTACCTATATTGACTAGTGATAAGTTTCAGGAGTATATTAGAGATACTTATCAAGTTGCCACGCGCACACTCGTGGACGATGAACCTGAACCTGATGTTGAGGAAATTGAATGATTCAGACAACTATCCTAGCAGCATTACTCGAAAGTGAAGAGTATATGCGTAGGGTGGCACCGTTTCTCAGCGAAGATTATTTCGATGACTTCGCTGAGAAGACTCTCTATAAGGCAATAATGTCTTATGTTCAGAGTTACAACGGCGCTCCTACAAAAGAATCGTTAGTTATAGATTTGCAAGACAAAACCAATCTATCTGAAGATCAATTCAAAGGTATTTGTGAACTGATCGATTCTATATCATATGATCATAAAACTGATATTGATTGGCTGATCGATAAGACAGAAAAGTTTTGTCAAGACAAAGCAGTTTATAATGCCGTTCGTGAGTCCATTCTCGTGCTTGATGGGCAACACAAAACGCTAGACAAGGGGTCTATTCCAGATCTGCTCAGTAAAGCGTTGGGAGTATCATTTGACCAAAATATTGGTCACGATTTCTTCGAATTGTTAGAAGATCGGTATAAGTTCTATCATACAAAAGAAGATAAGATACCCTTTGATCTTGAGTTGCTGAATAAGATCACGAAGGGCGGGCTATCTCGTAAATCGCTCTCTGTAATATTGGCTGGCACGGGTGTCGGGAAAACGCTGTTTATGACACATATGGCTTCGTCAAATCTCATGGCTGGTCTGAATGTGTTGTATATTACTATGGAGATGGCTGAAGAGCGAATTGCTGAACGCATTGACGCTAATTTGCTTGATGTCACTATGGACACTTTGCGAGAAATGCCGAAAGACGTGTTTCTTAAAAAGATCGACAAAGTTAAAGCCAAGACAACGGGTAAGTTAATCGTCAAAGAGTATCCAACGGCTAGCGCAGGTTCTGGTCACTTTC
>PR_CR_10_Liq_1_inCRDRAFT_1001030_pt1 | contig 16338 bp, 13 predicted proteins | sample PRCRCaboRojoPR_3_FD_10241 | JGI IMG/M metagenome (IMG submission 10241)
ATGGACTTGGGAGACTGTTTTTCTTCGATTTCTTTAAACTGCAACAAGTAGTGTTCAGCCTTAGTTTTTTCGCCTGAACTGGAATAGACCTTTGACAGCTCGTAGTAAATGCTTCTTAGGAGTTCTTTGGAAGTTGTTGCCTTTTTGAGGGCAGTCTTTGCTTCTTGGAGTTTTTTTTGTTTGCAGTAAACACTAAGTAACTTTTCTGGGTTTTCTGAGTCTAAGTAAAAGGTTGCAGGCTGTAGTAAGTCCTTGCTAAGTCTTCGTTTTGTCACAGCTTTTTCAGGGTTACTGATATTCAGAGTTTCTTCGAGTTTTTGGAATTCTTAAGCATAGTTCTAGCTTTACAGTAGTCTTGGTTCTTTTTATAAAAACACCCAAACTTGAAGTAACAGCAGGCTAGGTTCCAAGTCAACAAGTCTAAGTCAGAAGGACTGCTTGAAAGAAGCCCAGCAATAAACACTTTTCTGTTTACTTCGGGAGAAACAGAAAACTTCGCGTATTCCTTGCAAGAATTCAACTTTAGCAGGTTGTTGGAGGACTCCAAAACAACTATGATTGAAGTCAGTTCTGAAACAAAACACCAAGAAACCCTGAACTTCCGAAAAACCAGAGCTACTGAGTTAGGAGTTTCTTGTTTGAAGATAATAAATATGAACAGTAAGAAGATTTTTTCAAATGCGGTTATAAAGAATGCTCTAAGGGTCCAGAGAGTCTCAAGGAAAGATAAAAACAAAGGCAAACTACAAAAAACTTACAGAAGATTTGGGTCTTTATCTTCTGAAAGAAAGAAGAAAAGTCTTAAAAAACCCTCTGAGAAAGTTTCCAACACCACCCCTGTTGTGTTTATTCAAAAACCAATTAAAAGTTTACCTAGAATTCCTAGAAAAGAACCCTTTCTACCAGCCACTAGGCCTAGTGAACCTTTAAGAACCCTCCGCTCTGAAACTAACTACTCAGAGGAGTCTTACTCAGTTCTTTCTCTTTACAAGCATAAAGACAAGTCCTTATCCTCACTTATACAGCCTAGAAAGTCATCTATTTCTAATAACGAGTCAGTGTACAGGTATCATCTTTTCCAAATCTACCAATCAATGAAGTTTATCAAGTCTTTGTTCTCTCCGGACGAGTCCCAAATCAGGTCTAAACTAGCTCACCTGCCCAAACCCTCCCATGCAACTAAAACAGTAGTTTTTGACCTAGACGAAACTTTAGTTCACTGCTGTAAAGACTCTTCTAGAGCCCAAGTAGTAATTCCTTGGAAAAAATTCAACTCCAGTTTGCCCATTAACATCAGGCCTTATGCAAGAAGATGCTTGAAACAAGCCAGCAAGCTTTTTGAAGTGATAGTTTTTACTGCTTCAAGCAAGGACTACGCCAACTTGATTCTGGACTACTTGGACCCCACAAACAAGTTGATTCACCATAGACTGTACAGAGAAAGCTGCTTTGTTTTTAAAGGTCTTTTTGTAAAGGACCTTCGGATACTCAACCGGAACTTAAAAGACACTGTGATTATAGACAACTCCACACATAGTTTTGCTTTTCAACTAGAAAACGGAATCCCTATAGTTTCTTGGAAAGACGACCTCAATGACAAAGAACTCCTAAACCTGATTCAGTACTTCAAAGTTTTAAACGAAGCCGAAGACGTCAGAACGCCAAACCGAGAAACCTTTAAACTCCANAGTTTCCAGCAAGAGTACTTCGAGTGCTTTTTAACTCCTAATATAAATAAATGAACAAATTAGACCTTTATGGAAACGAAATTGTACTAAGCAACAAAAAAGTGGTTCAGATCCTCCACAAACTCTCAGAGTCGCCCAACTGTCAGATATACAAAACAAAGTCTGACACTATCATAAAGTTCATTCCTTTAACATCCCAATCCCAAATAGCTTACCTCAATAGAGAACTCAAAGCTTATGTACTTGCAGGACCCCACCCCCACATACTGAGTCTTCTGGACTACAAAATCGATCAACCTAGAGAGTGGAGTGCACTGCACTTCGAGTACTTGCCAGAAGGCGACCTTAACTACAAACTAGCTACTGGAACTATTAGTTCTGACTTTGTTAAGCAAGTTGGTCTCCAGCTGTGCGGAGCCTTGGAGTTGATCCATTCAAAAGGAATTTACCACCTAGACCTTAGACCTGAGAACGTTTTGGTTGAAGGAAAAAACGTGAAACTGGCCGATTTCGGGTCAGCCGTAAGGGACGAGCTGCTTACAGGGAGTTGCGAAACCCTAGCAAACTTCGTACAGAAGCACACTAATGAGCTGTTTAGAGCCCCTGAGCTTTTGGACGTGTATTCAGGTTACAAGGTTGGGCCTCACACTGATGTGTGGCAACTAGGTTGTTTGCTGTACAAGTTATTGCACTCTGAGCTCCCATTTCCCAGAAACACAAACGACCAAGCAAAAGGCCTTTATACGCAAAAGGACTCTGAGGGAGTGTGGAATTTACTCTTTAGTAGGGTTTTTGTTGTGGAGCCCCAGAACAGAGCTACAGTAGCAGAAGTTAAAAGTATCTTGCTTGAGGACTCAGAAGAGTCTCCTCAAGGAGTTTCTAAACAGTTGTTTGAAACTAGGGGCTTCAGTGTGCCTGACGCTCCTCGCGAAAGTCCTAGAGAAGCAATCTTTGTGCCTTCCTTCAAAGCTTCTCCAACTAAACAGAACTTTTTTGGAAAGATGTTTAACTTTTCAACTAAAAAAAACATTAAAAAAGCAACATCTGAGACTCAAAACCCCCCAGAAAGCAATTGCATAGACAACCTGATTCACAAAGCCCAACAAAAACCTTACAAAATAGTTAAGTACTACCAGTGCATGCACGAAAGACCAGTTGAAAAAACTGCAGTTGCCTTGAAAGTGTTGTTGGTGGAGTACAAGTACCTAAGTTCGGGAGTGCTGTATGTGGAGAGAGGAGCAGAAGAGCTTATAAGTTCTGTCTACTCTACTTGGCATGGTGCCAAACTCGACAGCGACCAAGGTCTTTACTTCGCTGGGTTAGTTAAAAAACTGTGTGAAATCACTGCTTTCAAGCTTAAAGTCCACACAAAAACTTGTAGCAAAGGCAACTGGTCAGACGCCCAAGTTGAAGGAATCAAAACTATCAAGAGTTTGCTGACTTACTGGAGGAAACTTATCATACTCATGAAAGGACTGCTTCTAGAGGAAGTTTTTAGTTTGCAACAGATAAGGCTTGCAATAGCTAAGCAACTTTTGGAAGAAGTGCACTCACTTTCTCAGCTGCTAGTGGAGCCTGTTAACTACAATGCTGAAGTTAAAGCTTTGACTCTAATGACTTACAAGCAGTACTATGACAAAACTCTAGTGCTTTTAGAACAACTCCGACTTGCCTTTGCAGAGCTTCCACACTTCCCCAAGTCACTTCCTGAAATCATATCAAAATCTAAAACCTTAAGTGTAAATTAAGTTTCTTGGGGCTTTTTGCATACATAAACATAGTGCACGTTAGGCTGTTCCTCGTCGTCCACAACTAGTGCGCCTGTGCTGGACAAAGCTGATTTTTCGACTTGGTGAACAGTAACTTCCCAGGGGTGTTGTTTGAGGTAAGTGTCTCTGTACTTAGGTTCAGCATAGGAAACCACAATGTAAATCCCTCCAGGTTTAAGAGTCCTAACTACTTCTTCTAAAAGCTTTTTGGTTTCTTCATGGGCAGTTTCTCCGCAACACACTGAGTCTAGAGTTGCTTTGTCAATAACGCAGTCAAACTGAGAGTCTTCAAATTCTAACGACCGCGCGTCCATGCACTGGAAAGTTAAGGACTCTTTGTCTTGGTGCTTTTCCTGCAAAGCACTTATTAAGTTTTCGCACTGGTCAATGCAAGTAATGCTAGTGAAGCCTTCTTCAAGCATGTCTTCAGGGAGTTTGGAAGTCCCACAGCCTATGTAAAGTACCTGGAAAGAAAAGTCTAAGTACTCAGACAAACTTTCTTTTAAAGAACTCCACCTTTGGTACCAGTCAAAGGGTTCGGTTTCTTTTGAGTACCTTTCTTCCCAGTATTCTTTTTTAGAGTATCGCACCATTTATTAGTCAAACTTAACTTGGTAGAACTTTTCAATCCCTGTGTTGCACAGTCTGCACTTAGGCAGAATGTTTTCTGAACACACTCTACAAACAACGTGCCCACAAGGGTCCACAACTAGTTCGAACTCCCGGTTGCTGCACATAACGCAAAGGAACATTTTGTTCAAGTTGTTCAAAGACTTCTTCAAAGCATCTCGGACTTTAAATTGCTTTTGGTCGTCTTGTTGTTGTTCTTGAGGAGGTTCCTCTTCTTCGTTTTGTCTTTGAGGGTAAAAGGTGTACTCGTTAAAGGTGTGGGAGTTCGGACACATGTCTCCTGAAGGACACTCGTTGGGGTTGTGCCACATGCCTGACCTAAACACTATACTGCAAGGCTTTTTAGAGTAACTGAAAAAGTAAGGGTTCCTTCTTCTTTCTAGGTTGTTGTGGTAGTAAAAGCACTCCTGGCTACTGCAGTCCTTTATTGAACATCTCTGGATTTTGTAATTAGCTGTATTTTGTTCCATGACTATTTGTGTAATGGAGTTTATGTAACATTAAATCACTTATCATTACTAAGTTAGCGCTGATTGTATTTTGGAGTAGTACTCCAGAAGCTTGCCTGGTTTCTCCATCGCTTCGTACAAACTAGCTAGGTTGCTGTAGGAATTTATTAATTCAGGGTGTTTAGAGTCCAGAATTTCTTGTCTTATACTTAAGCATTTAAGTAAGTACTCCTCTGCCTTTTCGTAGTTGGTTGTTTTCTTGTAGAGTCTAGCTAAGCTGTTGTAGGTATTGGCTAAGTCAGGGTGTTTGGAGTCTAGCACTTCTTCTCTTATGCTTAGGGCTTTAGTGAAGTACTCCTCTGCCTTTTGGTAGTTTTTTTGCTTTTCATAAAGTACACCCAACCCACTGCAAGTAGTAGCTAAGTCAGGGTGATTAGACTCCAGTATTTGTTCTCTTATGCTTAAGCACTTATCAAGGTATTTCTTGGCTTTTTCGTTGTTTTTTGTTTTTTCATAAAGCACACCTATGTCATTGTAGATTTTAGCTAAGTCAGGGTGCTTGGGGTCCAGTGCTTCTTCTCTTATACTCAAGCACTTGTTTAAGTACTCTTCAGCTTTTTCGCAGTTGCCAGTGCTCCTGTAGAGCATACCTAAGTTGTTGTAGGTATTGGCTAGTTGGGGATCTTTAGGGTCAAGTACCTCTTGCCTTATGTCAAGGGCTTTGCCTAGGTACTCTTCTGCTTTTTCGTAGTTGCGCATTTTCCTATAAAGTTCACCAAAGCCATTGTAAGTTAGGGCCAAATCGGGGTGTTTGGAGTGAAGTACCGCTTCGTCAATACTTAGGCACTTCAAGTAGTACTTTTCTGATTTCTTGTAGTGGCCCATGTTTCTATAGAGCACAGCTAAGTTGTTGTGGGTTATGGCTAAGTCAGGGTGTTTAGGGTCCAGTAATTCTTGTTTTATATTTAGACACTTTAAGTATTGTTCCTCTGCTCTACTGTAGTAGCCCATGTCATCATAAATCATTCCCAGTTTTCCATACTGCACAGCTAGTTTAGTTTTTTCAACTTGGTCTTTTGCTTCTTCAAGTTCACTGTCGATTTTTTCTAGTTCTGCAACTTGAATTCCAGAAGTTCCGTTTCTGCTTAAAGACATCAGTTGATCCAGTTTCAGTTTTGCGTCTTCAAAAAACATAGTATGGAGCATAGAGTCTCTTCCCGCGCTTTCTACTCGAGTTTTTGTGAAGTTACTTGCTGACACTGCTTTCGACCCTGAACAGCCACCTCCAAGTAAAGGGGCAAAAACAATGTTGTACTCCCCTTTTTGTTTGACTAGTTGAAAAGGAGTGTGGCAAGAAAGGCTTTTAAAACTTCCCACTACTGTTGCTTTTCTAGTTTCAGTTGTTCCGTTGAAGCTGACTTCTGCTGTACTTGCAACTAAGTCAACCTTAACTACTACTCCCTTCCCATCTTTTGGCACCAGCTTTACAAGTGTTTTTTGGTTCATCTTTTAAATTACAAGTCAATCTTAATACTTCAGCTTTTGCAACAAAAAGAGGTCCGCTACTACAATTGCAGCCATTGCCTCTACTATAGGCACAGCTCTAGGAAGAACGCAGGGGTCATGCCTTCCTCTTGCTTCCAAAACTGTTTGCTTGCCTTCCCAGTTTACAGTTTCTTGTGGAATGCTTATTGTCGAGACTGGCTTAAAAGCTACTTTAAAATCAATCTCTGCCCCTGAAGAAATCCCTCCCAAGACACCTCCTGCTCTGTTAGTAGTAGGCCTAAGTCCATTTGGTGTGTTCATGTACAAGTCATTGTGTTGCGACCCCCTCATAGTTGTTCCTTGGAAACCCGAACCTATCTCAAAACCCTTAGTAGCTGGAATCGAAAGCATTGCGTGTGCTAGCAAAGCTTCAAATTTGTCAAAGCAGGGTTCTCCCAATCCTGGAGGCACTCCGTACACCTTGCACCTAACCACTCCTCCTAAAGAGTCTCCTTCTGCTTTAGCTTCTCTGATGCTTTTAGCCATTTTCACAGCTGTAGGCTGGTGAGGACACCTTACAAACACAGTTTCAGCTGGTTCGAAGTTACAAACTTGGTTTTGGTTTTCATCAAAGTATGCTTCTGAGCTCTTGTAAACTACTTTGTCTTTCCCAATGAACAAAGTTCCTTGCTCTTCGACTTGTTCTGCTGAAGTTACTTCAAGTTCCTCTGGAGCAGAAATATTCCCTACACTATGCACCCAAGCAACTAACTTTATGCCTAGAGTTTCTAAGTACTGCAGAGCCACTGCCCCTGCAAGTACTCTGCCCACAGTTTCCCTAGCTGAAGCTCTTCCACCTCCGCTGTCGGACTTAACTCCATACTTGTACAAGTAAGTAACATCAGCATGCCCGGGTCTGGGAATTTCTCTCATTCTAGAGTAGTCTTCGGGTCTTGTGTCCATGTTCCTCACGCACAAACCAACAGGAGTGCCCAAAGTAACTCCATTTTGGATTCCAGAAAGTACTCGGACTATGTCTTGTTCTTGTCTTGGAGTAGTTATAGAGCTCTGTCCAGGTTTTCTTCTGTTCAGGTGGTGTTGGATTTTTTCTTCAGAAACAGTGGTGTTGGGAGGGATTCCTTCCAGGATGCACCCTACCATTTCACCGTGACTTTCGCCAAAGGTAGTGACTCTAACTACTCTGCCGAAAGTGCTCATTTTTATTTAAAGGTTTGCAAAGCTTCTTCTAGAACCTTAAGGCCCTCTTCAAGCAGGGAGTTGTTGACTTGCTTAAAACTAAAGAACTCTTCTTCTTCAACGAAGCCAACTGCAGTTAAGAACTTAACTCCTCCAGTCACTTTAGCTACTCTTTCCTGGAAAGCTTTGTTTTGTTTCCTGATGTTTTTGAATTTGTCCTCAGAGGGGTTTTGCTGGATATTTGACAAGTATATTTTCAGTGTGTTCAAGCAAGTCTTGGCAACGCCTGGGTTCCGGAACTCGGGGTAGAGAGTTTTGATAGTTTTGACGGAGTGTTGGATTCTTTCAGAAGCGGACTTTTCGTTGGCTTCTTCAGTTTGGATTTTTCCGAACCTTTCTTGTTTGTCCCTTTTGAGCATTTCTTGCATTTTTCTGAGTTCTTCTTGTTGTTTTTTCTTTTCTCGCATCTGCTCTTCAATGGCCCTTTTGCGTTCTTGTTCTTCCATTTTGCGTTTGGCTTCGTTGAGTTCTCTTTGCCCCCTGATTCTTTCTTTTTCTTGTTCGATTTCTAGTTCTTTGTCCTTCTGTTCTCTTTGCTTTCTGAGTTTTTCTTGGAGTTCCCGGGCCTTTTTAGCAGCTTCTTCTTTCGAGAGTTTGGGTTTCGACTCACTAGTGCCTACTATTTGCAGTTCTTCTTCAAAATCTGGATCTGAAGAGTGCTCGTTAATCCACTCAATAGCAGCTTCTACTGAGGCATTTTGGGTCAGAAACAAAGACTTCTCAGCTACAGCTTTGGAAAACCCCATGTCTTGGATTTGCTGGGACCACTCCTGGTTAACATGTTCCGAAATGCTTTGTCCAGATGGTTCCATTTATTATTTAGTGTTTCATGTTGTGAATCCAGCTGTCAAACTTACGGAAAACAGCGTTGTTAAGGGTGTTGTCGATTTCTTTGGTGAACTTGTTGTCAGCTTCCATTTCAGTTAGTTTCAGAGAAAGCATTTCTCGAATGTACTTGATTTGTTCTTTGTCTTGGAGTTCAGGCATCCCTGCAGACACCATCAACATGAACAAGTTTATCAGTCGGTTCCCGTGCTTCCGCACTAAGTTGTAGGCTTTGCAGCAGTAGTTCTTGAACTTCACGAACCCGTCTGAGTTCTTGCCCCCCATAGCGTCTGCCATCTCGTCAGTGAACACAAACTTAGTTCGTTCTCGGTTGATGCCGTACTTCTTTTTGAAGTTGCCCAGAAAGTGCCCGAAGTCTATGTGGAAAAGATGCCCAGTCTTAGTAAGCATGATGTTTGAGTTGTGCCGGTCGCCTATTCCCAGAATGTAAGTAGCTACGCAGTACCCAGCACAGCTCCTTATGAAGTTTTCCATGATCTTTTCGTGCTTTTGCTCGTCTTGGCTGTTTTGTTCCAAAAACATCTTCAAGTTGTACTTAAAAGACCCCAGGAACCCTCCAAAGTGCTTTTGAATCTTGGAAATAGTTTCTGAGTCTTTAACTATCTCTACTATCCCTGACTGGTCCCCTGTAGCTATGACTCTGTAAGGCTTCATCCTCAAGTCAAGTCCGTTTTCTAACCAGACGTTGTCCATCACTATAATCATCTGCAGAGATATAATGTCTTGTCTCAAATCGTCTCCCAACTTAAATATGATTGGAATCAGTCCAGCTCCTTCCTTGTTTTTCAAACTCAGCCACAGTGGAAGCTTTTTGGAGTCCATTACTTTACACTTCTCTTTTTCAATTTGCTTGGCTTCTAGTCCGCTGTCTATCGGGATGCAGAACCTGTCTGTGAACTTCTCTGAGTAAGACTCTATCAGTTCTTTAAGAGCTCCACTGCGGTCTTCTTCGTACTCTTTGAGCTTAACGGCCTTTCCTATCTCAGCAAACAAGTTAATCATGTGGACTTCCCGGATCAGTTCTTTCCTGAAAGACCCACACAGCAACAAGAACTGCTCCAGAACTAGTCCTAGCCTTTCAGTGGTGCACTTCAGGTGGAGTTGACTTCTCAAAGCCCAAAACAACTCGTGGCCTACCACGTAGGGGTTCTTCAAGGACCTTTCTATAAGGAGTTCCCCCAGAAAACTTAAATGCTGGACTTCAAAGCACAGTGCTTGCACCAACTGAGGCATGTAAAGAGCCAAGTCGTCGTCAGGCAACTGGGATATTCTTTTTGCTGCGTACATCCTAACGTTTTCGTCGGAAAAGTCAGCGTTCAGCAAAGACAAAGAGTCCTCTGGCTGCATAGGTTTCCACAAACCCAGCATTCGGTAGGCCTCTGCAACCTGGAAAGGACAAGTCCAGTTAACAGACTTCAAAAACAAAGGCAAAGACAAAGGAAGAGTTTTGTAGTGGTCTCTGCAAATAAACAGAACTTGTTTTTCTTGGGCAGTGAGGTCCTGCAAGGGGTCTTTGAGCAGGATCTTTTCAAGGGCAGCTAACTCAGAAATCTGAGGTTTCCTAGCAATGAACTGGATGGCTCCTCTGTCTTTAGGAGACAAAGAAGACAACTCAGCAGAACTCTTCATGCTGGTGTTCCTTGTTCTGGACTCCCTGAGAACTCTGGCTCTGCAGACTTGTTTGCACTCCCTCAAACTAAAAGACACTTGTTTGGAGATGTAAGAGTCGTACTGCACGTAAACTCTAGAATACTTCAGGTCGTTTGCTTCAGAAACAACTAGTCTGGAACCCCTTGCGTGCTGCGAAGTGTTGCCCCAGTACTGGCCCATGCAGGCAAGTCTCTCGTCTACTTTGTAAAAAGGCCAAATGTTCATGGGGTTCAGTCCTGTTCTTATGATTCCTCTGTCGTCGAAAACGTTCATGCAAGAACACCCTATCACTTGAGTCTCGCCTACTTGGGACACTGCGTATATGTTGATCCCGAGTCTGGTCTCTCTAGGCACTTCGCAAACCATCAGTGGGAACTCCACCCACTCATAAAACCTCGAAAAGTACTGAAAAGGGTAGTATTTCACGTGCTTCACGCAGTTTTCTAAAGGCGAACTGCCGTAAAGAAGCATTACTTCGAAACTCAGCATGTAGGGCGAAAAAGGAAGGTTGAACTGAGAGTAAACTTCCCCAGGAATGGTGCAGCTCCGGGAGTGGCTAAGGTGGGAAGTTGCTAAGTTCCCTGAAACTTGTGAAGAAGTTACAGAGCCCCTGACGGAAGACTTGCTTTTGCGAGTAAGAACAGGCACACTGTTTCTCCTGGTGCTTTTAAAACTGCTTTTAGGTCTTTTGGTTTTGGGTTCTTTTTTTTCTTTGGGTTTAGTGACGTTCCTGGGAGTGTCCAACCCATTGTTAGTGGCTTCTCCCCAAAAAGCTTCTGCAAACAAATTGTAGAGGCCTTCTACTCCACAAAGCTTAACTCTAAAAGGCCACTCTACTTCGCCAGAAAACATTCGAGTGGAGGCCTTCAAACCTCTTTTCAAACTAGACACTGAGTCTTCGCGCATGCTTGCAGCGTTTAGTTGGTTAGTTTGGTAGACCCTTGGTCTGGAAAGTTTAGGAGACACACTTGACCCGTCCAAGTCAGGAATTGGTGCAGGCGGGTACCAAAGCAAAGCAGGCTTCACTACTTCTGGAAGCTCCTCTAAGTCGTAGTAAGGTGGAAAGTTGGTTTCCCACTTTTTAGGAACTTCTGTTAAAACAACACTTAAGTAATCCAAGCCTCTTAAAGCCGTCCGCACGCACTTATAAGCCAGCATGGGGTAATTGCCTGTAAAGTACTCTTTGCGTCCTTTTACTTGGAAAGTGAACTTCCTCAGGGGACTTTTGGGCTTTAGTTTAACAGTGTACTTTTTGTAAATGAGTCTAGCGAAGTCCTTAACTACGTCATCAGCACAGGTAACCAGACTAGGCTTGATCTTAATTAGTTTACTGCGCGAGTCAGCTAGCATGTCGTAGTCACTGTCTTCAATGAAAACATCGTCATCGTCTCCGATGTACTCACTGATGTCCACGTAAAGTTTAACAAAGGTCGAATTTGCAAAGGCAGAACTAAGTTCTCTAGAAGTAACAAAAGCAGGGTAGGGGTAAGGGTCTTTTTGCAGCAAGTGGTCCCTGAGTTCCCTTCTCCGGTAGTTTTGGGCTTCCGGAGAATCAAAACTCCAGTTGCTGATTGAAAATCCCCGTAAAGTTTCGAACTTTTCAACTTCTTTGTAGTAGTGTTCTTTGGCTTTTTGAGAAGTTTTGTTTATTCGAGTGAGTACCTGGGTTTTCCTGTCTAAGTGGTATAAGTGTCTAGTTAGTGGGTCAATTGCCAACAACGACTCTCCCATTTATAGTGCTTAATTAGTGTTGGTTAAATTTGTCATTTTCAGTTGTATTATTTTCTTTAACGTATGCTTCCAAGAAACCAGGCTGTTGAAGTTGGGTTTTGTCAGCTACTGCCAGAACTTTTTCAATGTCGATTTCAGCACTTCTAAAACTGTTGATGAGTTCCAAAAACTCAGTGGGGCTTTTAGTTTTTATTTGGGTTTTAAAGTTAGTCACAAACCCCAAAGCCACGTTAACTAAGAACCCAAGTCCCCTTGCAAAAACACAATCCCAAATTCTAGTTGCATACTCCAACTTAACTGAGTACACAAACAGAGTTAAAAACCACTTGATCAGCCAAAGGTTATCGTCTAGTTCGTTGTTTTGGAAGTAGTTTTCTAGCTTTTGGTTGCTGAGGGACAGAGACTCGTGGAAAACTCTGCACATTTCAAAAACCAAAGGAAAGCCTTGTTTGAAGAGCTCCGAAACTCCGTTTAAACACAGATGGTGGAACACAGCAAAGGCTTCAGACTCCTCTCCTTCAGCTATTAACAGCAAAAACCCTGCAACGTAGTTCATTCCTTGGCAGTACCCTACGTTCGACTCAGAGTTGCAGTAGGCTTCCAAAACCTTGCTTAAAGCTGAACAACCGTCTTCCTGGGAAAAGTAGTGCAGCTCTGGAAAAGTCCGAGTTATATCTTTGGATATTGAAGACTTGTTTTCTGAAAGAGTGTTGCTAGACAACAGTGCTTGGTACTGTTGGGGGTTTTCTGTTACGTCCAAAGCTACTTTCCACACTTGCCATCTTAAAGATTTAGGAGGGCCCTTAAAAAGCATTTTGAAAAACTTAGTAGGTTCCTGCTTTTTGAACTGAGTAATTGGTTCTGTGTACTTAGAGTAGGTTTCCAGTAGTTTATTCCACTTCAAATTGGTAGACTGGTCCTTTTTTTGGAGTTCCAGTGACTTGCGTGAGTAAACGTTCATGTGGATTTGAATAGGGTGTATTACGCTTTGTCTGCGCTTCTTGGTGTCTGTGCAGGAGCACCCAGATCCCATTTTATTTATTCAAATTACTAACCAAAATTTTCCGTTGTTTTTGAAATAAAAAGCATTGTGCTCAACACTATGTCCAAGAACAAAAGCGACAAAGTAACTGCAAAGTTGGACCAGTTGTAAGCGTAAGTGTCGTTCAAAACGTAGTTGACGAACTCAAAACTTGCGTTAGTCAGTGGGTCAGAACAGTACCTGTTTTCCAAGTTGTAGTACCAAATGTTGTACTTTGTAGTTATTACGCAAGCTGCTATCAACACAGGCAAACTAGCAATCTTCAAAAACCTCTCAACAACTCCCAGTGAAAACAAAGGTTGGTCGTACTCGTTGATGTCTACTTCTGACTTGCGGTAGAAGCAAGTGTACATTATAGGGTCCAGTATCATCAAGTAAAAAGCCAAAATGCAGTCCACCACCAAAAGTGCTATTTGTATGTTTTCAGAACGCTCTAAAGCGTCTTCGTTGTCGTCCAAGTTCTCCATAGAAAAGTAGCCTCCTTTGCAGGGTTCCTTCCAAAGAATTGACCTTCTGTAGGAAAAAGTATAGTTGTAGCTAGTAGAATTTAGTTGGGGCAAAGTATTCACTAAGTCTTGTTGGTTGTTTTCGTTGAAAAACTTTTCTTGGGGAAGACTGTCTAACTGGGTGTACCTGGAGTCTTTGTACTCGCACTTGTTAGGCTTTTCTTTAAGCAGAGGGTAGTAAAGGTCTTTGGTTTCTTCATTGTACTCCTGGAAGCAAACTCCTTCTTGCGAAATAGCCAAGTCAACTATAGGTAGGTCATTTGAATCCGGAGACTTGTCATAGTAAAGAACCATTTCTTCCCCAAAGTATACTTGGTAACTGAAGTCGTTAGGACCAGGTTCTTGTGCGTTTTGTAGCTTGACTTTGTTTACTGGGCAGCCCAGAGTCTTTTCTGCACAAATAGAGTAGTCTCCATTTCCACACTTAACAAAGTCAATTCTTTCGCCCTTTTCATTGTACTTAGAGTCACAGGACTCTGGGTTACTCGCCCAGAAAACACTAGTTCCTCCTCTCCACACGCACAAAATGCTGCCTCTCCACACTCGCATTTCAAAATCTGAGGTTTCAGGAACCTGCACACAGCCTTGGCTTTGCTGGTTACCTGTGCAGGAGTCTTCGTAAATTCTTCCGTTGTAGGCACAGTAACACCCAGAGTAACTTCCAGGCCACACATAAGGAAAATTCACTTCTTCATACCCAAAAGGACAAGACTGAGTTCCATTCACAGTAACTATGTCGTAAATATTGAGGTTTTTCCAGTTATCTGTGACCTTCGGAATGTAGTTTGGCGGGTAGCAAATAGACGAGTAAGCTGACCCTGCCAAAACTAAAATCACTACTCCGTAAAGGAAGTTTGCTATTTTTTGAATTATTGTGTGTCCGGAGACTGCCATTTCAAATATTTTTAGAAAATTATTAGTCTGTGCTTTCAGAAGGAGCTTGTCCGTTTTCACTGTACTCAGAAACAACTTCCCAGTTGCCTTCTGGAGTTTCCCTTAAGATACGTGTTATGTTGTCCCCAGCACTTACTGCAAGTGCGTTCCCAGCAACGCTCCAACTAACTCTCCAAACTGGGGTTTTAAGGACCAGTACCTCTCTAGCTTCCCAAGACTCTCCTGAGTTTTCCCATATCACAACGCTGCAGTCTTCTCCACAACTAGCTATTACTTGTTTGGGGAGTCCCATTGCAGGACACCAAGCCACGTCCCTCACCCACTTATTGTGCTTTTTTGGGAGTTCTTCGCATTCATAAGTTCCCTCTGAGTAAGTCCACACCTTAACTAAGTTGTCTCCACCTCCAGTCACGAACCTCCTTAACAAGTAAGTTTCTCCTGACTGCATTTGACTTAGAGAAACACCAGGTGCCCAAGACACTGAAGTCACTCCGTTGCTGTTAGACTCGAACTGACTGGACTCCCACTTGTCTTCAGATAAACGAGAAATTACAGAAACTGTGCAGTCTGAAGAGCCCGTCAGCAACATCAGCCCATGCTCCCAAGGAGCCCAAGACACACAGTTAACAGGTCCTGAGTGTCCATCGTACTCGTAAACAACGTTCCAAGAGTTCTGGGACATTTCTTTCCAAATAAGAACTTTGTGATCGATTCCTGCAGATGCAAGCAAGGAGCCAAATTTGGGGTGGGACCAAGAAACAGCCAGTACTCCTCCTTGGTGGTGCTGCAAAGTAGCTACTTGGGTGAACTCTTCGTTTTCTTCTACTTGGAATACTTTGATTGTGCCATCTGCAGAGCAAGTGGCAAGTCTCCTTCCGTAGTAGTCAAACTGGGCATCGTAAATTATCCCTTCGTGTTTGGTGTCAAACGTTGACGTCTGAGTGGGATTTACCATTTTACTTTTTAAGCCACTTTTTCAATTAGGATTTTACAAAACTCGTTGTAGTCGATGAACCCTTCTCCGTTGGGGTCAGCTTCGTTCAAAATAAAGTCTACCTCGTCTTCAGTAAGTGGCTCTCCCATCGTAGTTATTACTTTCCGGAACTCAGAAGGGTCGATTCTTCCGTCTCCGTTTTTATCAAACATCAAAAAGTACCTTTGCACCTCTTCCTGGGTAATGGGTTCTCTGGCTTTTTCTGCGTAGAGCCTAACGAACTCCGTGAAGTCAATGCGGCCACTTCCTTTGGAGTCAACTTTGCGCACCATGTTTTGGAGGTCTGCGTTGGAAGGGTTGAGGTTCAGAGACCTTAAAACTTTTCCTAATTCTTGAGTAGAAATAGTGTTGTCTTTGTTGATGTCAAACACTGAAAAGACCCTTCTGCACTGGTCTATTTCCTCCGGAGTGAGTCTCTCTACCATTTTATATGGAGGCCTACTTAAAGATTCTTGAACTAGTTAAAGAAACCGAGTCTTTGCAAACTGAGTTCCAAACAATGCCTATCCCTGACGAAGAAACTTGGAAACTCAAAATCCAGCAAGAAGAACAACTAATCCTGGCAACCCAAACCCAGGATCTGGAACCACTTCAGGTCCAAATCAACCAGTTGAAGAAGAAAATTGAAGACGAAGAACTAGCACTGGCTTTCCAGCAAGAAGAAAGCACTGAGTTCCAAGAAGCTATTAAACACGCAGAGCAAAGAGTCACTCAGCTTGAACAAAACAAAAACCAAGTCTACACTGAGTTTTCAAACGAGAAGAAAAGACTTGACGACCTGTACCATAAACTCATTTTGTCTAATGTTGAAAACAGAAACACACTTGCTAAAAGTCAACTACAAGCTTCTAGGAAGCGCAACTCAAGGTCTAAGAGTAGAAAGTAATCAAAATTTATAATAGTTACTTGAATAATCTTCCTAGTGGGTTGCCTGGAGTATTTGTCTGGCCTAATGGATTTTGAAAACCAGATGTTGGTGCTTGAGCTCCTCCAAATAAACCTTGGCCAGGTTGACTTCCAAGTAACCCTTGTCCTGGTTGTGAAGCACTAAACAAACTAGATCCTTGTTGGGGTTGTGAAGCACCAAAAAGACTAGAACCTTGTGGAGTTGATGATGGAGCATTGAAGGGACTAGATCCTTGTGGAGGCTGTGAAGTACCAAAAAGACTAGATCCTTGGGTAGATGTTGTTGGCTGTGAAGTGTTTGGAGCACCAAAAAGACTTGATCCCTGGGTTGATGATGGAGCATTGAAGGGACTAGATCCTTGTGGAGGCTGTGAAGTACCAAAAAGACTAGATCCTTGGGTTGATGTTGGCTGTGGAGTACTTGATCCTTGGGTAGATGTTGTTGGCTGTGAAGTGTTTGGAGCACCAAAAAGACTAGAACCTTGTGAAGT
>PR_CR_10_Liq_1_inCRDRAFT_1001031_pt1 | contig 16335 bp, 16 predicted proteins | sample PRCRCaboRojoPR_3_FD_10241 | JGI IMG/M metagenome (IMG submission 10241)
GAGTGGTCCTGCTCGGTGAAGCCGATGGAGCGGCGGCTGGTCTCCTCGGCGCCGGCGTTGGTGGTCATCACCAGCACCACGTTGCGGAAATCCGCCTTGCGCCCGTTGTTATCCGTGAGCGAGCCGTGATCCATCACCTGCAGCAGTAGGTTGAACACATCCGGGTGCGCCTTCTCGATCTCATCGAGCAGCAGCACCGAGTGCGGGTGCTTGGTGATCTCTTCGGTCAGCAGCCCGCCCTGATCGAAGCCGACATAGCCGGGCGGTGCACCGATGAGGCGCGAGACCGTGTGCCGCTCCATGTACTCGGACATGTCGAAGCGGATCAGCTCCATGCTGAGAATACGCGCCAGCTGGCGGGTGACTTCGGTCTTGCCGACGCCGGTGGGGCCGGTGAACAGGAACGAGCCGATGGGCTTCTCCTCGTTGCCGAGGCCGGAGCGGTTCATGCGAATGGCGGCGGTGAGCGCATCGATGGCCTCGTTCTGGCCGTACACGACCATTTTCAGGTCACGATCGAGGTTGCGCAGGGATTCGGTGTCGGACGTGGACACCTTTTTCGGGGGGATGCGGGCGATCTTGGCGACGATCGCTTCCACATCGCCCACGTCGATGCGCTTCTTGCGCTTGGCCGCCGGGCGCAGCTGAACGTTGGCGCCGGCCTCGTCGATGACGTCGATGGCCTTGTCGGGCAAGTGACGGTCGTTGATGTACTTGGCCGAGAGCTCCGCCGCCGCCCGCAGGGCCGGGTTGGTGTAGCTGACCTGGTGATGCTCCTCGAAGCGCTTCTTCAGGCCCTTCAGGATCTCGAAGGTCTCCTCCACCGTCGGCTCATGCACGTCGATCTTCTGGAAGCGCCGGGTCAGGGCCCGGTCCTTCTCGAAGATGCCGCGAAACTCCTGATAAGTGGTGGAGCCGATACAACGCAGCTCACCGGAGGCCAGCACCGGCTTGATGAGGTTGGAGGCGTCCATGACGCCGCCGGATGCGGCGCCGGCGCCGATGATGGTATGGATCTCATCGATGAAGAGGATGGCATGGGGCCGGCGCCTCAGCTCGGCGAGCACGGCCTTGAGGCGCTTTTCGAAATCGCCCCGGTACTTGGTGCCGGCCACCAGGGAGCCCAGGTCCAGCGCGTAGATGACTGCATCGCCGAGCACATCGGGCACGTCGCCGTCGATGATCTTCTTTGCGAGCCCCTCGGCGATGGCGGTCTTGCCGACGCCGGCCTCGCCCACCAGCAACGGGTTGTTCTTGCGTCGCCGACAGAGGATCTGCGCGGTGCGCTCCACCTCGCCGCTGCGACCGATGAGCGGGTCGATACGGCCCTGGCGGGCGAGCTCGTTCAGGTTGGTGGCGAAGTTGTCAAGGGCACTGGATGATTCCTTTTCCTCTGCGCGCGGCTCCTCGGCTTCGGCCTGGGTGTCGTCGTCCTGCTCCTCGCCCGGCACCTTCGAGATGCCGTGGGAGATGTAGTTGACCACGTCGAGCCGGGAGACGTCCTGCTGATTCAGCAGGTAGACCGCCTGGCTGTCCTGCTCGCTGAAGAGGGCCACCAGCACATTGGCGCCCGTGACTTCCTTCTTGCCAGCGGACTGGACATGGAAGACGGCGCGCTGCAGGACCCGCTGGAAGCCGAGTGTCGGCTGGGTCTCGCGGGCGTCGCCCTCCGCGATCAGGGGTGTGGTCTCGTCGATGAAGGTGGCGATGTCCTTGCGCAGCTTATCGGCATCGGCGCCGCAGGCGCGCAGGACTTTGGCCGCCGTGGGGTTGTCCAGCAGACAGAGCAGCAGATGCTCGACGGTCATGTACTCGTGCCGCTTCTCGCGCGCTTCCTTGAAAGCGTGGTTCAGAGTGAATTCGAGCTCTTTACTCAACATGTTCTGGACCCTGGATAGCGTTGGGAGCAAGAAAAGGATACCGGAAGCCCGGTGGTACAGCAGGACGTGGCGACGATGGGGCTTCGATGAGTGCGCGCGCGCCGTCGCCCGCCATACGGACCCCCGTGCGAGCCCTCGGCACCAAGGCGGATCGCGGGGCTGGTGGCGGCCGCGCGGATGGATGGACAGCTGAGGCTCACGCTTCCTCCATGGTGCACAGCAGCGGATGGTGGTTCTCGCGACTGAAGTCGTTGACTTGGTTCACTTTGGTCTCGGCGATATCACGGGTGAAGACGCCGCAAACGCCCACCCCCCGCGTGTGCACATGCAGCATCACCTGGGTGGCTTTCTCGCGGTTCATGCGAAAGAATGTCTCCAAGACGTGGACGACAAACTCCATCGGCGTGTAGTCGTCGTTGACCAGCAAGACTTTAAACAAGGGTGGGCGCTTCAGCGCTGGCTTGGACTCCTGGACGACGAGACCCGAGTCCTGGTCTTCGTTTGGATTCCACTCGCTCATGACTTCGGTTTGGCGCGACAGACTGTGGGGTGGTGGTTGGGTGGGCTCGCGCCCTTCCAAGTTGTGAGGGCTCGACAACAGAAAATACAGCCCCCATACGCCGCCGTCTACGCCCGTACATGCGTGCATCGGCACCCATCTTGGACACACGGCACCCTGAGCCACGGGTCAGCGCCGGGTTGGCAATCACGCCGATTGACCATGTGAATCAGCAGACTATACTTCGGGGATACGGTGACCGGCGGGCGGTGCAGGCCGCACCCTGGCACCCGGCGATGTGCGATCGGTCCAGACTTGCACTCGCCGACAACAACGATGCGACCACCACCCACCAATCGAACCGCGCGACAGCGGTCGAGCACCGGAGGAGATCCCGCCATGATGACAGGCGTCGTTAAGTGGTTTAACAATGCCAAGGGCTACGGATTCGTCAAGCCTGACAACCGCGAGGAGGATGTCTTCGTGCACTTCTCGTCCATCGAAATGGACGGATACAAGACGCTCAAAGAGGGCCAGAAAGTCGCGTTCGAGGTGAGCCAGGGGCCGAAGGGGCTCCACGCCGCCAAAGTACAGCGCGCGTACTGACCGGCCGGCGCGCGCGCCGTCGGCGCCCGCGCCGATCCTACATGTTGTCGATGACGGCCGCGCCGAAGCCCGAGCAGCTCACCTTGACGGCACCCTCCATCAGTCGCTCGAGGTCGTAGGTGACGGTCTTAGCCGAGATCGACCCCTCGATGCCCTTGATCACCAAGTCCGCCGCCTCGGTCCAGCCCAGGTGGCGCAGCAGCATCTCCCCCGAGAGCAGCAGCGAGCTCGGGTTCACCTGGTCTTTGCCGGCATATTTGGGTGCCGTGCCATGGGTGGCCTCGAACATGGCGACGGTATCGGACAGGTTGGCGCCCGGCGCCATGCCGATGCCGCCCACCTGCGCCGCCAGCGCATCAGAGATGTAGTCCCCGTTCAGGTTCAGGGTGGCGATGACGTCGTATTCCTTCGGGCGTAACAGGATCTGCTGCAGGAAAGCATCTGCGATGACGTCTTTGACGGTGATCTCGGTGCCGGTGCGCGGGTTCTTGAAGCTGCACCAGGGCCCGGCACCGATCTCCTCGGCGCCGAATTCGTCCTTGGCGAGCTGATAACCCCATTCCTTGAAGGCGCCCTCGGTGAATTTCATGATGTTGCCCTTGTGCACCAGGGTCACCGAGGGCCGGTCGTTATCGATGGCGTACTGGATCGCCTTGCGCACCAGGCGCTTGGTGCCTTCGCTGGAGACCGGCTTCACGCCGATACCTGAGGTTTCCGGGAAACGGATCTTGGTGACGCCCATCTCCTGTTGCAGGAATTCGATGATCTTTTTGGCCTCCGGCGAGCCGCTTTGCCACTCGATGCCGGCGTAGATATCCTCGGAGTTCTCGCGGAAGATCACCATGTCCGTATCCTGCGGGTGCACCAGCGGGCTTGGCGTGCCAGCGAAATAGCGCACCGGCCGCAGGCAGACATAGAGGTCCAGTTGCTGGCGCAATGTGACATTCAGTGAGCGAATACCGCCGCCCACGGGGGTGGTCAGCGGCCCCTTGATGGACACCACGAAGTCCTTCACCGCCTCCAGCGTCTCGTCCGGCAGCCAGACATCCTCACCATACACGCGCGTGGATTTCTCGCCGGCGTAGATTTCCATCCAGGCGATGCTGCGCTCGCCGCCGTAGGCCTTGGCGACCGCGGCGTCGAGCACGTCCTTCATCACCGGCGTGATGTCGATACCAATACCGTCGCCCTCGATGTACGGGATGATGGGTCGACTGGGTACCTGCAGGCGGTGGTCGGCGTCGACGCTGATGCGCTCGCCATCGGTGGGAATCTGGATGTGTTGGTAGGCCATGCTGCAAGTCCTCGGAAGGGGCGCCGCCGGTGGCGGCGATGTTGGTTGGGAAGCGCAAGGATGGAACGCGGCGGACCGCCCCGATGGTAACACCCGAGCCGCCGACACTGCCGCCACGATGTCCCGCCCGATTCTGCCCGGTTCTGCTCGGCAAGTCCGCCGGTGTGCTGGGCCGATGCTCTGCCCCGCGCGAGGCGTTCTGCGGCGCCCGCCCGATCAGGCGATGGGTGGACGCGCCGGGTCGGCGAGCAAACGCCGCACCACCACGCCCGCCAGTGTCAGCCCGAACAGCGCCGGCATGTAGCTGATGGTGCCGTTCACAGCCCGGTCGCGGCCGCGGCCGGTGGGCTGCGGCGGCAGCGGCGGCAGCGGGCGCTCATCGGACCAGACCGCCTGCACACCGCGCGTGTGGCCAAGACGGCGCAGGCGCTTGCGCACTTCCCGCGCCAGGGCGCACTCGCGGGTTTCCATCAGGTCCGTGACCTGAATACGGGTGGGGTCCAGGCGCCCGCCGGCGCCCATGCTGGCGCTCACGGGAATCCCCGCATCGAGTGCCGCGGCCAGCAGGGCGACCTTGCTGCTGAGGCTGTCGATGGCATCCGCGATCTGATCGAAGGCGCCTTCGCTCACCAGCGTGGGCAGGGCATCGACGGACAAAAATTCGTCCCGGATGGTCACCGCGCAGTGCGGGTTGATGTCCGCAATGCGCGCCGCGATCACCGCTGCCTTCTGTGCACCCAGGGTGCTGTGCAGCGCGCAGAGCTGGCGATTGAGGTTGGACGGCGCCACGACGTCGAAATCGGCGATGGTGAGCCGGCCGATGCCCGCGCGCGCCAGGGCTTCTGCGGCGAAGGAGCCGACGCCGCCGAGCCCGGCCAGCAGCACATGGGCCGCCGCGAGGCGCTCACAGCCGGCGGCGCCGATGAGGATCGCCGTGCGCTCACCGATGGGGCTGGCGGCGCTCATGCGGTTGCGGGCGCCGGGAGAGCGAGCACCGCCCGGGCGTTGGCGGTGGTGACCGCCGCCACCGCGGCCGGGTCGGCCTGACGCACGTCGGCGAGGGCCATGAGCACCTCCGGCAGGTATGCGGGGCTGTTGCGCTCGTAGCGGTGGGAGGCGACGGTCAGGTCCGGCGCATCCGTCTCCAGCACCAGGGCCGCGCTGGGGAGCGCGGCCGCGAGCCTGCGCAGCTTGGACGAGCGCCGAAAGGTGAGCATGCCGCCGAAGCCGAGCTTGAAGCCCAGGTCCAGATAGGCCCGCGCCTGCTCCGGGCTGCCGTTGAAGGCGTGCGCGATGCCCCCCGGCACGCCGGCCCGCCGGAGCAGCCCGAGCATGGTGTCGTGGGCCTTGCGCACGTGCAGCAGCACCGGCAGCCCGGCCTGCGCGGCGATGGCGAGTTGGGCGGCACAGTGGTCGCGCTGGCGCTCGCGGGCCGCGGCGTCCGTCTCCTGCGCAAAATCGAGGCCGATCTCGCCGACGGCCAGTGGTCGCGCCGCGGCGAGGGCGGCTTCCAGCGCCGCCAGATCCGCATGCCGATGGCGGAGCATGAACACCGGGTGCATGCCAAGCGCGGGGTGCAGCATGGTCTCGCGGGCACAGAGCGCGAGCAGCTTCGGCCAGCCGGCGCGGTCGATGGCCGGCACCACGATGTCGCGCACGCCCTGCGCCCGGCACTGCGCGAGCACACGGTCGCGATCGACATCGAAATCGGCGACATCGAGGTGGCAGTGGGTATCGATCAGGTGCATGGTCGAGGGATGGCGCGCGGCACTGAAACGGACGGCACAGGCGGGCAACCGGCGCCTCCGGGCGAGCGCATGGTCACCAGCGACCGGCCCGGCGCCGNGGGCTGCGGCAAGCCGGCGGTGCAGGAGCGGGCCGGNGAGACGCCGGCGGGTGTCCCGCCCGGCGTGAGTATCCGCTGCGACACGCGGGGGGCCGACCGCCGCCGCCGGCGGATCGACGCGGATCGTGCGCGCGGCACCTCAGGGGGCGTCGCCCGTGGCGGCCGTGGCGTTGCGCATCGCTGCCCTAATCTCGCCAACCAAGCGCCGCATGGCCGCATCCGCCGGCACCGCCTGACCCATGAGCCAATCGTGGATGATCTGGTCCTGGTAGCCCAGCAGACGCACGAAGTCGGCGCGGCCGGCGGCATCCAGTGCGGGGAAGCCCGTCTCCAGGAAGCGATTCAGCAGCAGATCGAGCTCCAGCATGCCGCGGCGACACTGCCAGCGCAGCCGCGCCGCTTCTCGGCCGGCCTCCTGCGTAGGCATGGCCTGGGTCTCGGGCGGGTCCATGCGGCGGTTCATGGTGCGGGGGGTCAGATGGACTTCTCGAGCATGAGGTCTTTGATCTTGCCGATGGCGCGGGTGGGGTTCAAGCCCTTGGGGCAGACCTCGACACAGTTCATGATGGTGTGGCAGCGGAAGAGCTTGTAAGGCCCCTCCAGCGCGTCCAGACGCTCTTCGGTGGCCTGGTCACGGCTGTCGGCGAGGAAACGCCAGGATGCCAGCAGCGCCTGGGGTCCGTGGAATTTCTCGGGGTTCCACCAAAACGACGGACAGGCGGTGGAGCAGGCGCCGCACATGATGCACTCGTAGAGTCCGTCGAGCTTGTCGCGATCCTCGGGCGACTGGCGGATTTCCTGCTCAGGCAGCGGCTCTTTGCGAATGAGGTAGGGCTGCACGCTGCGGTACTGCTCGTAGAACTGGGTCATGTCCACGACCAGATCGCGGATCACCGGGCGGCCCGGCAGCGGGCGCACCTGGATCGGCCGCTTCAGCGCCGACACCGGCGTGATGCAGGCGAGCTTGTTGCTGCCGTTGACGTTCATGCCGTCGGAGCCGCACACCCCCTCGCCGCAGGAGTGCCGAAAGGCGAAGGTCTCGTCCTGCTCTTTGATGGCCAACAGGGCCTCGCGCAGCATCATGCCCGGCTGCTCTTCGACCTCGTAGGTCTGCATACGGGGCTGCTGATCCTGCTCGGGGTGGTAACGGTATACGCTGATTTGCATGGTTCGAGTATCGCGTTGGGAATCTCGAGCATCGAGGTGGGTCACGCGGTGGCTGCTACGCCGCGACCCGCGCGCCTCGACCCTCGATAGGTCTTGATCAGTAAACCCGCGCCTTCGGCGGAAAGCTCTCCACCGTCAGCGGTTTGGTGCGAACGGGCTTGTAGTCCATGCGGTCGCCGTCGCGGGCGTAGAGGCTGTGCTTCATCCACTGCTCGTCATCGCGCTCCGGGTGGTCGACGCGGGAGTGGGCACCGCGGCTCTCTTGGCGATGGAATGCCGACATCAGCGTCGCCATGCCCACGTCCACCAGGTTGTCGAGCTCCAGTGCTTCGATGCGGGCGGTGTTGAAGGTGCGGCTCTGGTCCTTGAGACGCACATGCTCCACACGCTCGCGCAGGGCCTTCAGCTTGTCGACGCCCGCGGCCATGGTGGCGTCGTCGCGGAACACGCCGCAATGGTCTTCCATGAGCTTGCGCAAATCCGCCTTCACCGCCGCGACGGACTCGCCCTCGCCGGTGCGGTCCCAGCGTCCCAGGCGGGTCAGCGCCGGCTCGATGTCGGTATCGCGTATCGGGCGGTGGTGTGGATGCTCGGCGACGTACGCCAGGATATCCGTGCCGGCGGCGCGACCGAACACGAGGATGTCCAACAGCGAATTGCCACCGAGTCGGTTGGCGCCGTGCACCGAGACACAGGCGCATTCACCGGCGGCGTAGAGGCCGGGAACCACTTCTTCGGGTCCGTGGCGCGCCGGCGCGACCACCCGCGCGAAGCGATCCGTCGGGATGCCGCCCATAGCGTAGTGCGCCGTCGGGAACACCGGGATGGCCTGCTCGGCCGGGTCCAGGCCCAGGAATACGCGGCAGATGTCGGTGATGCCGGGCAGACGGCGGTGGACGACGTCGGCGCCCAGGTGATCCAGGCGCAGCATGACGTGGTCCTTGTTCGGCCCGCAGCCACGGCCTTCGCGGATCTCCGTGACCATGGAACGGGCGACGACGTCGCGACTCGCCAGATCCAGCGCCCGCGGTGCGTAGCGCTCCATGAACCGCTCGCCGTCGCCGTTGATGAGATAGCCGCCCTCGCCGCGGGCACCCTCGGTGATGAGCATGCCCTTGCCGGCGACGCCGGTGGGATGGAACTGATAGAACTCCATGTCCATCAGCGGCACGCCGGCGCGCAGCGCCATGGCCATGCCGTCACCGGTGTTGATGAAGGCGTTGGTGGTGGTGCGGAACACCTGCCCGTGGCCGCCGGTGGCGAGCAGGGTCGCCTTGGCCTCGATGACCAGGGGCTCGCCGGTTTCGATTTCCAGCACCAGGGCGCCCAGGATGGCGCCCTCCTCGTCCCGGATCAGGTCGATGGCGAAATACTCATCGAAAAAGTGCGTGCGTGCGCGCACGTTTTGCTGGTAGAGCGTGTGCAGGATGGCATGGCCCGTGCGGTCCGCCGCCGCGCAGGTGCGCGCCGCCTGGTCGCCGCCGAAATTCTGGCTCTGCCCGCCGAAGGCGCGCTGATAGATGCGCCCGTCGTCGATGCGCGAGAAGGGCACGCCGGCGTGCTCCAGCTCATAGACGGTGGGGATGGCCTCCCGGCACATGTACTCGATGGCATCCTGATCGCCGAGGTAGTCCGAGCCCTTGACGGTGTCGAACATGTGCCAATGCCAGTCGTCCGGCAGCACGTTGGCGAGCGCCGCGTTCACCCCGCCCTGGGCGGCGACGGTGTGCGAGCGCGTCGGGAAGACCTTGGACACCACGGCCACGCGCAGGTCGGCGCTCGCCAGGCGCAGGGCCGCGTTGAGTCCGGCGCCGCCGGCGCCGATGATGAGGGCATCGAATCTGCGATGGGGAATGGACATAGTCACCTCCCGGCGTTGTTATTGGAGTGCGCGGGCGGCGATGATGGCCTGCGCCACCCACAGCCCGGAGGCGAGGAATACGAAGCCCACCAGGGTCATCGCCACCGCCCGCAGGGCGATGGGCTTCATGTAGTCCATGAACACGTCCCGGATGCCCACCCAGGCATGCGCCAGAAGCAGCGGAATGAACACCAGCAGCCCCAGCGCCACCCAGGGGCTCGCTGCCCAGGCGGCCAGCTGCGCATGGCCCGATGGCGGCGCCAGCATGAAGTACAGCGCCAGATAGCCGCCGAAAACCCCGAGATAGACCGCGCTCGCCCGCTGCACGAACCAGGCCTTGAGACCGGACGCGCGCCGGCTCACAGCAGCATCCCCCCGGCCACCAGGATCGTCAGCGCCAGCGCCGCGGTCAGCGCCGTCCAGGCGGTGCCCCGCGCCGTCGAGCGGTCCACACCCAGTCCTAAGTCGATCATCAGGTAGCGAATGCCGGCGATGAGGTGATGCAGCAGTGCCCAGGCCATCACCAGCAGCCCGAGCTGCACCAGCGGATGGCCGAGGAAGGCCGCCGACGCAGCGAAGCCCGCCGGGCTGGCCAATGCCTGGGCAAAGAGCCAGGCGAAGACGGGGATGGACAGCACCATCAGCACGCCGCTGACGCGGTGCAGGATGGACACCACCGCCGGAATCGGCAGATGGATGCGCCAGAGCTCCAGAAAGACAGGTCGATGTGTTGTCATTATCTCCTCAGCAGTGCGATGGCCAGTGAGACGACCGTCTCAAGGTGGTCTGACCGCGCTGCGCGCGGTTCGTTTTCTTTGTCCCTGCGGGCACGGACTGACCGGCGTCTTTGGTTTGTGCCGAGCCGGGCGACAGAGGCACGCAGCCCCCAACGCCATTTGTGCACCGCAGCATCGTATCGATGCCGTCACCGTGCCGCAAGCACCTGTGCCCAATAGTCAGCATCTCAGGCGTCGATACTGACCCATGAGCGCAATAGGGTATTGGCGGCGATCGGTGGTGAGCCGCGCCGCAGCCGCAGCGTGCGGGCGATGCCGCGGCGGCGTGCATTATCCTCAATCGGCGCTCGGGCAGCCGCTGCGGAGCACGCAATCGGCGCACAGCGGCCGTCGCGCGCGGCAGAGATCCTTGGCGTGGCGGACGATGAGCGCGTGATACTCGTTGAACAAGGCCGCGTCAGCGCCGAGTGCCCGCTCGAAGCGCGCGCGGATAGCCTCATAATCCTCGCCGCCGCCGAGGACGCCGAGACGCCCGAAGAGCCGGCGGGTATAGGCATCGACCACGAAGACCGGCCGCGCGAAGGCATACAGCAGGATGTCGTCCGCCGTTTCCGGGCCGACGCCGTGCATGCCGAGCAGTCGCCTTCGCAGCGCGTCCGTCGCCTCGGCGGCGAGGGCCGCTTCGCCGCCCGCCGCCAGCAGCGCCGTGCAGAAGGCCCGCAAACGCGCCGCCTTGACATTGAAATAGCCCACGGGCCGCAGCAGCGCGGCGAGCTCGACCTCGGGTAGGGATAACAACGCCTGTGGGGTCAGCGTGGTCCGCGCGGCGAGTTGTGCGAGGGCCTTCTCGACATTCGTCCAGGCGGTGTTTTGGGTGAGGATGGCGCCAACCATGACCTCGAATCGCGTTTCGGCCGGCCACCAGCGCTGGCGGCCATGGGCCTCGAGTAGGCTGGCGAACACCCAGCGCAGCAGGCCGACGGTGTCCATCGGCGTCCGCCGGGCCGCGGTGAGCATCTCGGCCGGCGCGGGGTCGATGCACGCAGCCATAGCCGGGCCCCGCTGCGAAGCGGTGGCGTCGTCATCGCCGCAGCGACCGGCCACGCCTCAGACCTGCTCGCCCTTCGGCACCACCACGATGCCGTCCGGCGAGACCTCGAAACGCGCTTCGTCGGCGGCGCGATCGAAGCCGATGCGCTCGCCGGGGTGAATGACCACGTCTTTGTCGCAAATGCAGCGACGCAGTTGTGCGCCCTCGCCCACCTTGACGCCTTCGAACAGGATCGCCTCATCGACGATGGCGCCGTCGTTCACCTCCACCAGCGGAAAGAGCACAGAGTGACTCACGCCGCCGCCGCGGATGACCGTGCCCGCGGCGAGCATGGAATTGACGAAGATGCCCTCATTGCCCGATGTGGCCCCGGGCACCGTGCGCGCGGGCGGGTACTGGCCCTGGTAGGTGAGAATATTCCAGTCCGGCTGATAGAGATCGAGCTGCGGCTGCGCCTCCAGCAGGGCCATGTTGGCGCGGAAATAGGCATCGGTGGAGCCGAGATCGCTCCAGTAGCGGTCCGGCGTCACGCGCCCGCGCTCGCCGCCGAAGCGATAGGCACACACCCGCTCGCGTGCCAGCAACGACGGTAGCAGGCGGATGGCGAGGTCGGCGCCGGCGCCGGGCGGCGAAGCCGAGTCGACCGCGGACGTGCTGCCCGCTTCGGCATCGGCGAGGGCGTCCAGCTCGGCGAGCAACAGGGCCTTGTCGACCAGATAGGCGCCCATGGGGGCATCGAAGGTGATGTCCGGATCGACCTCCGGGCACGGCGTCAGGCCCTGAATGCAATCGGCATCGTCGCAATGCAGCGCCACGGCGCCGCCGGCCACCGCCGCACCCGCCGGGCGCACGGCACAGGTCACCGCAGCCGCTCGCTCGCGGTGGGCGCGGATGAGCTCCGCGTAGTCCATGCGGTAGACCAGACCGCCGTCGAGCAGGAGCACGTGCTCGGCGCCGGAGCGCTCGATCAGGTAGCGGTTTTGCCTCAGCGCATCGAGCACACCACCGTACCAGTCGTGGCCGGTGCGCATCTGCGGCGGCACGGCCGTGATGAACTCGCCGAGCTCGGCATTGAACACCGACCAGGCGTCGCGCAGGTGCTTGTGCAGCGAATGCGACTTGTATTGCGTCAGCACCAACACCTGACGCAGCCCGGAGTGCAGGCAGTTGGCCAGCGTGAAGTCGATGACACGGTACTTGCCCGCGAAGGGCACCGCGGCTTTCGTGCGCTGTTGGGTGAGCGGTGCGGGTGCACCGCGCTCGATGGCGAAGACGAAGGTCAGAGTCGCGCTGGGCATGATATTCGCTGGTGCGGGGCGCGCGCCGGTGCGCCGGGTGGAGTCGGCGGCAGGGCCCGAGGATGGGCACAATGCTCGGGCCCGGCACCGTGGGTGACGATGGGCATCGGCTCACCGGTGCCGTGCGACGCGGATGCGTCAGCCGGCGGCGGCGCGCACGTCCGTCCCCACTGCCATCGACAGCCCCACCAGGCCACCCTCGCCGTTGATGATACTGAGCGCATTGTAAACCAGCGAGCCGGTGCCCGCCGCCAATGCCAGCAGCAGCACCAGGCGATGCAACAGGGTGGAAAGCCGATGCCGCCGCCACCGGCGCCGCCGCTGGGCGCGTCGCCGGGGTGACTGCAGATACTCGGGTGTTGCCATGGGCGACCTGCCTGGGCGTGATGCCGGTGGCGTGGATAGCGGCCCGGACATCAGCCGCCGCTCACCCGGCCTTGGCCATCCGCCGCTCCTGCATGAGTGCAGTCGGCTGCGACGACAACGGCTGCAGGAGCAGCGAGCGTCCGGTCATCTGTGCCGGCACCGGCAGTCCCATCAGCGCCAGCACCGATGGCGCCACATCCGCCAGGGTGCCACTGGGCGCAAGCAGCCAGCGTTGCTGATCCACCACCAGCAGGGGCACAGGATGGGTGGTGTGCTGGGTGTGCGGCTCGTCCGTTTCGGGGTCCGTCATCAGATCGCAGTTGCCGTGATCGGCGGTGAGCAGCACCGCGTAGCCGGCGGCCACGGCGGCATCCAGCACCCGTCCGACCTGGGTATCCACCGCTTCCATGGCGCGCACCGCGGCCAGCATGTCGCCGGTATGGCCCACCATATCGCCATTGGCGAAATTGACCACGACGAAGCCGTAGTCGCCGCTATCGATGGCCGCCACCACCGCGTCCGCCACCTGCGACGCGCTCATCTCGGGCTTCAAGTCGTAGGTGCGCACCGATGGTGAGGGGATCAGCCGGTGGGTCTCGCCCGCCGCCGGTGTCTCGATNCCGCCGTTGAAGAAGAAGGTCACATGCGCGTACTTTTCTGTTTCGGCGCANTGGAACTGACGCAGGCCCAGGCTGCTCAGNTAGCGGTTCAGCGCCACCGCCGGCGCTTCCGGCGTGAAGGCGAAGGGCAGGCCCAGCGCCTTGTCATACTCCATCATGCAGGTGATGGCCGCCCTCGGCGCGCCGCCGCGATCGAAGCCGTCGAACTCGGCCAGCGCCAGGGCGGCGGCGATCTGCCGCGGCCGGTCCTTGCGGAAGTTGAACAGCACCAGCGGGTCATCGGGCGCCATGCCCTGGTAGCCATGGATGACGCTGGGGTGGATGAATTCATCGGCCTCGCCGGCGGCATAGGCGGCGTTGATGGCGCCGCGGGCGTCGGCTGCTCCACGGCCCTTGCCGAGCACGATTGCACGCCAGGCGCGCTCGGTGCGCTCCCATCGGCGATCGCGATCCATGGCGTAGTAGCGACCGCTCACCGTGGCAAAGCCGCCGCCGGCGTCCTGTAGAGCCTGCTCCAGCTCACTCAGCTCGTTGAGGGCGGATTTCGGCGCGGTGTCGCGGCCATCGGTGATCATGTGCAGCAGCGGCTTGGCGCCGCGGCGCCGGCACAGCTCGATGAGTGCCATCAGGTGTCGGCTGTGGGAATGGACGCCGCCATCGGACACCAGCCCGAGCAGATGCAGCGGCCGCCGGGCGGCCCTGGCGGCGTCGGCGGCGGCGATGAGCGCGGCATTGTCGTAGAAGCGCTCGTCGGCGATGGCGTCGTCGATGAGCACGAGATCCTGGCGCACGGTACAGCCGCTGCCGAGCGTCATGTGGCCCACCTCGGAATTGCCCATCTGCCCGTCCGGCAGGCCCACGCCACCGCCGGAGGCATTGAGCATGGTGAAGGAGTAACGGTGGAAGTATTCATCCAGACGCGGGGTGTGCGCCTGGGCCACGGCATTGTTGAGCTTGCTGGGGTTGACGCCGACGCCGTCCAGGATCACCAGCACCACGGGTTTCGCCGGATCGGTGCCCGCGGGCTTCGGCGCTGCATCGGACTGACTCATGGGTTTCTCCGCTGAGGTTTGCGGTGGCCGGGTGTGCTTGGGCCCGGACGCGCAAGATCCGTGCCTTAAAACCCCCCGCGCCCCGCCGCCGGCAATGGCGGCATGACCTGCGGTCGCCTGGCCGCCGGCCCGGCGCCAGGTTGCACCCTCTCGGTGCATCGCGCGCGCTGCTTGGGCGGAAGGCGCCGGCGAAGCTGTCAGCCACCGTTGGCACGGCAGGCGGCGCTAGCGTCGCGGTCGTTGCCGTGGCCAACAGGATAGCCACAATGCGCGCAAACGCAGCCTATGGCTTTCTGCCATGGATATGGTGCAAATCGCCGCTTCGGGTCACGCCGAAAGGCCCCGGCGGCGGCGCGCACCGCCGTGGCCGCGCCCGCGTGTGCCGGCGGTCCCTCAGGCGCGCGTCGCCGCCGCCTGCAGCATGATGGTCTTCATATCCGCCACGGCGGCGGCGAGGCCCGAGAAGATGGCCCGTGCGATGATGGCGTGGCCGATGTTGAGCTCGCGCACGCCGGGGATGGCGGCGACGGCCGCGGTGTTGTGATAGTCGAGCCCGTGCCCGGCATTCACCTGCAGCCCGAGGGTGCGCCCGTGCGCCACCGCACGGGCGATGCGCGCGAGCTCGTCGCGCCGGGCCGCAGGCGATGTCGCATCGGCGTAGCGGCCGGTATGGAGCTCGACCACCGGCGCGCCCACCGCCGCCGCGGCATCGAGCTGCGCGGGGTCCGGATCGATGAACAGCGATACCCGCACGCCGGCTTCGGCCAGCATGGCGCAGTAGTCGTTGAGCGCCGCGCGGTGATCGGCCACGTCCAGTCCGCCTTCGGTGGTCAGCTCGGCCCGGCGCTCGGGCACCAGGCAGCAGTCCGCCGGCTGCAGCCGGCTTGCGATGCGGCCCATTTCGGCGGTTGCGGCCATCTCCAGGTTCATGCGCGAGTGCAGGATGTCCCGCAGCAGCTCCACATCCCGCTCCTGGATGTGGCGGCGATCCTCGCGCAGGTGCAGGGTGATGGCGTCGGCCCCCGCCTGCTCGGCCACCAGGGCGGCTTGGATGGGCTCCGGATAGCGGGTGCCGCGGGCCTCACGCAGCGTCGCCACGTGGTCGATATTGACGCCGAGGAGAATGGGTGCACCGGCGGATTCGGACATGGTGGATTGGCTCCGTGCAATGGTTTCGGGTAGCGACGAGCGCATCAGCGCCGCCGGTGCCGGGCCGCGAACAGGGCTCGGCTCAGCAGCGGCTTCTCCCCGAGGTGGGGCGCCAGCAGCCGGCGCAACAGATCACGGGCCTCACGCGCCGCGGCGCCGGCGAGTGTCGTGCCGTTGTGCAGCGCCAACAGCGTCGCCCCGCTGACGGCATCGGCCGCATCCGCCACGACCGCCTGCACGGGCCCGCGCTCGGGGTCGCAAACATAACGCAGGTGCGGCTGTACCGCGGCGCCGCTCTCGGCATCACGGTCCAGCCGCGGGCGATAACCGAGCTGCTCGAGCAGGGTCAGCTCGAAGCGGCGCAGGGGGGCGCCGGCGCCATCCGCCGCGGCCAACTCCGTCAGTACACGCTGGTAGGCCCCGAACAGCACCTCATCGGGCTCGGCGCGGCCGAGCAGCCGCAGCAGCAGCTCGTTGACGTAGAAGCCGCAATAGATGGCGTCGCCCAGCAGAGCCGCGGCGCGACCCGCAGGCTCCGCGCGGGTCAGCGTGCCGACCTCGCCACGCCCGCTCCAGGTGATGAGCAGGGGCGCGAAGGGCTGCAGCAGCGCCGCCTGGCTGCCACCCGCCCGGCGCCCGCGGCGTGCGCCTTTGGCCACCAGGGGCAAGCGCCCGCGACCCGCCGTGAAAACCTCCAACAGCAGACTGGTGTCGCCGTAATCCCGGCGATGCAGTACATAGGCCGCTTGCAGCTGATCGCGACTCATCGCACACCCGGCGCCGCCCCATGGATGGATTGGCACCGCGCGGCACTAGTCCCCGTAACCGAGGCTCATCAGCGCGGCGTCGTCGCTGCTCCAGCTGGATTTGACCTTCACCCAGACCTCCAGGTGGACCGGGCAGCCGAAC
>PR_CR_10_Liq_1_inCRDRAFT_1001032_pt1 | contig 16322 bp, 9 predicted proteins | sample PRCRCaboRojoPR_3_FD_10241 | JGI IMG/M metagenome (IMG submission 10241)
CTGGCCTGCCGTTCCTTACGTTTCGCTTTTTTAGAAGGCTTTTCGGGCGCCGCTGTGCCCCGCTTTACCACTTCGAGTTTGACTTCTGTCAATCCGTCCTGAATCAGCCCAATCCGTTCGGCAGCTGCCCGCGAAAGGTCGACCACCCGGCCACGCTTGTAAGGCCCTTTATCGGTCACTTTCACCACTACTGATTTTTCATTGTCGAGCCGGGTAACCCGGACCATTGTACCGTAGGGGAGTTCCCGGTGGGCAGCAGTCATTGCTTTCTTGTCGTATTTGACGCCGTAGGCGGTTTCCTTACCGTGGAAGCTATCGTGGTAGTACGATGCGATGCCCCATTCTTCATTGCTTTGCGCAGACAATGCTACGGTAAAACAAAGGGCAAGGAGGAGGCTTAAGTTCAGTCGTTTCTTCATGATTATCGTTTTTTGGACGGCTTGAAATTAATCAAAAAAATTGGCTAGTGGTCTGTCAAGTGTTAATTTATGGGTTGAGTGGGAGCGAATTTTGAGGCTAATCAAGGCGGATGTTCCCGCGCATAGCAGCGCTATGTAAGGGGTTATCCAACGAAGAGTAGCCTCAAAAGTCGCCGCAGGCAACCCCTAGTTTTAGCCTTGACAGACCACTAGCGTACATAAAAGGGCTTCTCGAAAAATGAATTTTCCAATTGGATTTTGCTTTGATGCGGAACAAAATCAACCATCGGGCGGATTTTGGGACTATTCAAGGTCAAAGCTAATAAAACAATTGGTCCTGATAATTATCGGGATGGCCTCATTATTAAGATACGCAGGTTTGCGCGTATTTATTGCGGGTGGTTTGTTCCAGTACATTGTTTGGTAGATATTTTCCGGGCATTTTTTAATTGTCGGATTGCAGTCGACCCTTGCCACCATGTGGTCTTGTCCGTCATTTTCAGAACTCGACAAAAAAGCAGACGAGCTCGTTTGAATACAGCACTGTGGTTGGCGCTGAACGAATATCAGGCATTGTATACATGTATTAGGTGCCTTATCTATTTTGAAACTTGACGGAGCCAAATAGTTTGTTCAATTAGTAAAATCAGAAACCTCCTACTTTTTTCTATTTTTACCGCTCACAAAATCCACGGCTTGTGATTCAGGCATCAGGCATTAAAAAAGCATACGGGCAACTTCAGGTACTCAAAGGGGTAGATTTCTCAATTGGGAAAGGGGAGTTTGTTTCCATCGTCGGGAAGTCTGGTGCCGGTAAGAGCACCCTGCTCCATATTTTGGGCACCCTCGACCGCCCGGACAGTGGTGAGCTGCTGATCAATGACACGGCAGTTGAGAAAATGGGCACCAAAAAGCTGGCGGCCTTCCGGAACCTGAATATTGGCTTCGTTTTCCAGTTCCATCACCTTTTGCCAGAGTTCAGTGCGGTAGAAAATGTGCTCATGCCCGCACTGATCGCCAAAAAGCCGGAAGGGGAGGCCCGCAAACGCGCAGGCGAGCTCCTGGACTACCTGGGGCTTAGCGACCGCCTGCAGCATAAACCAGGACAGCTTTCCGGTGGGGAGCAGCAGCGGGTGGCCGTGGCACGTGCATTAATGAACCAGCCGGGCATTGTTTTTGCAGATGAGCCTTCCGGTAATCTCGATTCTTCTTCTTCTCAGGAACTGCATCAGTTGCTGTTTCAGCTCCGGGACGATTTCCAGCAGACCTTTGTGATTGTCACCCACAACGAAGAACTGGCGCAGATGAGCGACCGGCGGCTGGAAATGAAGGATGGCTTGTTAAGCTAATACCTCTACACTATGGCAACGAATCCGTCACCCAATTCGTCTTCCAGAACGATCGGCGAGGCCCTGTCTGACCTCTGGCAGGCCACCCGCGAATGGTTCCACACCCTGCTTGACCTGGAGACCGGGCTCGACCGGGAGGGCACCATCATTGCGATCCGCAACAATAAGCGCATGCAGGGGGCTAACGCCTGGCTCCTCGGCTGCTCTATAATGATTGCCTCTCTCGGGCTTGACCTGAACTCCCCGGCCGTAATTATTGGCGCGATGTTGGTGTCGCCCCTGATGTCGCCTATTCTGGGCATTGGTTTGGGCGTAGCCATCAATGATAAAGACTCCATGTTCACCTCCATGCGGCACTTTGGGATTGCTATCCTGATTGCCCTGTTTGTGAGTACTTTTTATTTTTTCGTAAGCCCGTTTGGGCACATCACCCCGGAAATACAGGGCAGGACTTCCCCCACATTCCTGGATGGCCTGGTGGCCATATTCGGCGGTTTTGCCGGTATCATTTCCTCCTCCAGAAAGGATAAGACGAACGCCATACCGGGCGTTGCCATCGCTACGGCTTTGATGCCGCCACTTTGTGTGACGGGGTTTGGGGTGGCCGAGGTCTTTGAACTTTGGATACGGAAAGGAAGCATGGAGCCACAGGCGTTTAGCGCTGAAATCAACCGGGCATTTGGGATCATCGGCGGGTCATTTTACCTGTTTTTCCTCAACTCCTTTTTCATAGCGCTGACCACCTACATCATCATCCGGCTGCTGCGTTTCCCCCTCAAATCCTACGTGGATGCCCGGGAGGCGCGCCGCAACCGAATGATCACGGCCTTCTTCAGTCTGCTCGTTTCCCTGCCAAGTGGGATCATTTTGTACAATCTCTACGAGATGCAGCAAGACAAAGCGGAGGTGAAGGCCTTCGTAGATACCTACTTCCCACAAGCTTGCATCAATTATGAGTTGACCTCCATTGACCGGGATACCAATAAGCTGATCCTTCAGTTGCTGGGGCGCCGCATTTCCGAAGACTCTGTATTGTATTATCAGGAGCTCCTGCACGAGAAGTACGACCTGAATACGCCGGTGCGCCTTTTCCCTATGCAGGCCGAAATGAGCCTGGAAGACATCAAGACCTCTCTGCAGGCGCAGCGGCAGGAGGTGGTGAAAATGCTGGAAACCGAACGCCGTACGGCCAATTCTGCAGTAGAGGAGACGGAAGCCCTCAAACGCGCCCTGGCCCGCCGCCAAAGCGATTCCACCCTAATTGCCAAAAGCCTGCGGGTAGCGCGTGAATCCTTTGGCACGGATATCCAGTCCATTCAGTTTGCCCCGGAAGCCCGCACCGTCAATGATTCGGCTACCGTCAGCCTGCCACCGGTATTTATGGTCGATTGGGCCAATCGGCGGGGGACTGCGGTAAACAAAGAGCGGCTTGAGCGCATTCTCCGAATAAGCGCAGAGCTGGATACTTTGCAACTGATTTCGTATTAATAAAACCTATGCGCGATGAGAGCACTAATCTGTGTTGATATACAAAACGATTTCTGCCCCGGTGGCTCCCTGGAAGTCAGGGAAGGCGATCAGGTTATACCGGTCGCCAACAAGCTGATGGAACACTTCGACCTGGTGGTCGCCACCCAAGACTGGCACCCTGCTAACCACAAGAGCTTTGCCGCTATGCACCCCTGGCGCTACCCGGGCGATGTCATCGACCTGAACGGGCTGCAGCAAATCCTATGGCCGATCCACTGCGTACAGGGCAGCTTTGGTGCAGAGTTCGCGCCGGGCCTGAATACCGATGCCTTTGAAGCGATATTCGTCAAAGGCACCGATACCGAAATTGACAGCTACAGCGGTTTTTTTGATAACGGGCACCGCAAAGCCACTGGTTTGGGCGACTACCTGAAGGAAAAAGGCGTGGACGAAGTCTACATTCTCGGCTTAGCCCTTGATGTTTGCGTGAAATTCACCGTACTTGACGCGCTCGGGCTGGGCTTCAAAACCTACCTCGTAGAAGATGGCTGCCGGGGCGTCAATCTTAATGAAGGCGATTCGGATAAAGCCCTTTCGGAAATGCGCGAAAAAGGTGCTATCATTGCGCAGTCAGACCAAATTATAACTTCCTAACAAGAAATTTTTACCCATGGTACAACAGGAAACGCTACGCTCCTCGAAGGACTACATCGCTTTGGAAGACCGCTACGGCGCGCACAACTACCACCCACTGCCTGTAGTGCTCACCCGCGGGGAAGGAGCTTACCTCTGGGACGTCGAGGGCAAAAAATACTACGACTTCCTGGCGGCCTATTCCGCAGTCAATCAGGGGCATTGCCACCCGCACATCGTAGAAGCGCTGAAAAAGCAGGCAGAACAACTCACCCTGACCTCCCGGGCCTTCCACAATGATATGCTGGGGCCTTATGAAAAGTTTATCACCGAGTTCTTCGGCTACGACCGCGTACTGCCCATGAATACAGGCGTGGAAGGAGGCGAAACAGCCGTCAAGCTATGCCGCAAGTGGGCCTACGAAGTCAAAGGTGTGCCTGCCAATCAGGCTAAGATCATCTTCGTCACCGGCAACTTCTGGGGGCGTACCCTGGGGGCAATTTCCTCCTCCACGGATCCCAGCAGCACCACTGGCTTTGGGCCCTACATGCCGGGGTACGAAATCATTCCCTACAATGACCTTCCTGCGCTGGAGGAAGCCCTGCAGGATGACAACGTGGCGGGCTTTATGGTCGAGCCCATTCAGGGCGAAGCCGGCGTGGTGGTGCCCGATGACGGGTACCTGCGCAAAGCATACGACCTCTGCCGTTCCCGCAACGTACTGTTTATAGCGGATGAAGTACAAACTGGCATCGCCCGTACCGGTAAACTGATTGCCTGTGAGCACGAAGGCTTTAAACCGGACATTCTCATTCTGGGCAAAGCGCTTTCCGGCGGGGTCTTCCCCGTATCGGCCGTGCTGACGAGCGATGAGGTGATGCTGACCATCAAGCCCGGTGAACATGGCTCCACCTTTGGTGGCAACCCGGTAGCCTGCGCAGTGGGTATGGCTGCACTGGAAGTGGTCCGAGATGAAAAGCTGTCCGAAAGAGCAGAACACCTTGGCCAAATATTCCGTGACCGTATGCAAAAGAACCTGGTGGAAAAAACAGACCTGGTCACGCTGGTCCGTGGCAAAGGCCTGCTGAATGCCATCGTCATTAATGATGAAGAGGACAGCAAAACAGGCTGGAACATCTGCCTGAAGCTGGCGGAGAAAGGCTTGCTGGCCAAGCCTACCCACGGTAATAAAATCCGGTTTGCCCCACCACTGATTATGACTGAAGCACAGCTCAGCGAGTGCTGTGATATTATTGAAGATACCATCCTGAATTTCCAGCCCTGATAGTGGTTTGGAAGTAAGGTGAAGCCAGGAAAAATTGCTTAAGAGCAATGGTTTCTGGCTTTTTTTATGCCGGTGAAAGGTTAGGCTGCAGGATCATCTGTCTGCCATTCTGCGTAATTTTTTCCGCCCGCATGGCGTTATTTGTGGGTGCGAAGTTTAAAAAACTGGCGTACGGATTATTTTTTTATAAATTCGTGATTCACACAACCGTTCCAATCGTAGACGCAAAACGATGACAAAACGCTTAAGCATGCTACAAAGAATCGCCCCACTTCTCCTTTTCCTGTTGTCAGGATGGTCAGTATTGGCACAACAAACCGCTGTGTTTACGGAAGCCAATGAAGCTTTTAAAACCGGTGAATTACTATTCGATCAGGGGGTTTATGGCAAAGCCAGACACCATTTTGAAGAAGCTTACCGGATGCTTCTACCTGTTAATGAACCGGAAGCTGAGCTACTGCGGACCAAAGCGGAATTGAATGTTGCCCGGACCGCCGTGCGCACACAGGCTCCCGATGGCGAAAAGCTCATCCTTGAATTCGTACGCAAGTATGCGCCTAACACCATTGCCAATCAGGCCCTGATAGAAGTAGCCGATTACTACTATAATGCCCGGCAGTACGAAAAAGCCATCGAGTTCTTTTCCAAAGTGCCAACCACGGGCATGAGCCGGGAGCAAAAAGCTGAGGTAAAGTTTAAGCTGGGCTACGCGCTATTTGTGGAGAAGAAATTCACGCAGGCCAAGGCCAACTTCCGGAGTATCAAGGATCTGGAAAACGATTACTACTATCCGATCAACTATTACCTTGGGCTGTGCTACTTTTTTGAAGGCAGCTATGATGCAGCGATTTCGCAGTTTCGCATCGTGGAGCGTTCCCGCAAGTACAAGCCCCACGTCCCTTACTATCTGGCGCAGATTTACTTTGCCGAGCGCCGCTTTGATGAGTTGATTGCTTATGCGGAGCCACGCGTCAAGCAGCAGGGGGTACGCAAGGAAACGGAAATCAAACAGCTTATAGGGCAATCTTATTTTGAAAAAGGGCAATATCAGAAAGCCCTGCCTTACCTGCAGTACTATGCCGAGCGCAACAGCCGGTTGCGGGAAGAAGAGCTTTATCAGATCGGCTACACCTATTATCAGGTAGGTGATTATCAGAAAGCCATTCAGTACCTTAAGGATTTGGTGACTGTTGATTCTGAGATCGGGCAGAACGCGATGTTTATCCTGGGCGATTCCTACCTGCGCGTCAATCAGCGGCAGTATGCCCGTAACGCTTTCGGCAATGCCAAGCGCATGCCCTACGATGAAGATATTCAGGAGGATGCGCTTTGGAACTACGCTAAGCTCAGCTACGAGCTTAAAGACCCGCGTGAGGCTATCAATGCCCTTAAAGAGCTGCGGCCTTCCTCCCCACATTACATTGAGGCACAGGAGCTGATGAGCGAAATCTTCCTGAGCTACCGCGATTATCAACAGGCGATGGACATCATCGAGTCCCTGCCCAACCGCACCCCTCAGTTGCAGGAGACGTATCAGAAAGTGTCCTACTACCGGGGGCTGCAGCTGTTGCAAAATGGCGAAATCAATGCCGCCAAGCAATACTTCGAAAAGTCGCTGGATGTTTCCATTGATGCCCGTACCCGTGCCCTGGCCATCTACTGGCTGGGAGACATTGCCCACCGGGAAGAAGCCTACAACGCCAGCATCCGGCTGCTCAATCAGTACCTGACACTGGCTAAGACGCTTAGCAATATGCCAGATGAGGCCTCTATCTTCACTGCCAATTACACCCAGGGCTACAACTACCTCAAGCAGGAGGAATACACCGCTGCCCTCGGCTTTTTTGAAGAAGCTGTGGATGGCATAGACCGCAACCGGTCTTTCATCCGCAACGAGAAGGTGCGCAATCAGGTGCTGGGCGATGCCACACTCCGGGCGGGCGACTGCCTTTTTAAGCGTAATCAATACCTGCGTGCGGTGGACTATTACGACCGGGCGGTGAATAAGCAATATACCGGATTTGTGTACGCGCTTTACCAAAAGGCCATTATCGAAGGGCTGCTGGGGCGCACGAGCAGCAAAATCCTGGCACTGGAGCGCATTGAGCGTGACTATCCGGAGTCTCAGTATGCCGATGATGCCCTCCTGGCACTGGGCACGACCTATCAGGAAATTGGTCAGCTCAGCAAAGCCGCAGCGCCACTAAAGGAGCTGCTCCGGCGCTATCAGGGCAAATCAGAACTGGTCACCAAAGCCCTGATTCGCCTTGGCCTTATCAGTTACAATCAGGGTAATCTTGATGGAGCGATCAACTACTATAAGCAGGTCTTCTCCACCAATCCGGACGCCAGCGAGTCCAACCTGGCTATGGCGGCTCTGGAAGAGATTTACGTGGATGACCTGGGGCAGCCGGATGCTTACTTTGCCTTCCTGGAAACCGTGCAGGGCAATGTGGAAAATGAGGTCCGCGACTCGATTAACTTCCGGGCAGCAGAGTCTCAGTTTGAGAATGCCAACTATGAGCGTGCCGTTCAGTCCTATACGGATTACCTTCGGAAGTTCCCGCGTGGCTTGTACATCCTTCCGGCTACCTACCACCGGGCAGAGTCTTACGCCGTACTGCGGCAATACTCTAATGCCCTGGAGGACTACGTGGCTGTGGTAGACAAAGGGCCAAGCCCGTACTTTGTGAAAGCATTGGAAAAAGCAGCGCTGATTGCCTACAACCACGATAAAGACTTCCTCATGGCGTATGACCTCTTCACCGAACTGGAAGAAGTCGCCCAATCCCCGGAGCAGCGCTTTGAAGCCCAGTTGGGTGCCCTGCGCTCGGCCTACCGGGTGGGCAAAAACGATGCGGTCTACTCCCTGGCCCGGAAAGTAGCCACCAACCCCAATGCCTCGCAGCTACAGATCGCCACTGCGAATTTCTATCTCGGCAAGATGGCCTACGACCGTCAGGATTATGAAAATGCCCTCACCGCTTTCAACGAAGTCATCCGCCTGAGCGATAATGAGCAAACGGCAGAAGCCCGCTACCTCAAAGCCTACATCTTCTACCTGCGGCGCGATTTGGAACGGGCACAGGAGATTTGCATTAATGCCAATAAGGAGAGTTCTGGTTATCCGTTCTGGGTGGCGAAAAGCGTGATCCTGCTTTCGGATATCCTCCGGGAGAAAGGAGATCTTTACAATGCCCGTGCTGCACTGGAAGCATTGCTGGAAAATTACGATGGCGACCAAAAACTGGTTAGCGAGGCGAGAGAGAAACTCCAAACGATCAACAGCCTCATCAATCAGTCGAGCCGCCTGAATACCAGCCCGGAAGATGATGGCTTCATGGACACAGATGGTGGCCAGTAACAGCATCCTTAATGCCCTGTCGGGTCAAAGGCAGGGCACTAAACCTTATTCCTCAGACCAAAAAATAGCGCATAGCCCGATGAAATACTGCAAGTTTATATTCTTCCTGCTGATTGGAGTTGCCTTTGCCCAACCTGCTCTGGCACAAGACCCGGACGACCTGCCTTCCGGCGAAATTGACATCATCAAAAGCTTCGATGCCCGCCTGGGCGATGCGGAGCGGTTTCGGGTAGACCCGGAATTGCCTCCCCTGGACACCTCTGCCCGTCGGCTGGAGTACGATGTGTTTTCCGGTACGCTGCCTGTAGAGTATCTACCCCCAAAAATCCGACCGCTGGCCATGCGGCGGGAGAAGGAAGAGGAAGGCTACGACGGCTACATCAAAGCAGGCGGTGGTTTCCCGGCGGCTTTATTCGGGCAGGGATATTACAACATTAACAATAACGACAACCTGAGTATTGACCTCTTCGCCAACCACCATTCTGCCAACAACGGGCAAAATGTGGAAAATCAGCGTTTCAGCAACAGCAACGGCGGAGTAGACGGGACCTACCACTTTGATCAGGGCTTTGCCGTCAATGCCCACCTCGAATATACCTCCAATACCGTGCATTACTACGGCTACAATGAAGTGGCCGAGGCACTGGACCAGGTGATTACCTTCGACCCGGAGGAGGTGCGGCAACGCTTCTCTATTTTTGATGGGGAAGCCAGTATTTACAACAGTGCACGAACCGAGGCCGACTTCAACTACTACGCAGGCTTTAAAACCTACCTTATGAACGACAGCTATTCCCCTTCCCGGGAGAATGGCTTCGATCTGGTTTTCCGGGGTACCAAGTGGTTTGACGATACCCACCCGCTTTCGGTGGAAATACAGACCGACTTCACGAGCTACGATGATTTGGATGGCGACCAAAGCCTAAACAACTTCTTCCTGCGCCCCAACTACACCTACCATGCCGATCGCTTTCGTGTGAAACTGGGCTTCAACCTGGCCTCTAATGACGATAACTTCACCTTCTTCCCGGACATTGAGGCCACAGCCGTTATTTTGGAAGGCATCGTAAACGCCTACGTGGGCGCTGATGGTACTTTGCAAAAAAATACTTTCCGCAGCTTGGCCAACTACAATCCATTTGTGGGCTCGCCCCTGCGGATTCGCAACACGCTGAATTACAACTATTACGGTGGTGCCCGGGGCAATGTGGAGGGTATAGATTATGATTTTCAGATCGGCTATCAGGCTGTGGATGACCTGGCCACTTTCCGGCTGCTCGATCCCTTTGATGATCAGCCAAGATTTGATGTCCTGTACCAGGATGGAAGCATCGTCACGATCAAGGGCTCGGTTACCGCTCCCATCTTCGAGGGCTTCAAGGCGATTGCGGCCTTCAGCCAAAACATCTATACGCTTGAGGATGATCAGAAACCCTGGCACTTGCCGGCACTCTCTATCAACGCCGGACTGCGTTACACTACAATGGAGAACCGCCTGACTGTCAAGGGGGACTTTTTCCTGGAAAATGGTGTGCCTTATCTGAACCCGGAAACGATGGAAGCCGACAATCTGAATGGTCTTTTCGACCTCAGCCTTGGGGCAGACTTTTTCTTTTCAGAAAAGTTTGGTGGGTTTATTCAAATCAACAACCTCGCCAACAACCGCCGGGAGCGCTGGTTCCGCTACCCGATTTTCGGGATCAATGCCATGGCAGGGGTGATGTTCCGGTTTTAACGGAGCATTATCAGCATAAAAAACGGGCAGGAACTTCTTGTTTCTGCCCGTTTTTTATGCTGTACAATGGAGATCAGCTACGCTGCTTCATCATCAGCTTTTCCTTTTGCTGAGCGAATTCTTCATCAGTGAGGATGCCCCGGTCGCGGAGCTTGCCCAATTCCACGATTTGTTCGAGCAGTTTATCGCTGGGAGGTTTTGCCGCATCTTTGGCGACAGGGGAGGGGCGGGCAGCCTTCAACTCCAGTTCCTCTGATGCTTCCGGTGGCTCCAGCCCAGGTACCGGTAGCTGGTAGCCGTTGTCTGCAAAAGCCTGAAAAGCCGGGCGGGAGCGTAAGAAAGCCAGGGCGTCGTGGTTATGAATTTTTTCTACCTGGTCAAAGCCGTATTCTACCGCCTCTTCCAGGTGCTGGAACGCAAGCTGTTCATCCTCCAGCATGGAGTAAGTAGCCGCCAGGTTGTAGTGGATGGCCGCATTTTCGGGCTCAAGGCTCAGCGCTTGCTCAAAGTCCTCAGCTGCCGCCTCGAAGCAGTAATCGCGAAAGTTTTGGATACCCCGCCGCTTTACGATTTCAAACTCAGATTGGTGCACCCTGCGGCGGCGGCTTGGTGCGGGGAAACGGTCGGTGTTCTGGTAGTGCCTGCCATACCAATGGCGGTCTTTATCTTTATTGTAGCGGCGGTCAAAGTCCTCTCTGGGCATAGCGAAGAATAGAACGGCATCCACAAGTGCCAGTATAGCAGGAGCGAGGACAAAAGGCACGCCCTCTTCAGCGGTAATTAAGATAGAAAAGAATGCAATTATCATGTATAGAATACCGAAAGCTCGTTGCCCCAGGTAAAACCGGTGCACACCGAAAAAGCCAAAAATTAATGCCAAAAAACCTGCTACGTTCTTTTTCTTCATAGTTGGAATACTTTCAGAATTGCCCCGGTGTGCGGCACCGGATTAAACTAGCGTAAAAGTAAGGTATCACATCGCCTTTTTCAACAACCTTATGCCAAGGGCGGTAGAAAATAGATAAACGCTACTGTATTTATGGATATAAACCTTGAGTCAGTGAAGGAAAGAAGCAGGGGCTTGCTTAACGGTTTAGTGCCCAGACCCACTGTCCGGACTGATCGAAGTAGCCAATTTTATCACCCTTTTCTACGCGGTAGAGCCCTTCACCGGCATAGCTAATGTATTCGTAATCAGGTTGAACCAACAGCTCGCCGTCCAGACTGGCCAGCCCGTTAAAGCCCTGAATCCGGACCCGGGCGTAGCCTTCCCGGAAGGACTCGATTTTATCATAGCGGGGTGGAATAATTTCAATACCTTTCTGGTTGATAATGCCCCATTTGCCTTTCACCTGTACGACTGCCACGCCGTGTTTGAATTCTGTGGCTTGCTCATAGTAGCCATTGTAAGGACTGGCTTGTTCCGTGATATAATAAAACCGGTATTGTTCGTCCCGTACCAGGCCCCTGCCTTCCTGGAAATTGAGCAGGCGGTCCAGGCTGGGCTCAATAACCATATTGCCTTTTTGGTCGATGAGCCCGGCTTTGCGCATGCCTTTGTACACCACGGCACGGCCATCTTTGAAATCCAGGCATTTGGAGAAATCGCAAGGGATAACCAGCTCACCGGCTAAATCTATATAGCCACACTGCCCATCCAGCTGCACAGAAGCCAAGCCTTCTGAGAAGGGGCTTGCTTTCGAAAAACGGTCTTCAATGACCAGGTTGCCGCGCACGTCAATATAACCGTACCCATTCTTTGTTTTTACAACAGCCAGGCCTTCCCGGAATGGTTCTATGGATTTGAATCTTTGTTTGGTAACGGCGTTGCCATGCTGGTCAATCAGTTCGTAGTGGACGGCGTGTCCTCCATCCTGTGCAATCGCCAACCCGTTAGCGTCAAAAGCCTCAATATGAGTAAATCGAGGCCGTTGAAGGTACTCTCCCCTCACATCTATCAGGCCATAATTTTGATCAAGCATTACCCGCGCGGTGCCGTTCTGAAAATCATAAGCCCGGTCAAAATCCGGCTGGATCACCATAGCGCCAGCTTCATTAATGTAGCCCATGCCGTCATCGGTGGCGACCCAGGCCAGCCCGTCGGAGAAACTCCCTACTCTGCGGTATTGCAGATCAATGATGATACGGCCCTGTTTATCCACAAAGCCCCATCCTGAGCCCAACCGAACGGCAGCCAAACCCTGACTGAAGTTTTGGACCTCCCGAAAGCGGCAGGGGATAACTTCCATACCATCGGTGTTTACGAAGCCCCAGAGCCCGTTGCGGCGCACGGCCAGCCTGCCTTCGCTAAAGTACCCGAGTTCATCGTATACGGCACTGACCGTGATTTGCCCCAGGGTGTCAACCAGACCGTATTTAGGTTCTCTGATGTAGACCCGGACCATTTGATTGTCAGTATTTTCCATAAACTGCACTCCGTCGTACTGACAAGGGAGTATAATTTTAGCCTCCCTGTTGATCATGCCCCATTTGCCGTGGCAAGCTACAATGCCAACCTGATTGACAAAGTCCTTGGCAAAGGTATACTGCGGAGGCACAACGACTTGCCCCTCCTGATCGAGATATCCCCATTCACAACCTTCGCAGATCAGGTTGGCTTGCGCCTTAAACTCAATATCGAATTGGGTGTAATCCTGCATAACAGTAGGGGCAGAAAGTGCTCTCAGGTAGTCGCGAACGAGCCCGAGGTGCAGCTCTGCATCTGTACTGCCAGATAGCTGCCCGCTAAAGCTGAAGCGAGCTACGCCATTGACAAAACGCCCGATGTAGGCCAGGTCCCGCCGGGCAATCCGTCCCGCCTGATCAATTAGGCCATGTCTGCCATTGCTGAAAACACAGCGCGCCAGCGTCCCGCCCTGCCTGAAATCATTCAGGCGGATGTCCAGGAACTCCAGCTCAGTGACCATTAGCCCAATTTCATTATTGACAATACCATAGGTGCGGTCAAAACGGAAACGCGTAAGGTCAAAGCCAACGGTATGAGACTGAGGAATGCCAACCAAAGTGAGCCCCAGGTCGTGTTCTACTTGCACGTAGGAAAACATGGGCTCAATCTGAACGCCCCCGTCACTCAGGCGGCGCAGGCCCCACCGGTCTTCCTCCGGTGCATAAAACCATTCAAAATGCTCGAGCAGCTGACTGTTATGCGTGGATGCTTCGAGCGCTTCTTTGGAACCGGTACGCTTTGATTCACCTCCTATTTTCACCTGAAAATGTTGCTGTAACTGATTGGCGTCCCTAAGGTAACCATCGGCACCAAAAGTCAGGAGGGTAAGTTGTTCGCCCCCGCCCGGGCTTTCGGTATAAGCCCTGGCTTGCTGCTGCTCAAGAATAATGCGGTTGTAGACCGGCGCAACGATTTCCGTACCATCAATATGCACCAGCCCAAAGCGCCCGTCTTTTTTAACGATGCATAGTTTTCCCCTGAGGGGGGCAATATAGTCATAGGCCATAGGAATAAGCAGCTCGCCTTCCTTGGTGGCAACGCCCCATTGCCCATCCTGATTGACCCTGAAGTGATTACGGGTGTAGGGTTGGATTTCATTGTAAGCCGGCGCAAAGACCTCCTGCCCGCACCAGTTGATGAGCCCCAGGCGGCGGTTGTCTTTTATGATCAGATAGCGGGGAGAGAAACTATAGTAATCGTGGTGCCAGTTTGGCGTAATCACCCGGTTGCAATAGAGGCTGAAGACCTTGTTGCCTTTTTCGCTGCTGAGTTTGATGTACCCGTCGTCAATTTTGCTGTAGCCTTTAAATTCATTGGGGATTCGCTCAATGCCGTAGAAGTCTGCCGCCCCCCAGTGATTGTCTTCCTTGAAAAAAAACAGGCTGTCCTGATACACCTGTATATCTTCTGCCCGGTTGGCAATGATTTGCCGCCCGGTACCGGAGAGCAGACCCAGTTGCTGATTTTTGCGGGTTAGGAAAAGGGTCTCACCAAAAGACTTGATTTCATCGTACTCCGGGGGAGCGAGGCGGTGCCCAAATTGATTCGTCAGCCCCCATTTGCCCTCTTTCTGGAAGGTAAGGAAATTCGGGCGTACAACCTGTACCCGCTCATAGCCCTTCTCTAAAACAACTTTTCCGAATAGGTTGACCACCATCCATGCTTCATTATCCATGACCGCAATCAGCGTGGAGTCCAGGACTTTGATGTCCTCGTACCGGGGTTCCAGGATCCGCCGCCCGTTGTCGCCAAGCAGTCCAACCTTGCCTTCAAACTGCATGACGGCATAGCCAAACTGCTTAAATTCGCCAATGGCATCATAAACCGGAGCCTGCACCAGTTCGCCGGAGGCATCAATCAGCCCCCATTTGTTGTCCTTCTTGATCGGGAAGTACCGCTGGCCGGGCAATGAGCCGCCAAATAGCAGTAAAGAGATCAGGATGAATAACAGGCGCATAAGCAAAAGGTGGAAATGGCGTTTAGAATTTGATGATATTTTTATATTTAGTTTTCTTTGGAAGGGCAGATGAGCATTTAAACGCAAAATTGAGGAATTAATTTTACATTTAAATGTCAGCTCTTTCACTCAGGTGTGGTTTGTTATATATGAAGAAAAACAAAAAGTGTCTGTTATTGCAAATATACACTTTGATTCCAGTTTTTTGCGTATATAAGGAGCAGTGCCCTTCCCCCGGGGTTGAACAATTCATGAATTTTATACATTTGCAGTCGTAAAAGCGCTTTGTACCAATAAAGAACTATGCCAAAGAACTTATTAATAGTAGAGTCGCCAGCCAAGGCGAAAACCATAGAAAAGATACTCGGCAAAGACTTCACCGTCAAGTCGAGCTTCGGTCACGTCCGCGATTTGGATAAGCGGGGCGGGGCAGTGGATATTGAGAATGACTTTGAGCCTAAGTACGTCGTTTCATCCGATAAGAAGAAGGTGGTCAAAGAACTCAAAGACCTTGCCAAAAAGTCGGATGAGGTCTGGCTCGCAACGGATGAAGACCGCGAAGGGGAAGCTATTTCCTGGCACTTGTGCAAGGTGCTCGGGCTTGATGAAGCTTCGACTAAGCGGATCGTGTTCCGGGAGATTACCAAGCCGGCAATCCAAAAAGCCATTACCCAACCACGGACGGTGGATGTGAATCTTGTCAATGCTCAGCAGGCCCGGCGTATTCTGGACCGGCTGGTGGGATATGAACTGTCCGAAATCCTCTGGAAAAAGATAAAAGGTAAACTATCTGCCGGCAGGGTTCAATCTGTAGCGGTCAAGCTGCTGGTGGAACGGGAGCGGGAGATCATGAATTTTGAGCCTTCGCCGTTTTTCCGGGTCAATGCGCTTTTTGATGTAAAGAACGAGCAGGGGAAATCCGTAAAACTTAAGGCAGAGAATCCATCCCGTTTTTCTACTGAAAAAGACGCGGAGCAATTCCTGCAGCAGTGCCGGGAGGCCGTTTTCAGCATTACAGACATTGATGTGAAGCCGCTCAAGCGCCGCCCCACAGCACCCTTTACCACTTCCACCTTGCAGCAGGAAGCCAGCCGTAAACTGGGTTTTAGCGTACAGCGTACCATGAGTGTGGCGCAGCGACTCTATGAAGCCGGGCATATTACTTATATGCGTACCGATTCCGTAGCCCTGAGCGAAGTTGCGCTGAAGAGCATTGCAAAGGAAATCGAACACCTCTACGGCTCCCAATATTTGCAGACACGCCGCTACAAAGGCAAGTCCGCTTCCGCACAGGAAGCGCACGAGGCCATCCGCCCAACCTATATCAACAAGCAAAATGCTTCAGGCAACCGGGACGAGCAGCGTTTATACGAACTCATCTGGAAACGGACCATCGCCTCCCAGATGTCGGATGCAGAACTGGAGAAGACGATTGTCAAAATCGGTATTAGCACGGTCCCGGATGCTTACCTCAAAGCAGAGGGCGAAGTGTTAAAGTTTGATGGATTCCTGAAAGTTTACCTGGAGTCCACAGACGATGAGGATGAAGACCAGGAAGCGAAGGGCATGCTGCCTCCGCTGAAAGTAGGACAGGACCTCAACCTATTCAACATGACGGCCATTCAGCGCTTCACCCGCCCGCC
>PR_CR_10_Liq_1_inCRDRAFT_1001033_pt1 | contig 16319 bp, 16 predicted proteins | sample PRCRCaboRojoPR_3_FD_10241 | JGI IMG/M metagenome (IMG submission 10241)
CCTCCTCCAGTACCCACTGAGGCCCCGCTACAGGCCCTACGGAGACCAAGGGTCTATCTCCAAAGCCAGTCTTTCTGCTAACTCGCTTGAACTCACTTACGACCTCCAAAAAGCTTCTCCCAACTACGACAAAACTGCTTCGGACTTTTCAGTGTCTCAACAAACTCTTAAAAGTCAAAAAGTAAATCCCCTGACTAATTACTGCGTAGCAGTCATCCAAAATAACAAACTCTACATGGTGCCTATTAACTACTTGTATCAGATGAGACCAGCTATGGACTACGTTGACAAAGAAACCCAGCAAAAAGTAATCCAAGACCCCCAAGAAGACCAAGAAGCCAAAGCCGAAAAAGAAGCACGCAAACTCCGAGTTTACAAAAAACAAAAATCCGAAACTAAGCCTCAGCAAGAAGAAACTACTGAAGTGAAGTACTTTTCTTCCAAAGAAAAAAGCTCCCACCAACTCTTCCAGTCACTTTTCAACACAACTCTAGACCCAGTAACTACTTTGGACCAAAAAACTTACCAACAAAGAATAATGCCCCCCAGACCTGAGGTTGCAGGCATCCGGGAAAAGTACCTGGAGTTGCCTCTTAGTTTGCAAGTAGAAGAAGTACTTTCCCGGGCAGAAGTCGGAACTACTGAGTTCTTTCTGGAACTAGTAAACTCTAAAGATGAAAAGAAACTCACAGACATCCTGTCCCAGAAGTGCTACTTAATACAAGACAAGTGGGTTTGCAAGTCAGAACTGATTTACCAAGACCACCGACAAAAAGCCAGGGACCTATGTTTAGAAACCTTGCAAGCCCAGGGCTACTTAGAAAAACCAAAGTAAGACTTACTTAGACTGCAACAACACATTCCTAAACACTTACTCGACGAAATCCTTCCGAAGTTCGCACACAAAGCAGGAGCTGTTTGGACCCTTAAATAGTTAGTCGTAACTCATTAAAGCCTTTCTGACGTGCTCGTAGGTGAAGTAGCCTGTTGCACATGAAATACATGTCCTCACAGCTGTAGAAGTAACTCCTTTGTAGAACCCCAAAACACCCTCCTTCTCCATTATCATTTTCCAAATCACTCTTGGCGAAGAAGGAGGTTCAGTGATTTGTGCCAGGGTCTTAACTGTGTCTATTGGGTAAAAAACCCCCCAAAAAGCAAGTCCTCCTGCTGCTCCGCTTAGTGAAAACCCCCACCAAGGAATCTGTCCGTACTTTTCTTTCAGTTTGCTATTTCCGTACTCGTACACTGCAAAAAACAGTCCAGCTCCAGGTATTTCTCTCAGTCCCGTCATGTAGAACCCCACAAAAAACCCAGGCACTCCCCTTGTAGAATAGATTGCTTTGACGCACTGCCAAATTGAATTGTAGTGCTTGGAGCCTTCTGGAGTTCTAACTTGCATCCTGCACTTGATGATTTCAAAAGGACACGCAACCATTGAAATCACCGATCCTGCAGCCAGTCCTCCGCACATTCCTTTCCACACAGAACTCTCAAAAGGGGCTAGGTCGTAAGCTCTTCTGTAAGTACTGAACACCAAAGACCCCCTGAGTGGTGCCATGTAGAGCAGAGTCGACACTCCACTGTACATGCCTCGAATTCCTTCTTTTTTTAAGGATTGAATTAAGCATGCTGTTATGCTTGGAAAATTTCCTGACTGCATTCTGACTTTGATGGTGCTGACTAAAAATTACTCAATGGGGTATGCACTTAACACAGACGTCAGCCCCATGCATAGCCCTGATAACGCTTCCACCATTTCGATTATTATACTGTTTATTTATTTATTACGTTATCTAGCCCTTGGGCCTCTGGGTGATTATTATACTGTTAATTTATTTCTTTATAATAGTATAAACTCTTTGTCATTCAGCCTCTTTTTGAAGACAGTAAATGTAATTTGGAAAAGCCTCACTTCCAGTCTGAGTAACTGTGAAGGTTCTAGTTTGCTGGGAAATCAAAGGAAGCATAGTTTCGGGCTCGTTGAAACTTACGATTAAGCACTTACCACCCTTCCTTAAAACTCTGAAATACTGAGCCAAGGCCAACTCAGCAGAGGGCTTTACTTCACAAAGAAGGGTGTCCAGAGTGCTTTTGTCAAGCACAAGGTCGAAGTACTCAGAAGGGTAAGAAAGACTTTGGACGTCCATAACTTCCCATTTCATGCGAAGCTTGTCTCTGTGGGCCTGACTCATAATTTCTATCACAGACTCTGAAAAGTCAACGTTAAACACCTTTTCAGTTCCTTTTTGGTACAAAAGTTCTCCTAGTTGCGAGTTGCCGCATCCTGGTATGAGGACTTTGGACTCACTTGACACCAAAGGAAGTAAGTAGTCCTTCAAACTTCCGAAGTCTTCAAGCCAGTCAAAAGTAGTTTTGCTTTGTTCTCGGTACCTTTTGTTCCAGTACTTCACGTCACAGTAGTTCGGAATAGACATTTTAGAAACTTTAGAAACTTCTAGGAATATTATGTACACTTAGTGACTATTAAGCTCTACGACCTTGCCTATGCAGAAGTCAATCTTTTTCCAAGGCCTTCCCCTCACAAAGGTACTCAGCACTAAAAGAAAAGCCTGGAAGTGATTCATCATCAAAAAGGGCAGGGGGTCTTCACTTTCAAGTATTGCTTCTTTCCCCTTCAGTGTAGTGGCTACTTCCTTCAAACTTTTGGACCCATAGTTAAACACCCAGTTAGGCAGTAACTTGAAAAACTCGTTGTAAAACCAGTAAGTTTCAGGTGAATTCTTTGAGGGCTTCAAAGTAGACTCCCAGTGCTCTCCAAGCACAGCCTCTCCAAACTCTTCTTTGTCCAGAAACACTGAGCATTGGGAGTGTACTCTAGGGTTGCATTCAATGCAGTAAGCAGTTTGGGAGCTGTCTACTATGAAGTCAAAGCTAACTTGCCCTGTCAACTTAGTGCCCTTTGCAAAGCCTTCTAACCAGTCCTCAATTTGAGGAACTTGCTTGTGGGAGTAGTTGAGTTGCGAAGAAGAAGATTCAGAAACTACAATAGCTCGGATATTTCCTTCACGCAACACAGCAAAGGCAGCGTACTCGGTTCCCTTTATGAACTCTTGGACTTGCCAGGGGTGTTCTTTGCTTATAGGAGTTTCTAAAGAACTTAAGTACTGCTCTAGTTCTTGTTTGGAGCAAGGCAGTTTGAACATGTCCAGTCTGTGAATTTGGTCATAAGCTAAGTTTTTAAGTATAAATTCCCCTTCCAAAGACTCATTCAGCGAATGAACCTCTGAGTTGGACTCCACTTTGTAAGACCTAGGCACTCTGAGGGACAGTTTTTCTTCTACAAACTTTGAAAAGCTGTGTTTTTGGTCAAGAATTTCAGTGATCTCTGGGGAAAAGTGCAACCCGACACAACCTAGTTTCTCAAGTGCAGTTTTGGCGTAAGAGTCGTTAACAGAGTCCAGGGCACTTGAAACGGGCACAAAGTACTTGGCCGACTCTTTTTGGGCAATGCTTGAGAGCTCAGAAATGTAAGCTTGTCTGTTTAAGGTTGGAGGAGTCACTGTGTAAAATGCTGAGACTGCTCTTGAAAACCGAGACCCTGAACACCAAAAGTCTGAAGTCTCTACTAACACCACTCGGTACCCACACTTCCAAAACCACCTTGCAAAGTGAAGTGACTTAGACATTTTGCCTCCTGTCACCATCACTGTTGCCTTAGTTGGTGTTCTGTCCTTTGAAAAATAAAAAGCCACCACTGAAAGGCCAGTGAAAAACACACTTGCACAAACCCCAGAGTTTAAGTATGTGAGCGAAGCAACTCCAACACAAAACACCAACTGAGGAATAACTCCTGTGGTAAGTGGTTTGCGGACTGAGTTTAGAATTCCAGATGTTACTGAGCACAGCACTAGAAACAAAGAAACCGGAATCGTGACTAGCAAAACAAACAAAGTCAAAGCAGCCCTTGTTCTAGGCAAAGTGTGGATTTCTGCCATTTAAAACTAATTCCAACAAAACCTAAAATGAACTCTATAGTAGAGCAAAGACTCAACATGATCCGAATGAGTCCCTTGATAGGGGCATTAGTTTCAACAGCTCTGAGACTCAGAATTCCAGAAGCTTTAGCAGATTCCCCCAAAACAGTTGAAGACTTAGCTACCCAAAATGGAACTATTCCCAACAGACTAGAAGGGATTCTTCTGAGTTTGGAGTGCTACGGGTACTTTAAAAGGGACATTGACTCTAACACCTGGAGTAACTCTCAAAAAAGTCTTGAGTTACTTAGTGAACCCAACAGAACTCTTACGGAGTTTTCTGCTCTTCCTATTAACTACGAAACTATAGCCCACTTCCCTGAGTCTTTGAGTCAAAACAAGTCTGCACTGGAAATCAGCAAAAACAAGTCCTTACCTGAAGCCCTTAAAAAACACCCAGACCAGTACAGATGCTACCTTGACTTAATTACTGCTGAAAGTCAAAAAGGTCTTGAAGAGTTCTTAGAGTCAATTGACTTAAACCAAACCCAAAACCTTTTGTATATAAGTGAGTCGTTTCCTAACTTGTTGATGGGCCTGTTGCAAAAGTTCCCCCAAGTCTCAGCTTGTCTTTTCCAAACCCCCCAGTTTGCTCCACTGTCCTCTGAAACTATCCAAAAAGGCAGCTTGACTCAAAGAGTTCAAGTAGTTGAGTCTGACTTATTAGAACCCTTTCCCCAAAAGTTCGACACTATACTTATTAAGGAAACACTTCACTACCTAAACGACGAAAAGTGCTTGTGTTTACTGAAGAACTGCAAAGAAAGCATAGAAAACGGAGGCAAACTCTTAGCAGTCGAAACTTTAGTAGACAGAAACAGCCCAAACTACCCTTTGCAAAGACTCAAAGACATTGAAATGATGATGCAGTTTGGAGGCAAAGAAAGGACCAAAGAGCAGTTCCAGGCTCTTTTCAGCCAAGCAGGGTTCCAGAATGTTGAGTTTGTCCCTGTTTCAGATTCTTATGTGATAAGTAGTTTAAGCTAAACTTTCAACTTTCTGAATGTATTCTTCAAGCTTGTCTGTGTCAGCTGCAAGTTCAGTGACACTTTCTATTTCAAGTTCGCATCTGAAGTGGTGCATAAGCTTCGGAGTGGAAAAAGGATGGTAAGTTTTAACGTACTGCCTGATTCTGTGGAAAGACTCTTCTGCACTCAAAGTGGTAATAGGAGTGAACTTGCTGGCGTGCTCAACTGCAAAGTGGTAAACTGAGTCTACTAACTGGTTGATCTTTGTGTAGTTTGTTCTTAAACTACTTTCCACCTTGATTGCAAGGTTGTGGAGTTTGGTTCCTTCAGCTTGGGACTTTGCTAATTCAGCTTGCTGAGCTTCTTGGTAAGAAACGTAAGCGTACTTAGGAGTTTCAGGGTACTTAGTTTGGGGGAACTCTAAGTCCTTTACTTGTCCGAACTGAGAAAAGAGGTCAAAGAGCTCAGTTTCGGTGGCTTGGGGAGAAATGTTTTTAACCAGAATGCTTTGAAATTCCATAGTTAAAAGATGGACCATGCAGAGACATTAGAAAGCTTTTTGGGAGTAATCAACATTCTGGAGTCTTCGCTTCCCAGAAAAAGAAAGCATCAAGAAGGTTACTCCTTAGAAAGACTAGAGTCAGTTCCTTCAGAGGACTTTCTGTGTAGTTTGTGCAAGAAGCTTGTTAGAGTCCCTGTCGAGTGTTGTGCGTGCGGCACTCTGTACTGCACAGGCTGCATCATAAATGCAAGGAGTTCACTGCAGTTTGAGATCTGGTGCCAAGTTTGCAAGTCTTACCAGAAAAAAAGAAGTGTAAGCAGAGTAGTCAACGAAATGATCAATGAACTCAAAGTAGAGTGCAAGCACACTGGGTGCAGTCAGTTCCTCGAGTTAAAAGAACTCTTAGTGCACCAAAAAACTTGTGGGTTCAGAAAGATCAGATGTTCTAACCATCACTTCTGCAAAGCTGAGGGGTTCCTTTCGGAGTTCCACTACGTAACTGGAAGTGGACTTTTTAGGAACCTGAAGAATTACTATGTGTGTTCTGAAAGGTGCTTGAAAGAAGTTAACTTTTCGCGGTGCTGCAGAACTTCTAAAACCAACGAAGCTCTTGAAATGTACTACAAAGTTCTCATGCAAGACCAAAGTAACTTAAGTTTTCCTCATCATGAATAAAATGTTACTTAAGAATGTTAATGTAGAAGTGCAGTCCTTCAACTCCTTCGTCTCTAGCTAAGTCCCCTTTGGCTTCTCCTTCCACCAAGAGTTGCTTTGCTATTAGTACATTTATTTGCATAGCTTCAGCAAGCTGCACAGCTGTTAAGTTGCCAGCTTCTTGGACCTGACCAAGAGCACTGTGGAGTAGTTGCTTAATGGAGTCTTCTCCAATTTGGAGGATATTTACTCCTGAAGGGAGTTGATTGAGTTGCACAGGAAGACTGAGTTTCTTCATGATGCTGGAAGCTTGTTTCATGTCGTGAGGAGAAACCAAGTCTCCTCTTGCTCTGTTGTACAGACTGTAAGCGTCAACTAGTGGAAGGGCTCCTCCCTTTTGTTCTAGGTGAGGGTAGATGAAGTCTGAAATCTCCCTTGCGAGTTGTTGGTAGTAGTTTTTGCCAGCTGTTTGTTTAGTGACTCCAGAAGCAAACCCGAAGGATTCCATTTGTTGCTGGATTTCAAGTATTTCGGGGTCGGAGTTGTCTAGAGTTTTTAGTTTGTTTGCAAGTTGAGCTAGTTCGCGAGAGTTTTCAAAAAGAGTTTTAAGGTCTCCGAAAGAAGAAATCGTTTGTGTGGCATCTTGGGTTTCTTGACGCAAAGAGTGCTTGATGGCAGAGATTCCGTACCCTTGGACTTGCTTTTGCTTTTCTTGGTGTTTGGTGGGTCGTTCCCAAATTCTGTTGTGAAGGGCTTCTTCAAGTTTTGCGTGGACTTCATCCCTGCCTTCAGAACGGAACTTTAGCAAAAAGAACTTAGGGAACTCAGGAACAGGAGGAAGGGGTTTATTTTGGAGTTCGCAAGTCTCTTTGATGTAGTTGGGCAGAGTGCTGGACTTCCTTGTAATTACTTCAAGTTTCTTGGAAGACAAGAACCCACCTGACCTCTTAAAGTTACCAACGTAACACAGTGGGACTTGGAAAGAGTTTTTGTCACCTACAAAAATAAGGGTGTGTGAAGTCAAGTACAGGTGGTACTTGCCCAACAACCCTGCAACTGAGTGGACTTCAACCTGGCTTTGTTCTTTAATGACTACTTCAAACTGAACTAAAATGGGTCTTTTGCTTTCACTAAGACTAACTTGCATTATATAAATGGTTCGGCTTTTAAAAGCAGGCAAAGGCAAAAACGAACCTTCACTGCCTCCTCAGCAAGAAGAAGAATACACTAAAATCCAAAACTACCTCCAAGAAAAACAGTTACCTCAACTCTTCAACAGACTCCTGACTCAACTGATCCACGACCGCCCTCCAGACGTAAAGCAGTACCTCATGCAACAACTCAACCAAATCAAGTACTACCAAAACCACCCAGACATGGAACAACCTGTTTACTTCAACGCAGAAGAATTCGAACTCATGTTTGACAACTACGAAGAAACAGAAAGCAAAGTAGACTTCGAAGAACTCCTGCACGCTTTAACTGTGGCTGGAGTCAAGAACCCCCAACAAGCACTCAGTGAAGAGTTCCCTGAACTTAGCCCTGAAACTCCCATTCCCCGAGCTACTTTTGTGAATGTTTTGCAAACGCTTTTTCCCAAAAAGGGATACGACTAACTTGCTAAGTATATTTCATAATTCAAATGGCGGTAAGTCTTGCACTCACAGCTTCTTCAGGAAAAATCTTTAACCGGAAAACCAGACAAACCAAAGAAGGGCAACTCCTTGAAATAGACTACTCAGTGTCCAAACCACGTGCACAAGCAAGACTAGTTGCTTGGGACGCCTACGCCCAAATCTTGGTTGTGGCTGACTCAAGTGGAAGCTTAACTCAGTTCAACTTGAAAGCAAACAAGTTCGGAGTAATAGCAAGGGGCTGCATGGGAGCTACCTGTTTGCAAATCATACCTAGTCGCCCTCTTGAACTTGCTGTTGGAATGGCAAACAAAACACTAGAAATCTATCAAGTCTCAGGAAGACTCATTTCTACTTTAAGAGGCCACAAGTCAGACATTCTGGGGTGCGACTACGCAAAAGGGCTTTTTTTGTCCTACACTGAAGAAGACTGTGTGCTTTGGGACTCCCAAAGTTGGGCAAGAGTTAGATCTTTGTATGCCCAGGCAGGGGTGTTTGTAAAGGCTTCTTTTTCAGCCCAGGGCAACTCTATTCTAACTTTGTTTTCTGAAGGAATTTTGTTTGAGTGGAGTTGCACCTCTTATGAACTAGTTAGAAAGTTCCAAACACCCAAACCTGAGTCCTTTGCTTGTGACTTCAACAGAATTTACCTTGCTGGCAACTCTTCAGTCCACATCTACGACACGGCTAGAGAAACCCTTTTAGAAACTGTAATTGACTTGCCCACTAGAGTCAAAAAGATGGACTGCTTAAAACCCCACCAAGTAGGAGTTTTGGGAAACAACGGAGTCTTTTACATTTTAGACACAAAAAACGCCAGAATCAAGTCTAAAATCCAAGACAAAGCCCACTGGGTGGACTACTCAGAAGCTTCGGGGAAAGTAGCTGCTGTGCAGCCTAAAGGCAACGTTACTGTATACGACTTAAACTGCACTCCAGAAACCACTCACAAACCCAGAGTCACCAAAGAACAACCCCAAACTTTTGAGCCCCAAACTAAGTACGAAGAACCCAGACTCAGTTTAGCCAGAATAAAAAAGCTGCTTGAAGAGTACGGAGAGTTTCCTTACAAGTACAGAATCACTCTTTGGAAGCGCCTTTTAGGCACCCCAGACAACCAACTGGCTTTTCAAAAGTTAAGCGAAAAAGGAACTCACTCTTGTGTAACAAACCTAGAACACAAGTACCCTCTTAAAGACAAGCAACTCCTTTCGAAGCTAGAAACAGTCATGAGTTGTTTGGCCCACCACTGTCCAATATTTAGTGAAGCAGAGTTTGTGCCAGCAGTAGTTTTCCCTTTTGTGAAGCTAACAGGGGAACTACTTACAGCTTTTGAGTTCAGTTTGAGTCTTTTGGTGGAGTGGATGCAACACTGGTTTGAAAAGTACCCAGAACCCCCTATTAATTACATACTGGCTGTAGAGGAGTGCATCCAGAAATACGACTCTGGGTTGTGGAACCACCTTAAAAGTTTAGGAAACTGTTCAGTGTGGGTTTGGCCAGTGCTGCAGAACTTGTTTATAGAAGTGATGACTCAGGAGGAGTGGCTTTCACTTGTTGACCACTTGCTGGCCGAAAGGGGCAAGCCTGAGTTTCTGGTGTTTGTCACAGCAGCTTACTTTGTTTACTTCAAAAGTACAATTCTGAGTATTTACACTCCATACGAACTCAATTACTTCTTGCACAAACAAAACCCAGTTTCTGTAAAGCAGTTAATTAAACTAGCCAAGGAGTTGCACTCACTTAAAGACCAAGTGAAACTTCCGAGTTTCGAAATAAAAGTGCCTTTGACTAGGGGAGAGTACCCCTTGTTTACTAACTACCCAGAGTTCGCGATTAAGTACCAAGAACAAGTCCGGGAAAGGATCTTCAAAGAAACCCAAGAAATCCAACTGAAAAACCAGTACTTAGAAAAAATAACTGAAAGACTCTCTAAACTCGAAGAAGACGAATTTAGGTTCCGCAGAGAACAAGAAGCCCTGATTGCTGCTGAACAAGACCGGAGGAAAAAAGCCCAGATTGAAGAACAAGTGCGCTTTGAAGAAAAAAGGAAACTAGACAACCAAATGCGGGAAAAAAGACTTGAGCAAATCAAAAGGATCGAAGAAACAGTAGAGTCTTCTCTAAGAAACCAAGAAAAGCTCAAAGAAATCGAAATGCGCAAACTCGAAGAAGAACTCAGCAGGAAACAAGAAGAAGACAAGTACTACATGCAGAACAGAACTGAAGAAGAAGCCCTTAGTTTGGTGGAGTTCAAAGCCACCCAAAGACTACTTGAACTCATGAGGGCTCGCCAAAGCGAAGAAGCCGTGCGCAACCTGCGGCTGGCCAAAGAAAACTGGGAAAAAGAACTTGAGTCCAAAGACAGACTGCAACAACAACAGTGGCGGATTGAAGATGAAGAACGGAGACTGCGGCTAGAAATGGCACGCGAAACCAAACTTAAAGAAGTCCAAGAAAAAGCCCAACTGAACGACAAACTCAAACTGGAGAAAATGCAGCGCATACAAGTACTGGAAAGAGAACTCAACAAACAAGAAATCGAAAAAGAAAGAAGACTTCGACAAGTCGCAGAGGAAGAAGCCCTTCGCAACGAAGAAGCTTTGGCTCAAATCCGGGACAAGTACTCTTACCTGCGCGAGTACGACGAAAAGCAGTTCCAAAGACTACTGGACGAAGAACACCAAAGAGCCCGCAAACTCACTGAAGAACGCATGCAAATACTCCAACAAGAAAGAGAAAAACAAAACGCCGAAATGCAAAGGAACAAAGCAGAAATCGAAGAAATGAAACGCCAGTTCGAAAAAGAAGCTTACTACGACAAAATAAGAGAAATGCGCCGAGAAAACGAACTGAAAGCAGTTGAAGAAGAAAAACAGTTCCAAGACATGCTTCTCAAAATCGAAGAAGAAAGGGAACTCCAAAGACAGTACCAACAAGAACTCGAAAACAAAGAAAGGAACCTCGAAGAAAAACTTGCCTTCCAACAAAGACTCTTCGAAGAAGAAGACAAACAACTACAAGATGAAAGAACTAAGTTCTACCAAGAAATCGACAACTTCCGCAGAGAAAGCCAAGACATCGAAGTCGCTCGGTCCCGTGCCCACCACATGAAACTCGACACCATCCAAAGACAACGCGAAAAAGAACTTGAAATGCTCTGGGAAAAGTCCTTCAAAGCTGAAGAAGAGTCCAAAACCCCTGTCAACGAAGCCATCACAGAAAAGTTCTCTAGACCCAGACCCCACACCAGTGAAGTAAGGCGGTCCTCAAGTGAAGACGTTTCCCACGAAAGACTCCAGTCCAAAGACTACTCTGAAGAAGTTTACGAAAGACCCCAGTCTAAAGACTACTCTGAAGACTCCAAGGAGTCCCAAATAGTTTCATACCAAGAGTCTTCCAGAGAATACTCTGAAAGTGAAGTATCTTGCAGTTGTTCGAGTTGTGCTTCAAGTCAGTGTTCTTGCAACTGCTACTCAGACGAGTCACTGAATGGAGACTACTCTGACTAGTCATTATAATAAATGCTAAAGTGTACAAGAGTTTCTAGATGGTTTTCTATTTCCAATTTAACTTACTCTTTTGACGAAACAGCTGTGGACCGAATGCGGCGACTTAACGAAGCTAAGGAAGAAACGTTTGGACTTCCCTGGAGCTTCAAAGGAGTTCCAGAAAAAGAAGTCAACCTCAGGTTCCTTGCAGATCGAATGCTTATACAAAACAAAATCCCAGTCACTAGAGTGCTTTCTCAGTTCTACGAGATCTTTGAAAAGGTGATGTCAACTATCAACTCTCCAGACCTTTCAGAAATCAAGCACTTGCTGGAGCCTAACTTGTACAATGCTTTGACTTACTCGCTGCAGAACCTCAAGGCACAAGGCATTTCTCTGAAGTCTGAGGTGCATGAAGACTTTCCTGACTCTTCAGGCAAACCCACTCTGGACATAACTGATGCTGTAGTTTACAGAGGAGTCAATGTTAACCGGGAAAACAACGACCATCTTGACAAGTACCACGTTTACAACGACTCGGACCTAGGAGTGGTATGCTTCACCCACCTAGACCTTTCCAACCCCCTTGCGTACGTGAACCAAGCCCACATAGAAGACCTCCACTCCAAAAACAGACAAACACTGATGCAGTGCTTAGTTTCCATAAAGTCTCCTTGGAAGATTAAACTCTACAAAGAAAACCAAGAAGTTTCTGAGTACACAAGTGAGTACACTTACAAGCAGCAGTGGATTTTTGAGTCGCAGTGCCTGCAGCCTGAGTGGGTAACTAACGAAAACAAACACGAGTCATACATGGAGTGGATGGCTAAGTTCAAGCCTGAAACTTGGATAGTTACTGACATGAACGACATGCTCAACGCAAACCCTCTGGTGAGGTTTAAGAAATAACGCTTGGTTAAATATCTTTTTTTGGTGAATTAGTGCAGTAAGTCTGGATAAAAACATTTTGTAAAAATGGATACTAAGCAAACCAGTGGCTACTGTTGGGATTCAAAAGAGCCTGCTCATTAATAATTGGCTCTGGATTTTACTGATGCCTTTTGAGGGACTTGGGTGTTTGAGATAGCTTTATATCTTTTTTAGAAAAGTACTCTAATGCAGGAATAAAAGAATCAAAACCCAAAAAAAAGACCCAAAAACTCGAGACTTTTAATTTCACTCTTAGTAATAGTATTAATATGCAGTCTAAGAAAAGAGGCAAGTTCAGTCTCTACAAGGCTATTGAAAAGGCTGAAAAAGTAACCAAAATCAAGTTTTCCAGCAAAGAAGTTTCTCCCGATTTAAGGTACTTCACTAAGTCTCCGAAGTTCTGTCGGGACAAGTACAAAGTCAACCCTTCCAGCAAAGAGAAGAAAAAACTCAGCCACTTAGCCAGACCACTCCACAGAAAAAACTTCAGCGAGTCCCATCTCAAAACCTTTGCCAAACCCAGAGTAACTTCGCCCCTAAACCTGCACCCCAAATCTAAGTTAAGCGTAGACGAGTCCCATTCTGTTTTCCAGGAAGAATTCAAGCAGGACTACAACCAACTCCTTGACAAAATTCAGCGTTTGAACTTAGAGAACAAAGTCGCTAAGTCCAAAATGACCAGGAAGATACTCAGAATCAACCAAAAATTCAAGAAGTGCGAGAAAATGCTCCCTAGGCAAAGAAGCGTTTCAGAAATTTACAGTTCTTTAGGGACTTTCAAGTACAGCCCTGACTACAAGAATTATCTAAGAAAGTAAATGTTTAGGAATAACAAGACCAAGCTAAAGAGTTAGTCCCTCCACATCCCCTTTGTTTTCGGGTGCTTGTAAGAGGACTTTGAAAAGTCTCAGTCCTCTGAGATACACCCCTTTCTGAGTCATGTCCAGGATTGTGATTAGCTAGGTCCAAAGGAACCACTATTGCCAGTCCTGCTTAGTTTAGGACCCAGTTCCGCAGTTGCGAACCCAGGTCCAAATAAGTGTATAGTTCAGAGAAGATCCTTCTTCATTGTCTGACGTGAAGAAACTCATCACAGACCACAGACATTTTTATATTATGCCTAGCAACTTAGCTTTCATTTTTCTTGAAAGAACTTCCTTTTGAGGCGGGACTTGGGTTTTCAGAGTCTGGAAGGTCCTTAAGCACTCTTCGTAAAAGGCATCTGAAGGACTGATTCTCAGGAGTTCTTTGTAACACTCAACAATTCCTTGCAGCTTTGTTGCTCCTGGCTTCATAAAGTGCACAGTTTCTAGTATCTGGGCTTTGCGAAGCAAGGGCTGGATTCTGTCTTTAGGAGTGTCTTCGATGCTGAGGAGTTCTTCCAAGTTGTTAAGTTCCATTTCCAGCAACTCAACTTCTTCTTCTTCGTGGACTTCTAGTTTCTTTGTACCTTCAGTTTCTATGTATTTGTACTTGAGCGAAGCTAGTCTGACCTGTCCGTTGATGTCGCAAAGAGTCGAGTTAAGGGGGTTAAGGCGCAGCTCTACTGGACCTTGGGGTTCACAGGAAGGAGTGAACTTCCAAATGTAAGAAAAAGGAGCAGTTTCTAAAGGTTCCCAGTTCCCAGAAAGGGGTTCCCAGCCCTGAGAAACTCCAATGGACTCCTCACCTACTCGACTTACGTTGTGCGAAAAGCCTACTAAAAAGTAATCAGGAGCAGAATTGTACTCGCGGGGTGAAATGCTAGTGATTTTTATGGGTTCTTGCTGCAGTAGAAGCCACCTGTGGTAGTTCCAAATACTTTGGTCGCTAGGGCAAGTAAAGTAGGCATTCTTGAGCATGTCAAGTTCTTTTTTTACGAAGTCAAGTGGCAAGGTTTCTGGGTAGAGTTGGCGCACTACTTTGGTTCTGTAGTGCCAGGCACTGTAGTTAGAGAAGTCTCTGAGAATCATGCTTTGAGTGAAAGCCAGTTCTTCGTTAGGTGACTGGAGTTGAGTGAGTTTGACGAGCCAGGTTCTGTAGTTCCAGCAGTGGAAGTTGCGTTGGTCTTGTCTGAGCATGTACTGACAGAGTTCCAGTTCCTTGTTGAGTATAGCTTCTTCGCCCTTACACTTTTCAAGGACCCACATTCGGTGGTACCAGGCACTGTAGCTTTTAGGGTTTTCTTTGATAACTCTGCCTAAGAAAGTGAGTTCGTCTTTCAAAATGCTTGCTAGCTGTGAAGAAGGACTTTGAGACAGCACGTGCTGGAGTATTTTTCTTCTGTAGTTAAAAAACGAGTAAATATCTGGCGAAAGCGAAATGGCTTTGCTTGTGAGTTCCAAAGCTGACTCTGACAAGTCTTCGTTTTCCTTGGCTTCGAAAATCTGACTGTGCAAGTTTTGTATTTTCTGGAGTCGGAGTTTTTCGTTCTGTAGTTCTTCAGGGCTGGGTTCTGTAGTTCTTCTTTTGCGAGAGTGCATTTATATTAAGAATTAACACAGTTACTCGTAATAACCGAACTCTTCCACTACTTTCTGCTTGGCTTCTGCAAGGTCTTTAGTGAACTGCTGGTAACAACTAGCAACTGCAGACTCAAGGTCTTCAGTCTCTTCGTTAGTCCCCTCTAGCATAGATTCTACTCTTTCTATGCATTGTGTGAATTTCTGGGACACTGCCTCGCTTTGGGCTTTGACTACTGTTTCTACTGCTGGAATGCTTTTCATGCACTCTTTTTCGCACTCAAAGGCTTCAGGCAGGTTCATCAACTGGAAGCACTTCTGCGCACAGCGTGCAGCTTTGTATTTCAGTTGAATGAACTCTGCGTTTAGCGTTTGGAACATGTTTTGGCACTCGGTTTCTACTTGTTTGTTGACTTTGTCGATGTAAGGGTTCATTATAAATGGTTAGAGCTGTTAAGTGGCATTATTACTAAAGACTTCGAACTTAGGCCAAAGACGCACTTTCACACGGCCTTCCACAAGGCCTTCAGAAATAGGCCCGAAGTGCCTGGAGTCCAAAGAGTGCGTTTTGTTGTCCCCTTCAACCCACAAGTGTCCAGGAGGCACTTCTATAATCGCCTCGTCGCTATGCACTACTTCTCCTCCACAAGCCACTACTCGCTTGCACAGGTGTGTGTCAGGTTTCAAGGGCGACTTGGCAAGAATGATGTCACCTTTTTGGTAGCCTTTGAGTCTAGGGTTCATTTTGTCAATGAAAAGCAAGTCCCCTGCTTCTGTCAAGGTTGGAAGCATAGAAGGCCCTACTGAAACCCGGAAGTCGTACAAGTAGTTTTGTGTGAGTTTAAACACTGAAAGAGTTTGAGCCAGCAAGTAAACGTTTTTCATTTATTATTGTGTTACTTTGCTTTTAGTGATTTTCCTGTTGAGTTGTGACAGAAAAGGCTGGGAGTCTTGGGAAGAACCCAATTTAAGCCTGAGTCTACCCAGTATTTCCTCTGCAGCTTCTACAGCTTCGTTTTGGGTTTCTTGGTCTTCAGTCCCAACACAGGGCTCGCTGGCTCCTTCATAAATACTAATTGCTTTTTCTAAGTGGTACATCTTCTGGAGGTCCTTGACTCTTCCGTCGTTAATTTGCTGATACTCTTCTTCAAGGGCTTTGCGGTGGTTTTCAAGGTACTCTAACTGCAAACTACTAGCTTTTTCCTCGAACCTAAGAACGTAGTCTTTTTGCTGAGTTAGCTCTTCAAAACTATTGATGGTGTCTTTGATCAACTCTAGGTCACTAGGAGTTTTTAGTATCCTTTGCATGCCAGAGTTGATTTTTCTGTGCATAGCTTTTTCATCTTCATGGCGGTCTTTTAGAGACTTGTGCCACTCCTTGTGTCTGTTAATTGCAGACTCAAGTTGGGAGCAGTTTCTGGGTTGCCGCAAAGAAGCTGTTTTGACTTTGACGATGTCTTCTTCTTGCTTAAGCAAGAGTCTTTCGTCTTGGGAGATTTCCTTTTCTAACTTGTGGATTTCAGAGCAGAGCTTTTCAATTTCTGAGTTTAGGTCTGACTGCACCCTTTGAGACTTCATAAGTGACTGTCGAGTTACGGCGTCTTTGAGTTGGAGTTCTTTTATTGCGTGCCTTATTGAGTCGAACTCTGTTACTTCTGAAGTGTTTTGGGAACTCATTATTTAATTAGGAAATAACTGGAA
>PR_CR_10_Liq_1_inCRDRAFT_1001034_pt1 | contig 16317 bp, 13 predicted proteins | sample PRCRCaboRojoPR_3_FD_10241 | JGI IMG/M metagenome (IMG submission 10241)
AGTTGCTGGACGACAGGTCTGGACTGCACTTCGAACAAAAAGAAATCTTCGCCAAAGGAAAAGGAAACATGCTCACTTATGATGTGAAACTAGATGATGAAATCTCTACTTTTCTGATAGAGCTGAAAAAAGAACGTACATTTAAGCCTATAACATTAAAAGAAATGAACCAAGTATCCAGTGGAAACAAGACAAGTACTATTGGTAGCTTCTCACAATCAGATCTCACAGAAAGGAACCTAGAGAAGGTTAAGGAAGAACCAGAAGAGAACATATCAGTTAGTGTGTTTTATTGCTTCAAAAACAAAGAAGCAAATGAAGAACTAAGAGTAATGTCATCACAAAGAAAATTCCAGTCCATAAATTTTGCAATTGGAATTTATTCATTCAGCTCTCTAGTTTATGTAATTCACTTATTTGCTTCATATTTGATTCACAGGGAGCAAAATAGACTTAGAAGTTTAATCATAGAATTTGTCAAACTTCTAGGATTGGTCATTTTATTGATTTCCAGCAAGAGGCATTCCTCTCGCTACTGGTATGGGTGGATGCTCCAGGTAGCCTACTTTACTATTTTCATTTTTGACAGCCTACATTTGAACATCTCGAATGCTTTTTCAATAGAAGTCCAGAATCTCTTAGTGTACTATGACTTAATGCTAATGTCTCTTTGCAGCTCATTAGTTTTCAAACACATAGTTTGGACTACTTCTTTAACTGTTCTAATCTACTTACTACAAATACTCAATCTTGAGTTATATAACATTTTTGTTTTTCAACTGGCTTTCGTATCACTTTTTTTAGGATTTATTCTCTTCACTTTGTATTTCCGGGAAAAAATACTGAGGATTTATATAACACGCAATAAAAACGCCATAAAAGACCAAGAAGTGACTGAAAAGCTACTTAACAACATCCTGCCCAAACACGTACTTGAGAACCTCAAAGAAGAAAAAACGCAAACTGACACCTTCCACAACATGACTCTCCTTTACGCCGACATTGTGGGCTTCACTCAGTGGTCCTCGGGCAAAGAACCCCTTGAAGTAGTTCAGATGCTTTCCCACCTCTTCAACCACTTCGACCAGCACTGCAAACAACTAGGCGTCTACAAAGTCCACACCATCGGCGACTGCTACGTAGTCATGGGCACCAACTCTGCCACTGCCAGGGACCCCCTCCAGGAAGCCCTGGACGTAGTTGAGTTTGCACAGAGAATGATTGCAGTCATCCAACAAGTCAACCGAGAAGAAGGCACCAACCTGGACATGAGGATTGGAGTGCACACGGGAGAAGTGATTGGAGGAGTGACTGGCACAAGCATAGTGCGGTACGACATCTACGGGTCAGACGTGCTGATAGCCAACAANGCAGAAAGCAACGGAGAACCAGGAAGGGTCTGTGTGAGCGAAAACACCAAGCAGTTGCTAGAAGCCTGCAGCTCCTTCAACTTCCAGTTCCACAAAACCATTGAACTTCCTAAGATCAACCGAGAAGTCCAGCTTTGGATGCTAAGTAACTAGTTATTTAACAGCGTTAATAGAGATTTCTGTTTCTGAAACTTGGTAAAGCTGGCAGCCCACCAGCAAAGCTACAGAGTCAAGCACTAAGGGAATGCTTAAAGGAACTAACTGCAAGTACTCACTCTCCACTAGGTAAACTGAGTTGCACGAAACAGCCACCAAGCACTCACCAGAAGACAACAACTTCAAAGGTTCCTTTGTCGCAATGCTTTGCAGAGGCTTGGTCCCACTCCACTTAACTAAGGTGCTTGAGTCCGTAGAGTAGATTCTGGACTCGTACTCTACAGCCGAAACAACTTCAGAAGTATGTCCCAGCAGCACTTCTCTTAACTTGCACAAACACTCTGCTTCACTCACCTTGATTTTGTAGTCCTTGTCCACACTCACCACACAGTCACTGCCCAAACTCATGCTGGTGATACTTGCTTGGTGCCCCATAACAAACTCTGGAGGTCCTTCAAGTCCAAGCTTCCAAACCTCCCCGTGTTTGTCAGCAAACACCAACTCACTCCCCACACACAACACTCCTGTGACCTTTTTCTTGTGTTGGAACTCCCTCACCACTTCCACTCCACTGCCCCAGTTAACTCTGTGGAACCTAATGAACTTGTCGTCTCCTCCAGAAACCCAGAACTCCCCGAACTTAGCCAAGCCCCTAACGAACTCGCTGTGGGAGTAAGAAGAGTGCTTCAGCGAGTCTTTTCGGAAGTACACTGCTGTTCCAAAAGCCCAAGCTAGTTCTTCGTTCTCCACACTTGCACAAGTCACCTTCATAATGGAAAAACAAAAGGAAGAAAAGGCCTTGGAAAACGTAGGAACTGGGCCTGAGAAAACAGTTGACACCCAGTCTGCCCAAAGTGCCCTTGAACAAATCAGCCAAGAACCCACCCAACAAGTCATCAAGATCAGGGAAGAAGACCTCAGAGTCATAGTTCAGGAAATGGACTTAGAAAGAACTGAGGCCGAAAACGTGCTTTTGAGAAACCAAGGCAACGTTATCTCTGCACTCACTGAGTTAGTCACTAGTTAGATAAATGCCTTAAATAACAAAGCTAACTTCAAAGTGCTTGAGTAGTTTTCTAGCAACACACAGTCTTCTCCGTCGTAACTGCACTCTTGGTGGAGGCACTCGAAGTCGCACTTGCCGTCGTTAATCATGCCTTCCTGGCACTCAGTGCTTGTGAAGCAGGAATTCTCCACACAGTCTCCTTTGTCGTAAGAGCACTCGTAAACGTTGCACTCGCTGTTGCAAGTGCCGTCCCCCTGCATAGACTCAGTGCACCCAGGAGAACACAAGGAGTCACAGTCGCCTTTGTCCATTTCGCAGTAGTTATTCATGCAGTTGAGGTCGCAGGTCCCATCTCCTAGTTGGGTGTACTTGCAGCCTCCTGAACAGTACTCACAGTCTCCTCCGTCGTAGTTGCACTTTTCAACGTTGCAGGGCTCATCACATCTACCATCTCCTATCGAAGAAGTTTCACAGCGGTTAGCACAGTAGTTTCCACAGTCTCCTCCGTCAAAACCACAGTCTTCAACGTTGCAACGAGATTGGCATAAACCGTCTCCAATGTACCTCGAAGAGCACGGACAGTAGCGAGTTTCACAGTCTCCTCCGTCATACTCGCACTCTTCTTCGTAGCACTCAATGTCGCAAACATTGTCTCCTTTCTTAGCCAAACACTCTTCGCTACAACTCTGCGCAAATGCCAAAGGCAAACCCAGAACTAAAAGGATCATATTTATGCTTAAAAATTAGGATTGTCGTCTTCTTGGTCTTCAAAATTCTGAACTTGAGGCTGGTACTCTGGAGGGTACATAAAAGCCACTTGGTTCATGTACTGGGGATTCCACCCAGGAGGTGGTGGAGGTAAGGGTGGAGGAGGCATGTACTGAGGCAGTATAATTACCCTTTTCTGCACTATAGGAACATCTCCACAACACATACAGCACCCGTCCATGTCCCCCGAAACTTCCAAAGTGTACTCGCAACTTATCAGGTTTCCGTAGGTAGTGTACTGGTCCTCAAACTGGTTAGCTACCGAAGAAAGGTTCAAAAACAACTGCGTGGTTAGACTTTTGGGGTTTTCAGTTCCTGCTTCAGTTCCCTGCCCTGAAGCTTCCACAATGCAGTAACTCACTACTTTGGACCCAGGGTGGGCAAGCAAGCGGATGGTTTTGAAAAGTTTCATGGAAATGCTGTTGACTGCAATCTTGGACTCAGAGTTGTCAAGAGTCACGTTGACTGCAGCAGTCTCAGCAGGCGTGTAGGAACTCTGCGGGTAGTCCGCTCTGATGGAACAAGTTCCCTTGTTCAAACAACACCAAGTCAACAGCTTTGCAGACTTAGAAACAGACTCTGCTTGGCCTAGACTCTGGATCTCCTGGTACAACTTAAGTCTGGAAAAGTTACTAATTCCCTTCTGCTCGATGTTTGTGAACTCTGCACCCACAGAGTAAGAGATCTCTGCGTGGGTGTTGAAGTAAGACAAGTTAAAAGACCCTGGCAAGTTCTGCGGCAAAACAAAACTGAAAGGAATCGTAATGCCTTGCGAAGGCACCTCTCCTGGGAACTGGTACAAAGTGAACCTGTAGTTGCACAGAACTGCCTTTGCAGACCGAGTCACGTAGTAAGTTCTTCTGTTTTTGCCAGTGCCTCTAGTTTTTCTTTCTTTCCAACGCGTGTACTCAGTTCCTTGGAACCCCAGAACTATAGCTCCTGAAGGCGAAGGCTCCTGGAGTTGCAGAAACACTGTGCCAGTTACTTGCTCTCCTCCCTTGTAAATTCCCTTTTCTAACTGAACGTGGATTCCTCCTTTTAAGTTACCGTTCCCCATGTTTATTTTTAGTTTATTACTGCGTTAGTTTTTACACTCCTCTGAAGCAACTTATTTTATTCGAGATAGAATTACACTGCATTATTCTTTTTTTTGAAGAAGTTTAAAAATCGAGTAGACAAGCTTTTTTTCTTAGATTGAATTTCTTCGAGTCTTTTCTTCTTTTCTTGCTCCATCCTGGCAAGTTCCTTTTGAAACTCTTCTTCCTTGCGCTTTCCTTCTTCTTTTAACCTTCTTTCGTAGGCATCCAAGCTTGCCTTAGCTTCACGTTCCATTCTTTCCTGGTTCTTAACACTTTCTTCATCCAATCCTTGGAGTTCCTCCTTATGCTTTTGATCCAGCTGGTCCTGTTCAGCTTTGAACTGGCTAGTGGCCTGAGTTCTGGCTTGTTCATCTTCTTGAAGTTGCTTAGCTAGTCTGGAGTCTAGTTCTTCTTGCTCTTTCTTGTTTCTTTCTTGTTGTGCTTTTCTCAGTTCTTCTTCGTTGACTTTATTCAATCTGGACTGTTCTGCTATTTGTGCCTGTTCGTTTTTCCAGCTCTGCATGATTTCTTGGTGGTCTCTTTCCATCTGCTTCATTTCAGCTTCATGCTTAGCTCTTTGTTCTTCCCTTTGCTTGAGTATTTGGTTGACTGCAGCTTTGGATTTTTCGTCTAAAGTGTTGATTCTGTTGATATGGTCTTGGAATATTCTTTCTTGTTCTTGCTGGTACCTTTGTCTTATTTCTTTGAGTGCTTCATTTAGTTTTTCTTGGTCTTCCTGACTGTTAGGTATGGACCTTGAGTAGATCTCTTCTTGCATTCTCTGACTCTCTGTTTTGGATTTAGCAATTTCTTGGTCTAAGTGATCCAAGTACTCCTTTTTGTTGACGTAAACCTTTTCTACCTGGTCTCCAGTTCTCACCACAGAAATCAAAATGAAGTCAGGGTTGCTCTCCATTATTATCTATAAAACTGTTAACTAAGATGCAAATTAATACCCCAGCTTAGTGAAAGACAGGTCAAAGGCATTAGTTTGGCGGTTAGTTTCTGAGTTGCAGGTGTTTTCCTGGGGCTTTCCTTGGAAACTTGTTTCAAGAAGAACCTTTGGAACTTCGAGTGGGTTCCAGTCAGAAGGCTTAGAAGGCAAAGGCTTTTTCTGGTTAGGAACTGGGTGAATAGGTATAATTTTTTCAAGAGTAGGAAATTGGGAACTCGAAAAAGCAGAACCCTCCAACTCAAGAATTGCTTCAACGAAGTACTTGCATTGCACTAAGTATCCCTCAGTAGAGTACATTTCTGCAAAGATCTCCTTGATAGCTCTTATTTCTAAGTCAATTTCAACTGTTCCTTGTTCCTTGGCTTTAACCCCTTCAGCACAGTTTTCCAGAAGACACTGAGTTTCAAACTTGGGGTTTCCAGAACGGTCTCTGAAAACTAAGTTCCTGTGAAGTCTTAAGTTAGTTCTGGTGATGCTAGACTTGGACTTGGAATTATCAATATGGGCTTTTACGGTTACTAAGTCTTCGGGAGTGTAGTAGTCTTTGTCAGTAGTTAGGTTGAAGGAAACACTTCCTTTGCTGAAGCAACAAAGTCCCTGTATGCTAGCAGTGGCTTCAGTAGCTAGGAATGGTTGTGAGTTTTCTAAAATACAAACTTCAGTAGAGTTGCAAAGAAATCCACTGTTTTGGTTCTGGAACTCAGCAGTTAAGTTGTAAACTACTTGGGCCGTGTCCTCCAAACCCCCGTAAACAAAGGACCCTGGAAGCTCATACGGCAGTTTGAAACAGAAGGGAACCTTAACTCCGTTATGAGTGATACTTTCACTGAAGTTTTTTAGCACAAACCTGTACTCGCACACAGCGTGGTTTCCAAAGTACTTGCGGTTGCTTTGCTTCCAGCGTGTTTGCTCTGTTCCCTGGAAAATGAGGCATAAGTTTCCAGGTGGGGAAGATTCCCTTAAATATAAGTAAACTACTCCTAGTACTTCATCGCCTGGACTGAAGTTGGACTTTTCCAAGTGGATGTGGATTCCTCCTTTTAGGTTGCCGTTTCCCATTACTTAATTTAATTAATTGGATACATCTTTCAAGACCTTCGGTTAGGTTTTACTCTCACTTGTGCCTTTTGGCCAAACTTAGGTGAACTTGATAGGTTTGAGGTTTCTAAACCTGTAAAGATGTCTTCACTTACATACACCACGCTTTTGTTGGATTTTACAAAAGAGTTGTTTTCTTTTCCAAAAGGCTTTTTGTTCAAAGGACTTAGTTCACTGACATCAAAGCAAGTCCTGAAACTTTGGGAGTTCTTGTTTTTAAACAAAGCCAAGCCGTACCTAGGCTTTACATGACTGAACTTAGACTTTTGTTTGGGTTGAGGAGTGAACTCGAGCCTTTTGGTAGATTGAGTAGACTTGCGTGTAGGAGAAGGGGTTCTTTGGGGAGAGCATGACTGCTTAGTGAGTCTTGCTTGGACTTCTGGGTCAAGTGGGCGTCTGGGGTGGGCTTTTTGGAGTTTTTGTTTTGTTTCTTCTTCTTGTTGTTTCTTTTTGAGTTCTCTTTTGTAGTTAATGATTTCAAGTCTTTTCTGTGCATCTTGAGTAAGGCGCTGCACAAGACTTTGGGCTTTTTCTTTAGAAAGTTTAGGAGCGGATTTGCTTCCTATAATTCCCTAATTCGAGTTTCAGATCAGAGTTATTCAGTTATATAGTCTTGTCTAGAGATTGCAACACCTTTCCATACAGCTTTGATACTTTCAGGTATCTTTTTATCTATAAAGTTGCAAATTTATTCTTTTTAAACTTTTTCTTGGGTTCTTAACTAGCTTGAGTTCAGATTTGGTCCCCATGACTTTCATGGGTAAATTCCATTCTTGAGAATTATAAATCATTATTAGTTATAAGTTTAGAAACTTCAATAATCAACTGTTGGTAACTCCAGTTTTCATCGTGCTCAAAAACCAATTCAGCAGGTCTGACTACAGAAGTCAGTATGGACAAGTCAATTCCTTCTTCAGGCTGCGACGGAAGAGTCACTTGCTGATTCAAAGAGTCAATTCCTAGTTGTTTTCCCGCGTAAGCAGTGGGAGGAGCAGCTATCTCCGAAGAGGGCTCCAAAGTGTTTTCGGCAAGCATTGTAGGGATGTGTTGGACTTCCCCTTCGTCCCAGTAGTTCTTTTTGTTGCGATTAGTGGCTTCGATCTGCTGCATTGAAGGAGGTTCTCCCCACCCTGTGCTTTGGTTGTCCCAACCTGACATTTATAGAGGTTTCGAAGTGCAAAAGGGCAGAACTGACCGTAGACACAGAGATCGGTAGAACCTGAGCATGAGCTCCTCTATGGCGGTCAGTTCCTCGGGCGACACTCTCAGCTCCTTTGGAGGAGCGGAGTGAGGAACCTTACAAGTACTGCTGGTGTTAGGGTGATTACGGCTAAGCCGGAGTGACGCGTCACCCGCCCAACCATATTAGCAAGGTTGGTTCTTATAGTGTTGAATTTGTTTAAAATTTATTTAAGGGTGCGTAGTTTAAGATCATTTTAAGTACCTTCCGATTCTGTCTTTGTAAAACCCAGTGAAGGCTTCGTCCCAGTAGTTTTCTTTTTCAGAGTCTATTTCTTGGGCTTTGTTTTTGGCTTTAGAGATTCTAAGTTGTTTTTCAAGTTGAGCTACTCGCTTCTTGAGTAAGAAGACTTCGTCTTGGGACTCCCGAAGTTGAGAAACGAGTTCTTGGTTTTGTTTTTGGAGTTTACTTACTTCGTTTCGAGGACTTCTGACCTCTTCAAATGGACTTACAGACCTAGGCATTACGTGGCAGACTTCGCCTTTTTCAAGTTGACTTATGTTTAAGTTGACTCTCCTCAAGTTGGACTTTAAGCTTTTCATTTAAATTAGTTTCAGACTCTAAATATGAAAAGGTCCAATTCACTATACGAAAAGTCACTTAAAACACGCAAAGAAGTCTCTGCTTCTGCGTTTCACTTTTTGTTTTGCGAAGTAGTGCAGTACACGCTTTCTAAGTCTTCAAATGACTCACAAGAACTCGAAAAGAAACTTGAAGAACTAGGCTACAGACTAGGAAGGCGCTTTTTGGAGCTGGTTTGCTTCCGAGAAAAGTCTTCTCGCAAAGAAACCAATATAATTAGCATTTTGACTTTTATACACACGCCTTTGTGGCGTACACTCTTCAACAAGACTGCAACAGAAATAGAAAAGTCCGAAGAAGACGAAGCAGAGTACATGATCACGGAAAATGAACCTAGTCTCTGTAATCAGTTCGCTTACTTGCCTAGGGGAGCTACCCACATCAACTGTGGGGCTTTTGTAGCAGGAATCCTTGAAGGCCTTTTGAACGCTGCAGGGTTCCCCAGCAGAGTTACTGCTCACTTCCGCAACCACCCTGAAGGCCGCTCTACTGTGTACCTCATCAAGTTTGCTCCTGAAGTTCTTGAACGTGAGTCTAGCAAACAGAAGTAATTCCCTCCAGTTCCTGTGAGTTCCGCCTAAATATGAAACAATTCATTTTGGAATGCTTAGTTTTTAGTTATTAACTTGCTAGATGAGTGTTAGAGTGCAATTTAGAGTGTTAACTGGGCTTTTAGGTAGTCCTTTGCGTAGCTTCTAAGTCTTTTTACGGAGTTTATGGCTTTTTCGCGCCCTTTTTCGCGGCAATTTCATATTTTTGGCGGGAATTATTACATTATTGAAGGTTCCAAACTGCAATTTCAGTGTTTGAGCAAGTTACAAGGTGGTGCTGCGTAAATATAAGTGCTGAAACTGAGTCAGAGTGAGCATCATACTCCTGAATCTGTCCTTCGTGGTAAACTAACACTCTTCGGTCACTTAGTCCCACTCCAATTCTAGTGCCTAAGACTCCTAAACTCATAGGGTAAGCATTGAGACTTACTCTCCTGGTAATTGTGTGGCTGCTGAAGTCCCTGAAAAGTAGGTACTGGATGCTTTTGACCACAATCAGTACGGTCTTTCCGTCGGAATAGAACCTTGCTTTGGCCTCTAAGCTTTCTCCGTGAGCAAAAAACAAGGTTTGTTTTTCAGGGTCAATAACGTTGTAGATGTCCGCAAGGATGAATTCTGAGTCCTTAAACATTTTAGAATGCAGAAGCGACTCTCCTGTAAGTTTCTTTTGCCAAATACTCACCTTCCCTTCAGTAGTTGCAGCAAGAAGGTACCTGTTCTGGGTTTTATCTAGTGCAGTTACATAAGCCCCTGCTCTTCCAAAGTCCAGCAGCTTCACTGTGAAGGGATTCCACTTCTCCACCATAACCAACACCATCATTCCTGTAGACGTTCCTACTACTAAGCTGTCCTCGTCACACACCATCACACTCGTTGCTACTGCATTGCTTACTTGGGCTACTCCTACGCACTTGCCACTTAATTCAAAAGCTCTGAGTGACCCATCGTCAAAACCTCCTAACAAGTAAGGCAGTGAAGGGTGCAGAGTCAAACTTATGCAAGCAGAGTTTACACACTTGAACTGGAGTTCTTGCTCTCGAGACTCAATGTTCCAAATCCTAATAGTATTGTCTAGTCCCGCTGAAGCTATCCTTGAGTTTCCAGCAATGCTTGTGATGCTTTCTGAGTGACTGCTCAGTATCCTGATAGTGTCTCCTTCTTCCCAGTTCAAGAACCATATTGTGCTTTGGTTGGTAGAAACCACGCCTTCGTCTCCTGACTTGTCAAAGCTCATTCCGACAGCTTCTCCGTCCAGCAACAAAGCCTCTGCTTCTCCCGAAAAGAGGCCATTTTCCCACTTCCAACTGTAAACATAAGGAGACTTTCCGGCTACAACTATTCTTTCGTCCTTGCAAGAAATTAAGTTTATGGAGCTGTCCATTATTTGCTTTGAAGTTATCAAAGTTCCACTTCTAGCATTAAATATGTGAATATGTCCAGTCTCAGTTCCAACTAACAAAAGGTGTCCAGAGATCCTTTCAATATACTTAGTGTACTCTACGCAGTTCATAGGTTCATACAAATCATGTAAGTAGGCTGGCAGGAACTCCAACTCCCTGAACTGGTTGAGTCTCCAAAAAATAAGTTCAGCTCTTCCCACTGTTACAAACTCAAAAGAAGAAATACTTGGCAAACACTTAATTTGATGTGCTGGAGTTTCCAAAACACTTGTAGCAAGCACCTTTCCAGTCTTTACGTCCCAAACCACCACTAAGTTTTCGTCTATTCCTCCACTTGAAACTAGAAACTCCCCGCAGGCTGAGAACTCCACACACCTTACACACTTTTCGTGGAAAGCTAGGGTTCTAAGGACCTGTTCTGAGTCAATGCTCCAAATAAGAATCTTAGCGTAGCCCTCCATGCTAAGGCCTTCCGCTGAAGCTAGCAAACTCAAGTCAGGACTTAAGGCAAGCACTGAAACGTTTGAGTAGTGGCCGTGGAGTAAAGACTGAGTTGCTTGGCCTGCAAGCAGAGTCTTTATTATGTTGCTGGAAACTGAGTAAACCAGCACTCCTTTTTCAGGACTCCAAATCAAATTTTCTAGGTAGGGTGTGTGTCCAATCAAATACTCTAGTAAAGGCTTTTGGGTGGGNTTATTTTGTGTCTGAATGATTTCAACTTGCTTGAGGTAGTCTTCTATTTCAGCAGCAAAGTCCACCTCAGGGGTTATTTGGGGGATTTCGGGGATTTCTTGAATGTGCTCTGACTCAGGAACAGAGGGCGGAGTGTAAACTGACTTGTCGCCTAAAAACTCCCATATAAAGACTCCTTCTTCGCTTGAACCGCTGAAAACTTTTGTGCAGTCGCTAGACCAGTGCAAGTCGATGATTTCTTTAGTATGGCCAATAAAGGCTTGGGGTGTTTGAGTCATGTAGAAGTCCCAAACTCTAATGATTAAGTCACTTGCAAAGCTTGCAATGTACCTACAGTTGGGCGATACTCTGATTTTCAAAATGTCGTTAGGAACCTGGACTTCTTTTTCAAGTGACCCTTGGGTTTCTTTTAGGGTGTAGTAAAAAACCTTAGTGCATTCTTCACCCTTTCCAAGTGCTAGTAAGTGAACATTGTCACTCACAAACTCAAGTTGGTGCACAAGGTTCCTTCCTGAATTAACTCTAAACTTAACAGCCATCGTACTCAAGTCCCAAACATTAATGCTCGTTCCGTAGGGTCCTATAAGTGCTAGGTACTTTTCGTTTAAACTCGCACAGACTTTTGGACCTGGTACTTCTATTTCTAGGTTTTTAACTGGTTGAAATCCTTTTGTGGCATCGCAAAGCACGCAGTTGCCATCCTCGCCTAAGCAAACTAGCAATTTAGGACTGAGCAAAATCTGCTCAACTCCACAGTCATGCACTCTGTCTTCGGAAACCAAGTTAACCTTTTCCAAGTCGAAAACCCTTACAAACCCAGAACTAAAACCACTAGCTAGTTCTCCTCCTATTCCAACGCAAGTTGCTGAGTCTTCTGGAGTTTCGAACTCATAAAGTTCTTCAAAGTTGGTGGGGTCCCAAACTTTAAGACTCAAGTCGTGCACAGTTGCCAAGTAAGCAGGTGAAACGTAAAACCCTTTTAAGTACTCGTAACCCCTCACTAAAGTAAAGTACTCTCCTGTTTCCATGTCTAGCAGCCCCAAAGTATTGTTGGAAGTAATGCAAGCTAAGTACTTCGAGTAAACTGTCATGGTCGTTACGGAGCCTTTGTGTTCTGCTTCCAAGAAGTTCTCAGTCAGTGAGTCTGAAAACACTTTAAGGTAGTTGTCAGAACTCCCTGTCATAACGATTTTCTGTGTAACTTTGATGCAGTTGATGGGTCCTGAGTGCAGAGTAAAGGCTGCTTCTAGTTCCCTAGTTGAGTAGTTAACTTGCAAAGCCACTCCGTCACTTCCACAAACAATTACTTTTCTAGACTCAGTTAAAAACTCCAGATCTAAAAAGTCCGAACTAGCATGGCTACCTAGAATACAGTTAGTTCCTGGCAAGTGATTGCCCTTTATCTTCCAGAACCGAATGCTTCCTTTGCCACAAGTAACAACTCGGGAGTCGTCTTTAATTCCCCACTTGGCTACTTTGATGTCGAAGTCAGACAGTTGCTGGCAAACTTGAGAAACTTCTTTTTTGGAAAACACTTTAGAAACATCGTAAACTATCAACAAGTCTCTGCCGTGTTCGTCTTTTCCTGCAGTTACTAATTTGTTGGAGCAAGTGAAGTCTAAGTATTTTAGTTCAGATACTTTTTTTACGTAAAAAGGAACAGGTAGCTTTTTTGACTTAAGGTTCCAGAATAGCACTAAGCTTTGGTGCTTTTGGGCAGTAACTAGAGTTTTGGAGTTTTGGCAAGTTTTAATGAAACTTATGGGTTCTGTGTGGGAAAACAAAAGGTGCTGGTAACCCGTTTTGGGATTGAGTAGAACCACAATGTTGTTTGCTGAGTAAATGAGTATGTGGGTAGTGCTAGATGTTAAGGCGGATGGGTAAGACGAAAACACTGAAGCTGGAGCTGACTCTAGGGTAAAGGCAGTGGAGGAGATATTAAGTACTTTGGAGAGTTTGAGAATGGGATCGGGAGTGAGTAAGGTAGGCTCATGGGAAACTTCTATGACTTCAAGGGGTCCAGTTTGTTGTATTGGTTCTGGAGGACTGAGGGCTTGGGGTTCGGGGTCAACTTGTTTGGTTTCTTCTTTAACTGGCTTGGTTTCTTTTTTAGCTGGTTTGATTGGTTTCTTAATTTGGGGTTTTTTGGGTAAAGTTTGTGGTTTTTTAGGTGGTTCAGGTTGAGTTTGGTTTTCCTTTTCACAGCNCTCAGGCAAGTAAACCCAGTCGTAGTTGTCGAACCACTCTTCAACTTTACAGCCTTTAAAAGACATCTCTTTAGGAAGAGTTTTGGGACTGTAAAGTATGTCTGAAGTAAAAACTCCTCTTGTAGTCATGTTTGCGCACAGAGTTAAGCCTTTGAGTTCCTTAAAAGTCATTTTGCAGTCAAAAAGCTCTAAAAGGAGTTTTTGAACGTCAATGCACACTACGCTCCACTTAGGACTTAACTTCAGGCTTAACTGCAAACAAGTCCCGGTGCGGGTTTCTTTGAAAAGGTTAGAAAGTGACACTTTAAAAGGCTCTTCCTGAGAAGTTTTTTGGTTCAGTAGAAGCAAGTCGAGGTGCAAAGAAAAGAGTTTGCCTGCCGGGACTCTTGTTTGTATGTAGATGTACTTCCCAGTTAGTCCCAGTGACTTCATTGAACAGCGCGGTTTTGGAACCTGGATAAAGTTTGACGCTGAAACAGAACCTTGGAGTCTATAAACCTTTTTGCCTATGCTTCTGTCGATTTGTTCAGTGACGTCGCCTTCTTTGTGGCTTAAGCGCCACTCAGTCAACTTAACTAGTTTGAAAACGTCAACAAAGGGGTGCTGCCAAACTTCTGTTCTTTTCATACTAATTTAAAATGGAAGAAGAAAGTGTAATTCTTGAAGAGCGCATTGACGAGAACTACGAACCCAATGAAGAAGAAATTCAGGAGTACGCATTGTTTCTGGGGTTAGACTTGCCAGAAGACGAAGACTTACTGTACATTGCTAGAGAAGGTCTCAAAGCCCCTTTGCCTAAGTCTTGGAAGCCTTGTAAAACTAGAGAAGACGAAATTTACTACTTCAACTTCGAAACTGGCGAGTCCCAGTGGGAACACCCCTGTGATATCTTTTACATGAAAAAAGCTGCACAAGCTAAAGCTGCCAAAAAGAAAAAACCTGGGTCTTCCAAACCTCCAACTGACTTTAAAAACAAACCTTTGCTCAAAGGGCCTTTAAGCCGCATTGCAGAGTTCGAAAGTGGAGGTTCTGAGTTTGAAAACAGAAAGTTCCAGTTAGAAAATAACTTTAAAGAAGAGTGTTCACAAATAAAACAAAACTACGAAGAAGAAAAACTAAGAACTAAACAAGAACTCGATTCCCAACTAGAAACTCAAAAAAACCAAATACAAACTGAACACGAAAAACAACTTAAAAAACTAAAAGAAGAATTCAACCAAAAAAAAGAACTGAAAATTCCTCAAGAACAACCCCTAAACGACTTAAAAAACATCGAAAAGGAATGCCAGTTGAAGCTTGAAGAAAAAGAAAACCAACTCGACCAAAAAAAAGCCCAACAAAAAGACCAACTCTTAAAACACCTAACTAAAAGCCACGAAGAAGAAATCAAAATCGAAAAAGAAAAACTAGAAGCTGAACTAGAGTACGCAAGGTCCGAGTACCAGCACGAACTCCAAAAGACCCAAAGAGAAGAAACAGTCATTGAAGAAGTCAAAGAAAGGTTCCAAAAGAAACTAAACAGACTCAAGTCTGAAGTTTCCAACGAACTCGAAATTCAAAAAAAGAAACTCCAACAAGAGCACCTAAACACAGCTGAGTCAATCAAAAACAGCCAAGCCGACAAACACACTCTAGAAGAAAGACTCCAACTCGAAAAAGAAGAATCTTTCCTTAAAGAACAACTAAACTCAGAAATCCAACGACTGCACAACTACTGGGAAAACAAACTCCAAACTGAAAAAGACCAACACTTAACCGAGTCCGTAAGCAAAAAGTACCAACTCAAACACCAAAAACACCAAGAACTCAAAGACTTCATAACTTCACAAGAAAAACAACTAAGTGAGAAAATAGAAACTGAAATACAAGAATACAAAATCCACAAAGAGTCTGAAACCCAACAACTCATTCAAGCCCTCAGAGAAAGAACTGAAGCTGGGCAAAGTTCAGAACACCAAGAAGAAAGAACCAGCTTCTTTTCGAAAGAACTTGAAATCATCCAAAAAGAACTCAGTGAAAAACAAACTGAACTTAAGTATTTAAACGAAGTAAAACAAAACCTCATTGGGGAAATCCAACAACTCAGAAGAGAAACTGTAAGTTACACTGAACAAAGTCAAGAAAAGGATATTCCTGACTTCAAAAACCAAACTGCCTACAACCAAAGAGACCTTGGGGACTTCGAAAGCGACTCCCGACTGGACAAACTCGAAGCTGAACTAAGACAACTCAAGAAAATAGTGTTCAGAGAAGGCAACTCAAAAGACTGGCGCAGTGCAATCCAGATAGAAAGACAAGAACTCAAAGAAATGCAAAAGAACCTTGAAAGAGACCGAGCTAAGTGGCGCTACGAAATCCAAATGTACAAACACTCCCCCAGCGAGTCTAAACGCAAAGAACTTTCTTATGTTAAAAAAATCATAGAAAAACAAATACAAAAACACAACGAAAGAGTTAGGGAACTCAAACTAGCTGAACAGTACATGAAAAGCAAAGACCCTGAGTTAGAAGCTCCAGAAAGAAAACCCACAAGGTGGGCTTCGAGGGTAAGGCAGCCTTGGGAGCAGCACAACTCCAACTTATACCAAAGAGAACTTTCCAAGATTTCTAGACAAAGAGAGTTTGCAAAGGACGTCATGAGCAGACACGGAACCTGGCTCAACCACATGAGGGACGAACTTTCAAGAGCTTCAAGGACTCCTATGAGGCCTTCTTCAATTGGAAACCACTACTATTACTAGTTGTTAAAAAACTGGAGTTTTTATAAAGGTGTTGAGGAAAGCCCATACAACAGCTTCTGACTCAAGGCTGCCTTCTCCAAAGTGCCCTGTTTCTTGGATGTCAACTGCTATGTTGTTTTCGCAGATGCAAAAGTCGTCAGGCAACTTCCTTTCTCTAAGCCTTTTCACGTACTTCAAAACACTCCACAAAGGAACTCTTTGATCGTTTGTTGCTGCAGTTATAAGCATTTTGGGGTACTTATTGATTGACAAGTTGTCGTAGGGCGAGTAACCCCTCATTTCGTCAAAGATTTGTTGGTCTGCAAGCGGGTCTCCCCACTCGTCCCGGTCAGGAATGGTTAAGGGTGAGTTTTCGTCCTGCATCACTGAAAGAGGATCTACAAAGGGGACTTCAAGCACCACTGCGTTGAAAAGGTTGGGCTTTAAGTTAACTGCTTGCGCTAGCAACAATCCCCCTGCAGAGGTTCCATA
>PR_CR_10_Liq_1_inCRDRAFT_1001035_pt1 | contig 16316 bp, 14 predicted proteins | sample PRCRCaboRojoPR_3_FD_10241 | JGI IMG/M metagenome (IMG submission 10241)
CGGGCGCCGGTTGCGCCGGCCCCGCCGATGTGGGCCAGCGTTGGCCCATCGAAGTCGCATCACATCGCTTGCATGTGGCGTGCCAGACTTGACGAATCGCAATCAAGCCCTTGGGTCGATTGCGAATATCAGCAAATACCTATCTCGGTAAGTGGTTGTTATGGCAACGGAAGATGCGCGCTCTTGGTGCAGAGCGCCGGTGCTGGTGCACCCGCGGCGTGCCAACCACCGGGGCTGCATGAGCGCCGTTGCTGAGCATCGACGCGAGCGGCGCCCGGGGGCGCTGACCCGCCTACGGTTGAAGCGGCGGCATCCACCGCTGCGCATGCCTTGGCTCGAAAGCTGCTTCAACCGACAGTTGGACGGACAGGCACGACCGCCCGCACCCCGGCCGATGGCGAACGCGGTGGGTGTCCAGGGCCGGAGCCGGCGACGAAGGCCGTGACGCAACACCCTGCATCTCCATAGCCCGCCCGCACCCCTGCACCGGCATCCGACGCCCCGAGGAGTCTCAGCCCCATGTCCATCCGCGTCATGCTCGTCGACCCACGCCCCACCCGGCGCGAGGTGCTGGGGCCGACGCTCGCCGCCGAAGGCTTCGACATCGTCGCCTGTGTGCCGCCGGACGACGACCTGCTGAACGCCGTCGCCCGCCACGCCCCGGATGTGGTGCTCATCGATATCGACTCGCCGAGCCGCGACACCCTGGAGAATCTGCGCATGGTGCAGGCCCGGCAGCCGCGACCGATGGTGATGTTCACCCAGGACGACGCCGGCGAAAGTATTCGCCGGGCGGTGGAGGCCGGGGTGACGGCCTACGTCGTCGACGGCCTGGAGAATCGCCGGGTGCGGCCCATCGTCGACGCAGCCATGGCACGCTTCACCCAGTACCGGGCCCTGGAGCAGGAGCTCTCGCAGACGCGCAACAAGCTCGCCGAGCGCAAGCTCATCGAGCGCGCCAAGGGCCTCATCATGCAGCAGCAGGGAGTGAGCGAGGCACAGGCGTACCAGGCCATGCGCCAACTCGCCATGCGTCGCAATAAGCGTCTCGCCGAGATCGCCGACAGCGTCATCGCCGCATCCGAGCTGATGCAGGGCTGAGCGCCCGCGTGAGCCGCGATCACACCACTGGGCACTGCTGGTGCGTCGAGCGCCCCTTGCGCACCGTCGTCGTGCAACTTCCGTGCGGTGCCGCGGCCGCGCAACCGGCCGGCGCGAACCCCACGACGCAGTTGCAACAACGCCGTCAAAACAGCGACTTCGAAACGGCGACGGCCCGGCAGCGCCGCCACAGTCACTGGTTGGCACCACTTGTGCTTGGCCCTGCATAACAGCGACGGCGAAAGTCCAACGTCGGGCAGACCCAAAGGCGGGTCGCAACACCGTCGCACAACCGGGCCAAACAACCGGGCCAAGCGTGCCCCAAGCAGCTAACAACGCATGAATCGGCTCGGCCACGGCGGCCGGCCACCGGACAAAGGCGTCCATCGGGCTCTGCGCATGCAGGGCCGCGGTGGACGCCTTTTTTCATGCCCGGCCCCGCTCCGAACACTCAGCGCATCCAGTCACTCACCTTCTTCGCTCCAACCCCAAGGCATCGCAAGCTCATGACCCACCGTCCCACTGACCCGACCCCGACCCGTCGCGGCTTCCTCCAGCGGGCCTTGCTCGCCGCCGCCCTCGCGGTGACGGCCGGCTCGTCGCTCACGCCGGTCACCGTCGCCGGCGAGGCACTCGGCGCGCCAGAAAAAGAAGACCTGATGTTCGGCTTCATCAAGCTCACGGACATGGCGCCGCTGGCCATCGCCTACGAGAAGGGCTATTTCGAAGACGAAGGCTTGTACGTGACCCTGGAGGCGCAGGCCAACTGGAAGGTGCTGCTCGACCGCGTCATCGACGGCCAGCTGGACGGCGCGCACATGCTGGCGGGCCAGCCGCTGGCAGCCACCATCGGCTTCGGCACCGAGGCGCACATCATCACACCGCTGTCGATGGACCTGAACGGCAACGGCATCACCGTCTCCAACGCCGTCTGGGAAGCGATGAAGCCCAATGTGCCGAAGCTGGACGACGGCCGCCCGCAGCATCCCATCGGCGCCGAGACCCTGAAGCCGGTGGTGGAGGCTTACAAGGCGGAAGGCCGGCCGTTCAAGATGGGCATGGTCTTTCCGGTATCCACACACAATTACGAGCTGCGCTACTGGCTCGCCGCCGGCGGGCTGAACCCCGGCTATTACGCACCGCACAAGGGCGACATCGACGGCCAGATCGACGCCGACGTGCTCTTGTCCGTCACGCCACCGCCGCAGATGCCGGCCACCATGGAAGCGGGCACCATCTACGGCTACTGCGTCGGCGAGCCCTGGAACCAGCAGGCGGTGTTCAAGGGCATCGGCGTGCCGGTGATCACCGACTATGAGATCTGGCCCAACAACCCCGAGAAGGTCTTCGGCATCACCAAGGAATTCGCCGAGGACTATCCGAATACCACGGTGCGCATCGTCAAGGCCATGATCCGCGCCGCCAAATGGCTGGACGAGAACGACAACGCCAACCGCGCAGAGGCCGTGGAGATCCTCAGCCGGCCCTACTACGTGGGTGCGGACGAAGAGGTCATCGCCAATTCCATGACCGGCACCTTCGAGTACGAGAAGGGCGACAAGCGCGAGGTGCCGGACTTCAACGTGTTCTTCCGCTACCACGCCACCTATCCCTACTACTCGGACGCCATCTGGTACCTGACCCAGATGCGCCGCTGGGGCCAGATCGCCGAGCCCAAGCCGGATGACTGGTACATCGAGACGGCCAGGCAGGTCTACCGCCCGGACATCTATCAACAGGCCGCCGAGGCGCTCATCGCCGATGGGCTGATGGCGGCATCCGACTTCCCGGACTTCGCCACCGAGACCGGTTTCAAGCCCAGGCAGACCGGCTTCATCGACGGCGTCGACTACGACGGCTCCAAGCCCAATGCATACCTCGAGCAATTCGACATCGGGCTGTCGGGGGACCAGGTCCTCTGAGCCCCGCGGCACAACCACAGATGTATTGGGAGCAACGCCATGGCCGCCACCGATATCACCAGTAAGACCTTCACGCTGCCCCGGCTCGCCCGCAGTCTGGACTGGCTCCCCNGCGACGGCATGACCCGCGTCGCCGGCGGGCTGACCACGAGCCTGCTGCTGCCGCTGCTTGGCATCGGTCTCTTCCTGCTGCTCTGGTCCGCCGGCGCCGCCCAGGTGCAGACCAGCCTTGGACAGCTGCCGGGGCCGGCGCAGGTCTGGGCGCAAGGTCAGTCGCTGTGGGACGAGCACCAGATGGCACGCGAGCGTGAAGCGGCCTTCTATGAACGCCTCGACAAACGCCTGCAGGCATCCATCGCCGCCGGCGAGCCGGAAGAGAAGCTGGCGCGCATCAGGAACCGTCAATACACCGGTTATCCCACCTTCGTGGACCAGATCTGGACCAGCCTCATCACCGTTGGCACCGGCTTTCTGCTGGCATCGATCATCGCCATCCCCATCGGCATCGTCTGCGGCATGAGCGCCGGCTTCTATGCCGGGATGAATCCCATCATCCAGGTCTTCAAGCCGGTCTCACCGTTGGCCTGGCTCCCGCTGGTGACCATCATCGTCAGCGCCGTCTATGTCAGCGATGACCCGGCGATCTCCAAGTCCTTCATCACCTCCGCCATCACGGTGACCCTCTGCTGCCTCTGGCCCACCATCATCAATACCACCGTCGGTGTGGCCACCGTGGACAAGGACCTCATGAATGTGAGCCGGGTGCTGCGCCTGGGCTGGCTCAAGCAGACGCTGAAGATCATCCTGCCGTCGGCTATGCCGATGATCTTCACGGGGCTGCGCTTGAGCCTCGGCATCGGCTGGATGGTGCTCATCGCCGCCGAAATGCTGGCGCAGAACCCCGGGCTTGGTAAATTCGTCTGGGACGAATTCCAAAACGGCAGCTCCAATTCACTGGCCCGCATCATGGTGGCCGTACTGGTCATCGGTGTCATCGGCTTCCTGCTGGACCGGGCCATGCTGATGCTGCAACGCCGTTTCTCCTGGGACAAGGACGCGATCCTGCGCTGAGCGCAGGTGCCACCCGCACCCCGCCACCCGCTCTCCGACACTGGCTAGTGCCCATGCAAAGCTTCCTCAAGATCGATCACATCGGCATCAGCTTCGATACGCCCAAGGGCAAGCTCGAGGTACTGCGCGACATCAAGCTCGACATCGCCGAGGGCGAGTTCGTCTCGCTCATCGGCCACTCCGGCTGCGGCAAATCCACGGTGCTGAACATCGTCGCCGGCCTGCTGCGGGCCAGCACCGGCGGTGTGCTGCTGGAGGCGCGGGAGGTCACCGAGCCCGGCCCCGACCGGGCCGTGGTCTTCCAGCATCACAGCCTGCTGCCCTGGCTCAGCGTCTACGACAACGTGCGCCTGGCGGTGGACCAGGTGTTCGGCAAGACCAGGACCCGCAGGGAACGTGACGAATGGACCCGCCACAACCTCACCCTGGTGCACATGGACCACGCGCTGGAGCGCCGCCCCGGCGAAATCTCCGGCGGCATGAAGCAGCGTGTGGGCATCGCCCGGGCACTGGCCATGGAGCCGAAAGTGCTGCTGCTGGACGAGCCCTTCGGTGCCCTGGATTCCCTGACCCGCACACACATGCAGGACTCGCTGATGGAGATCCAGGCGCGCCTCAACAACACGGTCATCATGATCACCCACGACGTCGATGAGGCCGTACTGCTGTCGGATCGCATCGTGATGATGACCAACGGCCCGGCGGCCACCGTCGGTCAGGTGCTGGCTGTGGATCTGCTGCGCCCCCGCGACCGCCTGGCACTGGCCGAGGATGCGGCCTACAACCACTACCGTGCCGAGGTGGTGAAATTCCTGCACGAGCGCCACGACAAACCGCGGCTGGTCAGCCACAAGCCCAACGCGGGCCAAGACGCCGCGCCGCTGCCGCTGGCGGCCAACGGCTAAAGCGGCGTCGTGTCCGCACTGCGATCATGCGGCACCGGGTGTGACAGACCAGTCACGGTGCGACGGCCGTGTCCACCGCCACGCGCAGCCGGCATCCCCGGCCCCACAAACATCACGGCTCAAACGTTCTACTGTCGCAGATGAACATCATCCCCAACTGGCTGCGCCGCAGCGCCCATGCCGGCGGCGGTCAAGGCCTGGAAAAGACCAAGCTCACCATCGGCTTCATTCCGCTCACCGACTGTGCGCCGCTGGTGGTGGCCAAGGAGCGCGGCTACTTCGCCGACGTCGGACTGGAAGTGGAGCTGTCCAAAGAGACCTCCTGGGCCAATGTCCGCGACAAGGTGAGCATCGGCATTCTCGATGGCGCGCACATGCTCGCACCCATGCCGCTGGCGGCGAGCCTGGGCCTGGGCCCGAGCCAAAAGCCCACCGTCACGGCGCTGTCTTTGGACCTCAACGGCAACGCCATCACCGTGTCGCAGCCGCTGTACGAGCGCATGCGTGAGCTCGATGCCGGCGCCCTCAGCCACCGGCCCTGCAGCGCCCGGGCACTGGCCAGGGTCATCGCAGAGCGCAAGCAGCAAGGAGGCCGGCCGCTGACCTTTGCCGTGGTCTACCCCCTGTCCACCCATGCCTACGAGCTGCGCTACTGGCTCGGCGCCGCCGGCATCGACCCGGACCGGGACCTGAGCCTGGTGGTGGTGCCGCCGCCGCAGATGGTCACGCAACTGCGCGCCGGCAACGTCGACGGCTTCTGTGTCGGCGAGCCCTGGAACTCCGTCGCCGTCGCCGAGGGCCTGGGGCGGGTCCTCATCACCAACTACGAGCTCTGGAACAACAACCCGGAGAAGGTCTTCGGCGTCAACCTGGAGTGGGCGGAGCAGTATCCCAACACCCACCGCGCCCTGCTGACGGCGCTGCTGGAAGCGGCGCGCTGGACCGATGCCCACGAAAACCGCCCGACGGTGGCCGAGCTCATCGCCCAGGCCCGCTATGTGAATGCACCGGTGGCAACCGTGCGCCAGTCCATGACCGGCACCTTTCGCTATGCGCTGGACGAGCCGGCGGTGACGATGGCGGACTTCAACGTGTTCTTCCGCTTCGCCGCGACCTTTCCGTGGCGCTCCCATGCCCTGTGGTTTCTCACGCAGATGCTGCGCTGGGGCCAGATCGACCGTCCCATCGACCTCACCGCCACGGCGGCGGCCTGCTACCGCCCGGACCTGTACCGGGACGCCGCCGACACCCTCGGGCTCGCGCTGCCCGAGTGCGACCACAAGCCCGAAGGCCGGCACAGCCGCGGCTGGATGCTCACGGACGCCACCAGCCCCATCGCCATGGGGCCGGATCGCTTCTTCGACGGGCGGCGGTTCGACCCCCTCGACCCGGTGGGCTATCTGAGCGGCTTCGACGTCCATCACCGCGCCATCGCCCTGGACGCGCTGGCCGCCGCCAATGCCGGACCGGCGCCGAGCAGCGTCGCCGCCGGCGCCGACTGAAGCCAACGGCCCCGACGCAAACAATCAGCCGAGGGTTAGACACAAACACGCATCGACCCCGGTACCCGCCACCACCACGCGCACCGCACACCGACGCAGCGCGCGACGGGCAAGGCGACGGGGCCGGGCACCGCACCGACACGAGGCCACAAGCACCATGGCAAAAGAACGACTGGTCCTGGTGGGCAACGGCATGGCCGGCATGCGCACCATCGAAGAGCTGCTGCAGCTGGAGCCGGATCTCTACGACATCACCGTCTTCGGCGCCGAGCCGCACCCCAACTACAACCGCATCCTGCTCTCGCCGGTGCTCTCCGGCGAGAAGACCATCGACGAGATCATGCTCAACACCCGGGCGTGGTACGACGAGCACGCCATCACCCTGCACACCGGCGACCCGGTGGTGGACATCGATCGTAAGGCGCGCGTCGTCAGGAGCGAGCAGGGGCTGGCGGTGCCCTACGACCGCCTGATCCTGGCCACCGGCTCCTATCCCTTCATGATCCCGGTGCCCGGCGCCGAGCTACCGGGCGTGATGGGTTACCGCGACATCGCCGACGTGGATGCCATGATCGCCACCGCCCGGGAGCACAAGCGGGCGGTGGTCATCGGCGGCGGCCTGCTGGGACTGGAAGCGGCCTATGGCCTGCAGCAACGGGGCATGGACGTCACCGTGGTGCACCTGCTCGACAGCCTCATGGAGCGCCAGCTCGACAAGCCCGCCGCGGCGCTGCTACAGGCGTCCCTGGAGCAGCGGGGATTGCAGTTCCTGATGGAGGCGCAGACCGCGGCCATCGAGGGCGACGGCCGGGTCGAGCGGGTGCGCTTCAAGGACGGCACCGAGGTGGCGGCGGACTTGGTGGTCATGGCCGTGGGCATCCGTCCCAACATGGCACTGGCGCAACGGGCCGGCCTGCACTGCGAGCGCGGCATCGTCGTCGACGACACCATGCTCACCTACGACCCGCGCATCTACGCCATCGGCGAATGCGTGCAGCACCGCGGCCAGTGCTACGGCCTGGTGGCGCCGCTGTTCGAGCAGGCCAAGGTCTGCGCCAATCACCTGGCCCGGCTCGGCTACGGCCGCTACGAGGGCTCGGTCACCAGCACCAAGCTCAAGGTGACGGGCATCGACCTCTTCTCCGCCGGTAATTATCGCGGCGGCGAGGCGTGCGAGGAGATCCTATTCCAGGACCCGGGCGCCGGCGTCTACAAAAAGCTGGTCATCCAGGACAACAGGCTCACGGGCGCCGTGCTCTACGGCGACACCATCGACGGCGCCTGGTTCTTCCAGCTCATGCGCGAGGGCAGAGACATTTCCGGCATCCGCGAGGATCTGCTGTTCGGGCAGGCGCACCTGGGCGACGCCGGCCACGGCGGCCAGACCCAGGCCGCGGCCATGAGCGATGACATGCAGGTCTGCGACTGCAACGGCGTGTGCAAGGGCGAGATCGTGCGCGCCATCACCGCCAAAGGCCTGTTCACACTCGACGACGTCAAGGCGCACACCAAGGCGGCGGCCTCCTGTGGCTCCTGCACCGGGCTGGTGGAGCAGATCCTCGCCAACACCCTGGGCAGCGACTACTCCGCGCCCGAGGCCAAGCCGCTGTGCAAGTGCACCGACTACACCCATGACCAGGTGCGTGCGGCCATTCGGGACCAACACCTGACCAGCATCGGCGACGTGTTCCAGGCGCTGGAATGGCGCCAGCCCGACGGCTGCCACGTCTGCCGCCCGGCCCTCAACTACTACCTCATCGCCACCTGGCCCAACGAGACCGCCGACGACAGCCAGAGCCGCTTCATCAACGAACGGGCCCATGCCAACATCCAAAAGGACGGCACCTACTCGGTGATCCCGCGCATCTTCGGCGGCGAGACCTCGCCTGCCCAGCTGCGCGCCATCGCCGCGGCCGCCGAGAAGTACGACGTGCGCACGGTCAAGATCACCGGCGGGCAGCGCATCGACCTGCTCGGGCTCACCAAGGAGCAGCTGCCGCACATCTGGAAAGACCTCACCGACGCCGGCTTCGTCTCCGGCCACGCCTACGGCAAGGCGCTGCGCACCGTCAAGACCTGCGTCGGCTCCGAATGGTGCCGCTTCGGTGTGCAGAACTCCACCCAGATGGGCATCGATCTGGAAGCGCTCACCTGGGGCTCCTGGACGCCGCACAAGTTCAAGATGGCCGTCTCCGGCTGCCCGCGCAACTGTGCCGAGGCCACCATCAAAGACTTCGGCGTGGTGGCCATCGAGTCCGGCTGGGAACTGCACGTGGGCGGCAACGGCGGCGTGAAGGTACGCGCCACCGACGTGCTCTGCCGCGTCGAGACCCCGGAGCAGGTAAAGGAATACTGCGGCGCCTTCATGCAGGTCTACCGCGAGGAGGCCCGCTACCTGGAGCGCACCGCGCCCTGGGTGGAGCGCGTCGGCATCGCCTATGTGCGCAAGCGTGTGGTGGACGACGAGGTCGGCCGTAAGGCGCTCTACAAGCGCTTCCTGGCGTCGCAAAAGCTGGCCCAGGTCGATCCATGGAAAGCGCGCGCCGCCGGCGCCGAGGCACATGAATTCACACCGCTGCACGAGGCCAATGGCTGACACCCCGCAAGCGCTGTCAGCACCGCCGCCGCAGCACAAGCCCAACCATCGACACGCGAGACGAACCACATGAGCGCCGTGATGGCCGAGCACACCTGGGTCGACATCGGCCCCATCGCCAGCATTCCGCGCCTCGGCGCCCGGGTGCTGAAGCGCAACGGCGTTGACATCGCCGTGTTCCGCAACGCCGAAGACGAGGTCTTCGCGCTGCTGAACCGCTGCCCGCACAAGGGCGGCCCGCTGTCGGAGGGTATCGTCTACGGCCGCACCGTCGCCTGCCCGCTGCACAACCTTTGCATGGACCTCGCCACCGGCCAGGCACAGGCGCCGGACGAGGGTCGGGCGGCAACCTTTGCGGTTCGCATCGACGGCGACCGGGTGCTGGTCTCCATGACACCGGTCTGAGCCCCCAAATCGGTGCGGCGGTCCGCCGCATCCCAGACACCACCACGGCGGCGCACGCCAGCGGCCGCTCCCCGCGGGCCGGGCGCGCAGCAGGGCGCGCCGCAACACGAACGCAACCATGGATCACCGGCCGATGAGCAACGCCCCCGTTCGCACCACCTGCCCCTACTGCGGCGTCGGCTGCGGCCTGCTGGTGACGCCGGGCGCCGATGGCACCAGCGCGCAGGTCACCGGCGACCCGGACCATCCCGCCAACGGCGGTCGCCTGTGCTCCAAGGGCGCCGCCCTGGGCGATACCCTGGCCACCGACGGCCGGCTGCTGCAGCCGCGCATCGGTGATCAGCCGGTGAGCTGGGACCAGGCGCTGGCACGGGTGGCGCAAGGCTTCAAGCAGGTCATCGACCGCCATGGGCCCGATGCGGTCGCCTTCTACGTCTCCGGCCAGCTGCTCACCGAAGACTACTATGTCGCCAACAAGCTGATGAAGGGCTTCATCGGCGGCGCCAACATCGACACCAACTCGCGCCTGTGCATGGCCTCCAGTGTCGCCGGCTACAAGCGCGCCTTCGGCGCCGACACCGTGCCCTGCGACTACACAGACCTGGAGCAGGCGCAACTGATCCTTTTGGTGGGTGCCAACACCGCCTGGTGCCATCCGGTGCTCTATCAACGCCTCAAGCAGGCCAAAAAGGACCATCCGCAGCGCAAGATCGTCGTCATCGACCCGCGGCGCACCGCCACCTGCGAGATCGCCGACCTGCATCTGGCCCTGGCCCCCGGCACCGACACCCTGCTCTTCAACGGCCTGCTCAACTGGCTGAAGCGCGAAGACGCGGTGGACTGGGACTTTCTGGAACAGCACACCGAGGGCTTCGCCGCCGCCTTCAAGGCGGCCCGCACCAGCGCCGGCTCGGTGCCCGTGGTCGCCGCCGGCTGCGGCCTGCCGGAGAGCCAGGTGGCCGAGCTCTATCGGCTGTTCACCAGCACCGAGCACGTGCTGACCCTCTACAGCCAGGGCGTCAATCAGTGGTCCTGCGGCACCGACAAGGTCAACGCCATCATCAACTGCCACCTCGCCAGCGGGCGCATCGGCCGCCCCGGCATGGGGCCCTTCTCCATCACCGGTCAGCCCAACGCCATGGGCGGCCGCGAGGTGGGCGGACTCGCCAACCAGCTGGCGGCACACATGGACTTCGCCGCGGACGATGTGGACCGGGTCGGGCGCTTCTGGGGCGCCGCACGCATGGCCACCGCGCCGGGCCTCAAGGCCGTGGATCTGCTCGAGGCGGTGGGCGCGGGCCGCATCAAGGCCATCTGGATCATGGCCACGAACCCCGCCGTCAGCATGCCGGACGCGGACCGGGTGCGTGTAGCGCTCCAGGCCTGCGAGTTCGTGGTCTGCTCCGAGATGTTCGCCGACACCGACACCGCCAGAACGGCCGACGTGCTGCTGCCCGCCGCCGGCTGGGGCGAGAAGGACGGCACCGTCACCAACTCGGAGCGGCGCATCTCCCGGCAGCGGGCCTTTCTTGCGCCGCCCGGCGAAGTGCGGCCGGACTGGTGGATCATCACCCAGGTGGCCCGCCGCCTGGGCTTCGCCCACGCCTTCGCCTATCAGAGCGCCGCGGATGTCTTCCGCGAGCACGCGGCCCTGTCGGCGTTCGAGAACCACGGCCGCCGGGACTTCGACATCGGTCAGCTCGCGAGCTTGAGCGACGCCGACTACGCTGCCCTGCCCCCCACCCAGTGGCCCTGTCCGGCAACCCCAGCGGCCGGCCGGCAGCCCCCGCGCATCTTCGCCGACGCCCGCTTCTACACCCCCAGCGGCAAGGCCCGGCTGGTGGCGGTGACGCCGCGCCCGCCGGCGACGGCGCCGGACGACGACTATCCGCTCGCACTCAACAGCGGCCGCATCCGCGATCAATGGCACACCATGACCCGCACCGGTCTCGCCCCCCGGCTCGCGAGCCACATCAGCGAGCCCTTCGTGCAGGTGCACCCGGTGGATGCCACCGCCCAGGGCCTGGCGCACGGCGCCCTGGCGGAGCTCGTCAGCCGTTGGGGCCGGATGCTCGCACGGGTGCAGGTGGACGCGGACCAGCGCCCGGGGTCAGTCTTCGTGCCCATGCACTGGAGCGACGCGCTGGCCCGCCTCGCCCGCGCCGATGCGCTGGTGAGCCCGGCGCTGGACCCGATCTCCGGTCAGCCGGAGCTCAAGCACACGCCGGTGCGGGTGCGTCCCTTCCGCGCCGCCTGGTACGGTTTCGTGCTAAGCCGCGAGCGCATTGCGCTGGACGACGCGCGCTACTGCGTCGCCGTGCGCGCCGAGCAACACTGGCGCCTGGAGATCGCCGGCAGCGCGCCGATGCCGGACTGGGCCGCCTGGGCGCGTTGGCACCTCGGCNCCGACGGCGACTGGCTGGACTTCGTCGATCCCACCCACGGCCGCTACCGCGGCGCCCGCCTCCTGCACGGGCGCCTGCAGGCCTGTGTCTTCATCGCACCCACACCGAGCCTGCCCCGCAGCGGCTGGCTCGCCGACCTGTTCGGGCAAAGCCAGCTCGACGCCGCCGCCCGCGCCGGCCTCCTCGCCGGGCGGCCGCCGCGCGGTCAGGCCGACGCCGGCGAGACCATTTGCGCCTGCTTCAACGTTGGCCAGAACACCCTCATCGAGGCCATCCGCAGCGCCGGGCTCGACACCGCCGAGGCGCTGGGGGCGGCGCTGCAGGCCGGCACCAACTGCGGCTCGTGCATTCCAGAGCTGAATCGGCTGCTCGCCAACGTCCGCCGCGCCGCCTGAGCGCAGCAGGTGACCCGGGCGCCGCCCGGCCTGGGCCCGCGGCGCTCGCATCGGCGCCCTTGCCCACCGGCACGGATTGCCCGCGAAGCCGGCTCACGGCAAGCTCCGCTGCCGGCGCATCGATGGCCGCTAGCCTGCGCGCCGCCGGGTGTTGAACTGCGCCGGCCGCTCGGCATGCCCATGGCGCGCTTGTTGGGCTTGGCGCGCTTGGTGGGCTTGGCGATACTGCGCCGGGGTGGTGCCGTACCAGACCTTGAACGCCTTGAAGAAGGTGCCCACATCGCCGTAGCCCAATCGCTGGGCAACATCAATGAAGGTGATGGCTTCCCGCTGCAACAGGCTCAATGCAAACTCGCGGCGAACATCATCCTGCAGGTCTTTCAGTGAAACGCCTTCGTCTGCGAGCCGGCGCTGCAAGGTGCGCGGGCTTGTGCAGAGCGATATGGCGATGTCCGACACTTTGATCCGGCCGGTGCTCATGTTGCATTGGATACAGGCTTTGACGAGGGCGGCAAAGCTCGAGCCCTCCTCGGCCGTGTCGGCCACCAGCTCGCGGGCGTCGACACGATTGCGGAACGATTGCATGGTCGGCGAGGTCAACGGCGTCGCACGCAGCGCGGCATGCGTGTATCTGATGCTGTTCTTGTTGGTGAGATCGATGCGGCAGCCCAGATGCTGCTCGTACAAAGGGAGATCCGGCACCGGCGCTTTGAGCGTCACCACCACGGGCTTTGCGGGGTCGCGGTAGGTGACGCGCTGCATTTCCACCAGCCACGAAAACGTCAGCAGGGCGCCTACGCTGTCCATGTCCGGCCGTGGGCCGGCGTGATGCAGCGAAAAATATCGGCCATCGCTGGTGCTGTTGAGTGTGTTGGGGGAGGTGTCGCCCTTGTATTTGACCAGCAGCTTGAGGGCGGCACCAAAATTGGCGGCGGCATGAAAGCCGTAATAGGTGACGCCGCAGGGCACGCGCGTATAGGCCACAGCCAGACGCAGACCAAAGTCGGGCTTGCCATCCACTTGCGCCGCCGCGGCGAATAGACGATAGAGCTCGTCCTCTCCACCGGTTATGGCGTCAATGTACTGCAGTGCCGGATCCAATTCGGCATTCAGCAGGATTTGGGTGAGGTCCAGCCGCATCAGTCTGAATGCGTGCAGCGGGGCCCATAGGGGATAAGCTTTTTGCCGCATGGTGTTTGCCCTGAAACGTGGAAGGGGCAACGCTACCACCGCGACGCTGTCAGTGCCACAGGCGATCCGCGATTTTGGCCAATTTGGCGCGCTTCGCCATTAAATTGGCGCGTTTTACCAATGATTGTCCCGTCATTGCGCCGTTTGTCGGGAGTGCCGGGGACGCGCCGGGCGGTCGGCACACAGGGCGCGATCGGCTGCGGCAGCTGGGGGATCGGCAGCAAACACGCCGGCGCCGCGGTCGTCAGCGCCCGATCAGGCGGCGATCCGCTTGGACACCACAGGGCGACGGACTACCCGTCAATTCGTACGGGAATCGCCCGCGGACCGATGACGACGGCAGGCATGCCCGCTTGGGTGCTGACCAGCTTCACCAGGATTTGTCCGTTGCGGTCTTCAAAGGCCTCTTCGACCCGCGTCTCGGGCAAGTCGAGTAATGACTCGAGGACTTGCCGCAGTGGCTCGTTATTCGCGCTAATCTTGATCTTCTCGTCGCTCTAACCGGCTGAAAATTCGCGATAGTGTATGTACTCTACTGGAATCCCGAAGAGCCAAGATAACAAAGTAGTATTAAGCAATCTCGAACGAATCCACTGAGAAAGCCACAACCGGCTTCCATCGAGTATTGATCGATCAAGCATCTACAAACCATGCCACTGATCGCCTTCGATGCCTGCCTGGCGAAGGATACGCTGCAGCAGCGCGACCGAAATATCTCCGCGGTGGGGGTTCGGTAGGGTCAGCCGCTGGTCGCCCCGCAGCATGAACAGGTGCTTCCCTCCAGGAAAGGGACCTTCAAAACCCGCTTTGCGCAGCTTTCTGATCAGCTCGGCGTGACTGATCGCCAGAAATTTGGGCATCAGGCCACTTCGGCGTCGATCTCGGCGATTTCGACGTTGCCCAACGGCGGGATCGGCAACGAGCGCTTAACGCTGAGCAACAGCCAACCCTCGACCGCCTCCTTGAGCTCGGCGCGACAGGCCTCCAGGGACTCGGCGCTTGCCCAAACGCCGGGAAGCTCCGGGATTTCACCGTAGTAGGGCGCCGCCGGGTCTTCGATCAGTTCGTAACGGGCGCGAGCCAGCGCTGCGTCGATGTACTCTGTAAGCATTGTTCAGCGGGTAGACAATTGGATTGAGGGTGCGTGTCAGCCACCATCTGGGCTCTGAGCCTATCGAGGGATGCTTGACCGGTCAACTATGATATGAGCCCGTGAGCAGCTCAGCCACCAGAGAGCGGATCGTGGCGACGGCCCTAGGAGGGCGTCCTGTTGATGGCCAAGGCACACAAAGACCGCTCCTGGAGGCATTCCTGGCCGCGGTCGGGTATTTCCAGGGCGGCACCAAGCTGTCCCCACAGCTCACCGCCATGATCCGTTACCTGGTCTCCAGCTCCGCGCGGTGCCGCTTCTGCATCGACCTCAACGAGGGTTGGCTGATGCAGATGGGCCTGGACCTTGATCGGCTGCGCGCAGCCCGGGACAACCCGGCCCAGGCGCCTCTACCGCCCAACGAGCTGACGCTGCTGAAACTCGCACTCACCGCCGTCAAGGACCAGGACCTGATCACCGCCGAGCTGATCGACGAGGCCAAGGCAGCAGGCTGGGACGAGCGGGCCGTCTTCGACGCGGTGGTTGCAGCGGCCAATAACAGGGCGCTGAACACCGTGCTGCGGAGCTTCAAAGTCGAGACCCAGAGAGGTTTTCTCTTTAGAACTCACTTTTATGTGCGCGAAATAGGTTGAAGTCCCCAGCATGATCGAGAAACAGCCAAATATCAGGGTTCTCGAATAATAGAGAGGGTTGATGCGATTGCCCTGGGGGGATCTGGCGAAGAAAGCCGTGAACCGGGATCCATAATCAATACAGTTCGGCATCAATGCGCTCATTCGCACAAAGACCATGCAGGCGCCGATCGAAGGTCAACAAGACCGCGGCGTGACGCTTCGCGGTCAGAACGTACAGGGCATCATACACGGGATGGTCCAGCGCAGCGGCAAGCGTCAGGACTTCGGGGAACAAGGCAGCGTCGTCGACGAACAGATCGATCAGTGCCATTGCCTCATGATGCCGATCGACAATATCACTTGCCGATACCACCCCGGCGCGGGCGTACTGCCAAAGCGCATTGCCGACCTCGGCACGCAACAATGTCGGCGCAATCACGGTGGTCGCCTCGGCGATACGAGAAAGCAGCGCGGGCTGTGCGTTCGAATCCATAACAGCGCGAACGGCCGCGGATGCATCAAGGATGACCGTGCTTGTCACCGCCGTTCTCGATCTTCACGCAGCAGCGCCTCAGGCGTGGGCGCATCTGCTGGCAGGCAGCGGTTGCTTGCCGCCAGCATGGCAACGATCCGTTGGCGACGCCGCGCGGTGTCGATGAGCCCCAACGCGCGTCGAAGCTCAACAACCGCTTGTTGAGAAAGGCTACGATGTTCGGCCCTGGCCGCCGCGGCAACGCCTTGGTAAACATCGTCCGGCAAGTCGCGAATCTGAAGCGCTGGCATAGATGCATCTCGCATGTACTTTTCATGCATCACGCTATCCCCTGCCGCAACCTTCGTCAAGCAGCAGTGACCTGCTGGGCGATCAAGTCAGCTGTTCCAGATCGAAGCCCACCACCGCGCGTTGCTCGCGGCTGAACTCAACACCGATCAGGACGTCGAGGGCGCGGCGCATGCCACACCTGCTGGGCCGGGTGGGACCGGGCTGGGCCGGGCGCGGCAGCACCCCCGCCGTCGACGCGGGGCTGGGAATCAATGACTGAGTCGTTGCAGGCAACAGATGTGAATGGGCTATTGGCGACACGCGCCAATGCCATG
>PR_CR_10_Liq_1_inCRDRAFT_1001036_pt1 | contig 16308 bp, 13 predicted proteins | sample PRCRCaboRojoPR_3_FD_10241 | JGI IMG/M metagenome (IMG submission 10241)
ATCCTGCTCTCCATCGGCTACTCGGCCTGCCACTGGTGCCATGTCATGGCGCACGAGTCCTTCGAGGACCCGGAGACGGCGGCGGTGATGAACCGGCTTTTCGTCAACATCAAGGTGGACCGGGAGGAGCGCCCGGACCTGGACCGCATCTACCAGACCGCGCACCAGTTGCTGGCGCGCCGGCCCGGCGGCTGGCCGCTCACGGTGTTCCTGACGCCGGAGGACCAGAGGCCTTTCTTCGCCGGGACCTACTTCCCCAAAGAGCAGCGCCACGGATTGCCGTCCTTCACCCAGCTGCTGGCCAGCATCGAGCGCGCCTACCGCGAGCAGGGCGACGCCATCCGCCAGCAGAACGACTCCCTGATGCAGGCGCTGGCGTCGCTGGAGCCCGAGGCGGATCACGCGGTGCCGGACATGGCGCCGCTGGAGGGCGCCCGCCGCCAGCTCGCCGGCAGCTTCGATGCCGAGCGCGGCGGCTTCGGCTCGGCGCCCAAGTTTCCGCACCCCACCAATCTGGAGCTGCTGTTGCGGCACTGGGCGGCCACCGCCGATGCCGGCCAGCCGGACGCACAGGCCCTGCACATGGCCCGCTTCACACTGGAGCGCATGGTGCGCGGCGGCATAAACGACCAGCTCGCCGGCGGCTTCTGCCGCTACAGCGTGGACGATCACTGGATGATCCCGCACTTCGAGAAGATGCTCTACGACAACGGCCCGCTGCTGGCGCTGTGCTGCGATGCCTGGCAGATCACCGGGGAGCAGGTCTTTCGGGAGGCCGCCGCTGCCACCGCCGACTGGGCCATGGCCGAGATGCAGAGCCCCGAGGGCGGCTTCTACAGCAGCCTGGATGCCGACAGCGAGGGCGAGGAGGGCCGCTTCTACGTCTGGGACAGGCAGGAGGTCGCCGAGCTGCTGACCCCGGAGGAGCTGGCGCTGGTGGCGCCTGTTTACGGCCTCGACCGCCCGCCCAACTTCGAGGGCCGCTGGCACCTGCACCAGTACCGCACGCCGGAGGACGTCGCGGCGGCGCAGGGGCTCGATGCGCCCGAGGCGGCGGCGCTGCTGGCAGCGGCCCGGGTCAAGCTGCTGGCGGCGCGTGCCAGGCGTGTGCGCCCGGGCCGCGACGAGAAGGTGCTGACCAGCTGGAACGCGCTCATGATCAAGGGCATGGCCCGCGCCGCCCGCACCCTGGACCGAGCGGACCTGCTGGACGCCGCGGAGCGGGCACTCGGCTTCCTGCACAACAGTCTCTGGCGCGACGGGCGGCTGCTCGCGACCTACAAGGACGGCCGCGCCCATCTCAACGCCTACCTGGACGACCACGCGCTGCTGCTGGACGCGCTGCTGGAGCTGCTTCAGGTGCGCTGGCGCCGTGCGGACCTGGACTGGGCCCTGGCCCTGGCGGAGCTGCTGCTGGTGCAGTTTTTCGATGCGGCGCAGGGCGGGTTCTTCTTCACCGCCGCCGACCACGAGGCGCTCATCACCCGCCCCAAGCCGCTGGGGGATGAGTCCATCCCGTCGGGCAACGGCGTCGCCGCCCATGCGCTGCAGCGCCTGGGGCACCTGCTCGGCGAGCCGCGCTACCTGGACGCCGCCGCCGCCACGCTGCGCTTCGCCGCCGAGCCCATGCGCCGGGTGCCCTATGCCCATGCCAGCCTGCTGGCGGCCCTGGACGAGTATCACACCCCGCCCGAGACCATCGTCATCCGCGCCGAGGAGCCGGAGCTCGGCACCTGGCAGGCGGCGGCCCAGCAGGGCTGCCGACCGCGGCGGGTGGTGCTGGCCATTCCCGGCACGGCGACGAATCTGCCCGGCAACCTCGGCGCCATGGCGCCCGGCGCGAGCGGCGCCCTGGCCTATCGTTGCCGCGGCACCCACTGCGAGCCGCCGGTGACCAGCCTGGCGGCGCTCACCGCCGGCTGAGCGCGGCTCCGCCGCATGGCCTCTGTGACGGCTTTGTTGCGCGCCGATGACGGTGCTGCGGCAAGTGCCTGGGGCACCGGCGAGCGCACGGGCGATCACGACGGCATGATGGCCGCGGTGGCGCACAAGCTGTCTCTGGCCGAGGCGCAGCACGTGGCGGCCTTCTACGCCTCCCTGCCGGCCNAGCGGGCCGTGGCGGTCGCCGCCGAGATCGGCACCGGCGCACGGGTCCCGAGCGCCGCCGGCCTGGCGCCGCCCGGGGCGCGCCGCTGTGGGCGGCGCGCATCAACTACCCTGCCTATCGCACGAAGCATGACCGTGTGAACGAAAAAGGCCCCCGGGGCATCCCTGCCGGGGGCCGACGTCGCCGGTGGTTGAGTGGGTCCGAGGGCTGCGAGTCCGTGCGCCGGCTCCATCCAATGGCTTCCCTGCCGGATCATCCTTGCGGGCGCGTCCCTGCCTGTGCTTCCGTGCCGCTGCATCCGTGCCGTTGCATCCCTGCTGGCGACGGTTTTAGTGTGACGCAAATGCCAATGGCTTTTTGTGGTTTATTGCCGCCGCAGCCTGTAGGAATCGGACTACACTGACCCGCGGCCGCTTGCGCGTTGCCGCGACCACCCACCGCAGCCGCTCCCGCCCACACGCATGCAAGACGCCACCCGTCCAAACCCCCTGTTTCCGCCCATCGAGCCCTATGCCCAGCATCGGCTGGACGTGGGCGACGGGCACGCTCTGTACCTTGAGGAATGCGGCAATCCCGCCGGGCTGCCCGCCGTGTTCCTGCACGGCGGGCCGGGCGCCGGCTGTGGCCCCACCCACCGCCGCTTCTTCGATCCGTCGCGCTGGCGCCTGGTGCTCTTCGACCAGCGCGGCAGCGGCCGCTCCACGCCGCATGCCGGGCTGGATCACAACACCACCTGGGACCTGGTGGCGGACCTGGAGCGCATCCGCACCCACTTGGGCATCGACCGCTGGCTGGTGTTCGGCGGCTCCTGGGGCTCCACCCTGGCCCTCGCCTATGCCGAGACCCACCCGGAGCGGGTCACGGCGCTGGTGCTGCGCGGCATCTTCCTGTGCCGGCCCTGGGAGATCCAGTGGTTCTACCAGCAGGGCGCGAGCCTGCTGTTCCCGGATTACTGGGAGGACTTCCTCAGCGTCATCCCGGCCGCGGAGCGCGGCGACCTGGTGCACGCCTATCACCGCCGGCTCACCGGCGCGGACGCGGCCGCCATGCACCGCGCCGCCCACGCCTGGTCCCTCTGGGAGGGCCGGTGCGCTACCCTGCTGCCGGATGCCGGCGTGCGCAGCGCCTTCTCGGACGACCGCCTGGCGCTCAGCCTGGCGCGTATCGAATGCCATTACTTCTTCCACGACGCCTTCCTTCAGCCGGACCAGCTGCTGCGCGACGCCCATCGGCTCGCGGACATCCCGGGCCTCATCGTGCATGGGCGCTACGACGCCATCTGCCCGCTGCGCTCCGCCTGGGAGCTGCACCAGGCCTGGCCCAAGGCGGAGCTTCAGGTCATCGCCGACGCCGGGCACGCCGCCTTCGAGCCCGGCATCGCCGCGGCGCTGGTGGCGGCCACCGAGCGCTTTGCGGACCAGCTCGGCGGCCGGTCCGCGGGCCGCCGGTGATCGGCCTGCTGCAGCGGGTGAGCGAGGCCGCCGTGACGGTGGACGAGGCCGAGGTGGGCCGCATCGACCGCGGTCTGCTGGTGCTGGTGGGGGTGCAGAAGGGCGATGACGAGGCCCGCGCCGAGCGCCTGCTGGAGCGCCTGCTGGGCTACCGGGTGTTTCCGGACGCAGCCGGCCGCATGAACCTGAGCGTGACCGACATCGGCGGCGGGCTGCTGCTGGTGCCGCAGTTCACCCTGGCGGCGGACACCAAAAAGGGCACCCGCGCCAGCTTCACGTCAGCCGCGCCGCCGGCAGAGGGCGAGCGGCTGTTCGACCATCTGGTGGCCCGCGCCCGGGCCCGCCATGAGCCCGTGGCCACCGGCCGCTTCGGTGCCGACATGCAGGTGCGCCTCACCAACGACGGGCCGGTGACCTTTTGGCTGACGACCTGAAGGCATGCGCCTGTCGGAAGGGCGCAGGCGGCCGGAGGCGCAGTGTGAAACCCGACGCCTCATCTGCGTTCTCATGCCGCGCCGGCGTCCGGCTCGGCCGCTGCGCGGTGTGCGCGAATGGCCTCGATGAGCGCATCGGCCTGGCCGGCCTTGGTCAGATAGGCCACTGCGCCGGCCTCGCGCATGGCGTCGGCGATGGCCTGGTCGTCGTGCATGGACAGGCCGATCACACTGATCCCGGGCCGGCGCGCGAGGATCTGCCGCGTGGCCTCCATGCCGTCCATCTCGCCAAGGTTCACGTCCATGAGCACGACGTCCGGCGCCAGGCTCTCGGCGGCCGCAATGGCCTGTGGCCCGTCGCAGGCCTTGCCCACCACCTCGATATCCGACTCCAGCTCGAGCAGGCGCGTCAGTCCGTCGCGCATGATGGGGTGGTCGTCGACGATGAGCACCCGGCACGGGGCCGGCCGCCCGCTGTTGGACAGCGCCGTCGCCTCCGCCGCGGCAGTCCCCGCCGGCGGGGCCGCCGCCGCGACCTTGGCTGCCGGTGCGGGGATCACCAGCGTCACCCGGGTGCCGCGGCCCTGGGCAGTGTCGAGCACCATGCGGCCGCCAAGGTAGGCGAGACGCTCCTGGATGCTGAACAGGCCGAAGCCTGTGGCAGCGCCCCGACGCTTTGCCAGGAGGTCCGGGTCGAAGCCCCGACCCGCGTCCCGCACCCGGAGGGTGATGTCGGTGCCCGAGGTGCGGGTCAGCGTCACCTCCACGTCGGCAACGCCCGCGTGCTTGACGGTGTTCAGCAGCAGCTCGCGGACGCATTCGAAGAGCAGCAAGCGGATGTCCTCGGCCGCTGGCTCCGCCGCGGGCTCGGCGCGCAGCTGCACGCTGAGCCCGTACTGTGCCTGCATGCGGGAGACAAGCCACTGCAGGGCACCGATCAGCCCGGCATCCTCCAGGATGGGCGGGCTCAGCTCCACGGCCAGGGAGCGGGATGTCTCCAGGGCTTCGTTCAGAATGCCCTCAACGCTCTGCGCGATGGCGCTGCGGCGCTCGGGGCGGATGTCGCGCCGCAGCGTGCCGACCTGCATGTGTGCCGCGACGATGAGCTGCTGCACATGGTCGTGGAGGATCTTCGCGATCCGCTTGCGCTCACGCTGCTCGGCCTGGCTCAGCTCGCTCGCCAGGGCGCGCAGCTGCGCCTGGTGCTCGCGCAGCGCGGCCTCGGCCTGCTTGCGCTCGGTGATGTCCTGCACGACGCCGGCCATGCGGCGGGGGCGTTCGGGGGCATCGGGGCGATGGCGACCTGCGGCCCAGATCCACCTGGTCTCGCCGTCGACGCGTCGGATGCGGCAATCGAAGCTCCAGTCGCTTGCGGTCGCGACGGCATGGCGAAAGCGGCTGTCCACCATGGCGCGATCCTCTGGCACGACGTGTTCCAGGAACATCTCATAGGTCCACGCCGGAAGCAGTTGGTCGTAGCCGAAGATGTGATCGTGCTCAAGGGACCGGTGCGCGGTGTGGTCGGCCAGATCGAGGTCCCAGGCGCCGGTGTGGCTCATCTCCAGGGCGAAGGCGAGTCGCTCCTCGCTGTCGCGCAGCGCCTGCTCGGCCTGCTTGCGCTCGGTCATGTCGCGCAGGATCTTCGAGAAGCCGGTGAGGCGGCCGTCGGCGTCGTGCAGGGCGCTGACGATGCCGAGCGCCCAGAACCGCTCCCCGCCCTTGCGCAGGTGCCAGCGCTCGTCCTCGGCGCGGCCCCGCTCGCGTGCCGCGTGCAGCTCGGCCCCGGGCAGCCCCTGCGCCTGGTCTTGCGGCGTGAAGATGAAGGCAAAGTGCCGGCCGAGCGCCTCCGCCTCCGTGTAGCCCAGGATGTGCTCCGCGGCGATGTTCCAGCTGGTGACCCGGCCCTCGGTGTCCAGGGTGAAGATGGAGTGGTCCTTGATGTTCTTCACCAGGGACGTGAAGCGGGTCTCGAGGGCCTGCCGTGCCGCCTGCGCGCGCCGGAGCTCCGTCACATCCTCCATGGCCAGCAGGATCAGCTCGGCATCCGCGTGCCGCAGCCTGCGGGCGTTGAGGCGCATGATCTTCCGGCCGATACCGGGGAAGTCGTGCTCGACCTCGAAATCCTCGAACGTCGTGCGCTCGGGCAGAATCTGCTCCAGCAGGGTGCGCAGACGGGGGATGTCCCACTGGCGGTTGCCGAGCGCGTACAGGCAGCGGCCTGCCGTCTCCTGCGGGGACACCTGGAAGGTGCGGTAGAAGGCGCGGTTGGCGCTTTGCACCCGCAGCCGGCCGTCCAGCACCACCAGCGGCTCGCGCACCGTCTCCACCACGCTCTCGGCATAGGCCAGGGCGTCGTTGCGTACGTCCTCGGCCCGCTTCACGGCGGTGTGGTCGCGCAGGACCTTGGCGAAGCCGCACGGCGCGCCGTCCGCGCTGACAAGCGGCGTGGTCATGCCGTCGCACCAGACGCGGGAGCCGTCCCGGCGCACATACCAGCGCGCCTGCTCCGCCCGGCCCGCCGCCAGGGCCTGCCGCAGCTCCTCCGCGGGCACGTCGCGGGCGCTGTCTTCCGGCGTGTAGAAGCGCCCGAAGGGCTCGCCGAGCACGGCCTGCGCCGGGTAACCGAGCAGGCGCTCCGCGGGGGTGGTCCAGCTCAGCACGCGGCCCGCCGGGTCCAGCGCGAAGACGGCATAGTCGCGGATGCTGTCGATAAGCAGCCGCGAGAGCTGCTCGTCCGCCGACGCATGATCTGCCATCAGGTATTGTTTCGCCTCCCTGATCGGCGGAATGCCGTGTTAAGAGTATACCGGTTGGGCGGAGGGTGCGCTGGTGGCGGCCGCCGTCGGCGGCTCGCGGTGGTCCGGCACCGGCGTCGGCGGCCAGGAGCCCGGCATCCGGCTGCGGGCGCCGCGCCCGCTGTGGTTAAATGCCGAGATGCAACCGTCGGCGCACCGCCCATGAGCCAGACCACCGCCCCCCACCGCACTGCGGAAATCGAGCGCAACACCCTGGAGACCCAGATCCGCGTCACGCTGGACCTGGACGGCAGCGGCGAGGGCCGCTTCCGCACCGGCGTGCCCTTCCTGGAGCACATGCTGGACCAGATCGCCCGCCACGGCCTGATCGACCTGGACATCGCCGCCGAGGGCGATCTGCACATCGACGCCCACCACACGGTGGAGGACGTCGGCATCACCCTTGGGCAGGCGCTGGCCAAGGCCCTGGGGGACAAGCGCGGCATCCGTCGCTACGGCCACGCCTATGTGCCGCTCGACGAGGCCCTGTCCCGCGTGGTGGTGGACCTCTCCGGGCGGCCCATGCTCACCTACAACGTGGACTACACCCGCGCGCTCATCGGCGGCTTCGACGTGGACCTGCTGCGGGAGTTCTTCCAGGGCCTCACCAACCACGCGGCGCTCACCCTGCACATCGACAACCTGCGCGGCCTCAACGCCCATCACCAGGCGGAGACCGTCTTCAAGGCCTTCGGCCGGGCGCTGCGCATGGCCGTGGAGCCGGATGCCCGAATGGGCGGGGTCACGCCGTCCACCAAGGGTGCGCTCTGACGGCCGGCAGCCACAGACTCGGGTCAGCCGCCGCGCACCTCCTGCGCCGCACCCCGCCCTCGCCAACACCGGAGTCCGCCATGCTCCTGATCCCCGCCATCGACCTCAAAGACGGCAAATGCGTGCGCCTGCGCCAGGGCCGCATGGATGACGAGACGGTGTTCGGCGACGATCCCGTCGCCGTCGCCGCGCGCTGGCGCGATGCCGGCGCCCGGCGGCTGCACCTGGTGGACCTGAACGGCGCCTTCGCCGGCGAGCCGGTGAACGGCGAGGCCATCCGCGCCATCGCCGCCGCCTGTCCGGGCCTGCCCATCCAGGTGGGCGGCGGCATCCGCGACGAGCGCACCATCGCCGCCTACCTGGACGCGGGCGTCAGCTGGTGCATCATCGGCACCCAGGCCGTGAAGGAGCCGGACTTCGTCGCCCGCGCCTGCCATGCCTTCCCGGACAACATCATCGTCGGGCTGGACGCCAAGGACGGGCAGGTGGCCATCAACGGCTGGGCGGTGGTCACCGACCACCGGGTGCAGGACCTCGCCCGGCGCTTCGAGCGCGACGGCGTCTCGGCAATCGTCTACACCGACATCGGCCGCGACGGCATGCTGACGGGGCCGAATGTGGAGGCCACCGCGCGGCTTGCCGACGCGGTCGCGGTGCCCATCATCGCCTCCGGCGGCATCACCGGCATCGACGACGTGCGCGCGCTCGCCGCGGTGGCGGGAGCAGGGCAGGGGCCCGGCATCATCGGCGCCATCACCGGCCGGGCCATCTACGAGGGGACCCTGGACTTCGCGGAGGGGCAGCGGGTGGCGGATGCCGCGGCCGGCGTCGGCACTTCGGGCTGAGCTGCGGCGCCGGTTGGGCGTCTTGAGCCCGTGCCGTTGATTCGGCACGGACCGCGTGCGACACCCGGACGGGATCACGCCCGGGTGCCGGCGGGCATCAGCTCCCGGAGCTGGACTTCTTGCCCGGCTTCTTGCGGCAGTGGCCGCTCACCTTGACCCCGTCCGAGCGGGTGTAGCCGTCCACCCAGCTGCACTGGGCCTCATTGCGCTCGCAGGCGCTTTTCTCCATGCCTTTGCATTCGACGGCCATGACGGCGCCATTGGCCCCCAGCAGCAGGCTGGCGGCGATGGCAGCGATGGCGAGGTGGCGGTGGGTGCGATGCTTGCCCATGGCTGTGATCTCCTGTCGGTGGGTTGGCTGAGCACGCTTTGGCGTCGTGCGCCGCGGGCGTACGTACACGACAGTAGCCGCATAGACTGACAAAGATCAACACACGCCCGCCGAACGGTCCTGGGCCGGCCAGGGTCACTTGCTGCGTGTACCGAGCGGCTGTGCGTCCAGCAACAGATCGAACACCGACCGCTCGCCGCGCCAGGCGCGGGTCACCAGCTCTGCGGTGGCCACGGCGAGCATGCCGGGCAGGATGATGTTGGGGTTGGCGGTGAGCTCCAGCAGCGCTGTGAGGGCCGCGAGGGGGGCGCGCAGCGTCGCACCCATCATGGCCGCCATGCCGATGGTGGCGTAGAAGCCGGACGAGGCGGCCTGCTCCGCGCCGGCGGCGGCCAGCAGCAGGCCGAGCGTGGCGCCCGCGGCACCGCCGATGAAGAGCGTCGGGCCGATAAGCCCGCCCGGCACCTTGAGCCCGATGCTCGCGGCGGTGGCGATGAGCTTGGTGGCCACCAGGGGCAGCACCAGGGCCAGCTCCGCCTCGCCCAGCAGCATGACCGCCAGGGTGTCGTAGCTGATGCCCATGATCTGCGGCGTCCACAGCGCCAGCACGCCGGTGAGCAGGCCGGCAGCGGAGAAGGTGACACTGCAGGGCCAGCGGCCGGTGCGCCGCAGCAGCCTCGTGGCCAGCGTCGTGAAGGCCACCGCCAGCAGGCCGATGACGGCGCCGAGGCTCAGCATCGCGAGGATCTCCCAGTGCGAGCCCAGGTGCTCCGGCACCACGGGGAAGCCCGGGTCGTCCATGGCCAGCAGCCGGCTCGCCATGGCGCCGACCACGGCGGCGACGATGACCGGCAGGAAGCGGCTCACCTGGTAGCGGATGCGCAGCACCTCGATGCTGAACACCACGCCCGCGAGCGGCGTGTCGAAGGCGGCGGCGATGGCCGCGGCGGCGCCGGCGGCGAGCAGGGTGCGCTCTTCTTCCGCATCCAGCCCCAGCCGCGAGCCGACGAAGCTGGCGCTGCCGGCGCCCAGGTGCACCGCGGGACCTTCCCGGTCCACGGAATGCCCGCCGACGATGGCCACCACGGCGCCCAGGAACTGCACCAGCATGTTGCCGAGCGGCAGGCGCTCGCGGCCCGGGGCCTGCAGGCGCTTCAGCACATGGTCGACGCCCACCTCGCGGCGATGGCGGGGCAGCAGGTCGAAGGCGACGCCGAGCAGCAGCCCGGCGACCAGCGGCAGTGCGAGGCGGGCGGCGGGCGGCAGCACCTCGTAGCCGTCGCCGCCGGCGGCGGGCAACAGCAGCCACTGGCCCCACTCGATGGCGCTGCGGAAGGCGAGCACCACCAGCGCGGCGAGCAGCCCGCTCACCGCACCGAGCAGGGTGAGACGCAGGGAGGCCAGGTAGTCATCGTCCATGCCGGCCCATTCTACCGGGGCCGGTGGCTCGCAGGCCTTTGAGGGTGCCGGCGCTGGCGGGTGCGACAGTGGCGGGGCGGAGGATCGGGGTCAGGTGTCGGCGGCGAGGCCGAGATAGCGGCTGTGCAGGGCGCGGACCTTGGGCTCGAGGTCGGNGATGCGGCCGGTGTTCTCGAGGACGTCGTCCGCCGCCGCGAGGCGCTCCGCCCGGCTCGCCTGGCTCGCCATGATGCGCCGGACCTGTTCCGGCGTGAGCCCGCTGCGGCGGCCGACACGGGCGATGCAGAGATCTTCCGGGGCATCCACCACCAGCACCCGGTCGGCCATGTCGGTCTGGCCCGTCTCCACCAGGAGCGGGATGGCGAGGATGGCGTAGGGGCCCGTGTCCGCTGCCAGGTCCGCCTGCATGCGCGTGCGGATCATCGGATGCAGGATGCCCTCCAGCCGCCGGCGCGCGGCGGGGTCCGCGAACACCTGCTCGCGCAGGGCAGCGCGGTCCAGGGCGCCGTCTGCACCGATGACCCCGCTGCCGAAGGCCGCGGCGATGGGCGCCAGCGCCGCACCGCGGGGTGCCGTGAGGGCGTGGGAGATGGCATCGGCGTCGATGACGCTGACACCGAGGGCCGCGAACTGCTCCGCCACGGCACTCTTGCCGCTGCCGATGCCGCCGGTGAGCGCCACCGCGAAGGTGCGGGCGGTGCTGCCTGAACCACCGTGCTGATGTGAGCTCGTGAGTCCCGCCATCATCCCCCAAACCGCCCAAGGCTGACCTCGGCAGAGGTGGCACCAACCCCGTGACCACCACCACCGCCAACGGCTCGGCATTTCGTACCCCGAAGCCCGCACCCCGAAACCCGTACTCCGTACCCCATACCCCGCACAACCCTAAGCAAGCCCACTGAAACGCAGATAGGCGCCGGCGATATCCGCCCCCCAGAGCAGATTGACCCAGCCGGAGATGGCGAGGAAGGGGCCGAAGGGAATGGGCGTCTCGCGCCCGGTGCGGCCGGTGGCCAGCAGCGCGACGCCGAAGATGGCGCCGGGCACCGCCGACAGCAGCACGATCTGCGGCAGGGTCTGCCAGCCCATCCAGGCGCCGAAGAGCGCCAGCAGCTTGAAGTCGCCGCGGCCCATGCCCTCCTTGCCCGTGAGCAGCCGGAAGGCGTGGAACACCAGCCACAGGCTGAGATAACCGGCGGCGGCGCCGAGGATGGCGCTGTGGCTGTCCACGAAGATGCCCCAGAGGCTCAGCACCAGTCCGAGCCAGAGCAGCGGCAGCGTGATGTCGTCCGGCAGCAGCTGGGTGTCGGCATCGATGAAGGCGAGTGCCACCAGCCCCCAGGTGAGCACCAGCGCCGCCGCCGCCTGGGGCGTTGGGCCGAAGTGCCAGACCACCAGCAGCGACAGCACCGCCGTCAGCGCCTCCACCACGGGATAGCGCCAGGAGATGCCGGCGCCACAGGCGCTGCAGCGCCCACGCAGCACGAGCCAGCTCAGGATCGGGATGTTCTCCCAGGGCCGGATGCGGTGGCCGCAGTGAGGGCAATGGGAGGGCGGGTGCGCGAGGCTCAGGGCGGGTGCCGCCGAGCTGGGGTCGGCGGCGGGATCGGCGCCGGCAGGGTCGGCCGCAGCGGGAGCGGCCGCAGCGGGTGGAGGCGTGGCCTCGGCGGCGAGCTCCGCGCATTCCCGCCGCCATTCCCCCTCCATGATGCGCGGCAGCCGCAGGATGACGACGTTGAGGAAGCTGCCCATCACCAGCCCGAGCAGCAGCACGGTGATGAAGAGCAGAGCCGGTGTCTCGACGATGGTGGCGAGCACGGTGTCGGAGGACTCCCAGTGGATGAACGCCCGCCGTGGGCGCGCGGCGGCCCGGCGGGTCAGAGCATGGCGGCTCAGACCACGGCGGCGAGCTTGAAGATGGGCAGGTACATGGCCACCACGAGCCCGCCCACGAGGCCGCCGATGACCACCATGATGAGTGGCTCCAGCAGGCTGCTCAGGGCGTCCACGGCGTTGTCGACCTCTTCTTCGTAGAAGTCCGCCACCTTCGCGAGCATCTCGTCCAGGGCGCCGGACTCCTCGCCGATGGCGGTCATCTGGATGACCATGTGCGGGAACAGATTGCGCTGGCGCATGGTGAGCTGCAGGCTCTGGCCCGTGGCGACCTCCTCGCGCATCTTCCGCACCGCATTGCCGTAGACGATGTTGCCGGTGGCGCCGGCCACAGAGTCCAGCGCCTCCACCAGCGGCACGCCGGCGGCGAACATGGTGGACAGGGTGCGGGCGAAGCGGGCGATGGCGGCCTTGTTCAGGATGCCGCCGATGACGGGGACCTTGAGCACCACGCGGTCGAGGATCTCGCGGAACTTGCGTGAGCGCTTGAAGAGCTGGCCGATGCCCCAGACGGCGCCGCCGACGGCCAGCGTCGCGGCCCACCAGTACTCGCGCAGGATGTCGGACAGGGAGATGACCAGCAGCGTGAAGGCGGGCAGGTCGGCGCCGAAGCTGCTGAACAGGGCTTTGAACTGTGGGATGACGAACAACAGGATGACGACGGTCACGCCGATGGCCACCAGGATGACCGCGGCCGGGTAGAACATCGCCTTCTTGATCTTGCCCTTGATGGACTCGGTCTTTTCCTTGTAGGTGGCGATCTTGTCCAGCAGCACGTCCAGCACACCGGCGGCCTCGCCGGCGGCCACCAGGTTGCACACCAGGTCGTCGAAGTAGAGCGGATACTTGCGCAGGGCATCGGCCATGGCCGTGCCGCTCTCGATGTCCTGTTTGATGGCGAGCAGCAGGTCCTGCATGCTCGGATTGTCGTGCCCGCGGCCGACGATGTCGAAGGCCTGCACCAGGGGCACGCCCGCCGCCATCATGGTCGCGAGCTGGCGGCTGAACACGGTCAGGTCCTGGCTCGTGATCTTGCGCTTGCCGCCGCCGAAGAGCGGTTGCGCCTTCTTGCGGACCTTGGTGGGGTTGACCCCCTGGCGACGCAGGTCGGCGCGCACCAGGGCGACGCTCGGCGCGCGCAGGTCGCCCTTGACGCGGTTGCCGCGGCGGTCGACGCCCTCCCAGGCGAAGATGTGGGCCTTCTCGGTCTTGGGCTTCTGTAAGGCGGTGACGGCCATGTGCGGGTTCCGGGGGCTGGGCTCGATTGCGCTGGGCTCGATGACTGGAGGCTCAATGCCTGAGCGCTGTACTGCGGGGGCGCGATCTGCGACCTGCCGCGTGCGGGTTGGGCCGCCGCGGCGTCAGTGGTTTTGGGTTGAGTGTCAGTCCTTGGTGACGCGGTTCAGCTCCAGGAGGCTGGTGACGCCGGCCTTGACCTTGCGCAGCCCGGAGCGGCGCAGATCCGCATAGCCCTCCTTGTCCGCCTGGTCCGCGAGCTGGATGGAATTGCCGCCCTCCATGATCAGGCGCCCCATTTCCTCTGACACCTTGATCACCTGAAAGATGCCGACCCGGCCCTTGTAGCCGTCCACGCAGCGGTCGCAGCCGACGGCCTTGTAGACGGTGACCCCTTCGGCGATCTCCTCTTCGGTGAAGCCCTCTTCGATGAGCGCCTCCCGCGGCAGGTCGTCCTCCTCGCGACAGTGCGGGCAGAGCCGGCGGGCGAGGCGCTGCGCCATGATGAGCAGCACCGAGGAGGCGATGTTGAACGGCGGCACGCCCATGTTCGCGAGACGCGTCAGGCACTGCGGCGCGTCGTTGGTGTGCAGCGTGGACAGCACCAGGTGGCCGGTCTGGGCGGCCTTCACGGCGATCTCGGCGGTTTCCAGATCGCGGATCTCGCCCACCATGACGATGTCCGGGTCCTGGCGCAGGAAGGCACGCAGGGCGGCGGCGAAGGTCATGCCCGTTTTCGGGTTCATGTTGACCTGATTGATGCCGGCGACCTGAATCTCCACCGGGTCTTCGACGGTGGAGATGTTGATGTCCGGGGCATTGAGCAGATTGAGTGCCGTGTAGAGCGACACGGTCTTGCCGGAGCCGGTGGGGCCGGTCACCAGGACCATGCCGTAGGGCTTCTTGATGCACTGCAGGAATGCGGTCTTCTGCTCCGGCTCCATGCCGAGCTGGTCGATGCCGACAGTGGCGGCGCTGGAGTCGAGGATTCGCAGCACCACCTTCTCGCCGTAGAGCGTCGGCAGGGTGTTGACACGGAAGTCGATGTCGCGGGTGCGGCTCAGCTTGAGCTTGATGCGCCCGTCCTGCGGCACGCGCCGCTCGGCGATGTTCATGCGCGACATGACCTTGAGCCGGGCCACCAGGCGCGCGGAGATGCTGATGGGCGGGTTGGCCACCTCCCGCAGCATGCCGTCCTGGCGGTAGCGGATGCGGAAGAACTTCTCGTAGGGCTCGAAGTGGATGTCCGAGGCAGACGCGGCGATGGCGTCCACCAGCACCTTGTTGACATAGCGCACCACGGGGGCGTCGTCGACGTTCAGGTCCGAGTCGTCGCCGCCGGCTCCCGGCTCGTCGTCGCTCGCGATGTCGAGGTTGTCCAGGTCCGTGTCCATGATGTCGGACATGGTGGTGTCCTGGGCCTCCATGGCCTGGTCGATGGCGGCGGCGAGCTTGGCCTCCTCCACCAGAATGGCATCCGTGGCCATGCCGGTGTTGAAGCGGATCTCCTCCAGCGCGCGGTCGTTCGTGGGGTCGGACACCGCCAGGAACAGCCGGTTGCCGCGCCTGTGGATGGGCAGCACCCGGTGCTTGCGGATCAGCTTCTCGTCCACCAGCGTCAGCGGCATGGTCTGGCGGTCGAGGGCGTCGAGATCCAGGAGGGGGACGCCGAACTCCTGGGAGGCGGCCACGGCGATACTGCGGCTGTCCAGTACCTTTTCTGTGACAAGGTATTGGATCAGGGGCTGACGGCGGCGCGCCGACTCGATGTGCGCCGTCTGCGCCTGCTGCTCGGTGAGCAGGCTGTCGCGCACCAGGCGTCGGGTCAAGCCGCTGGGAAGAACATGGGCTTGTTCAGTGGACATGCAGGCTCCTCAAACGGCCGTCCGGACTGGATCGCGCGCCGGCCTGTGACCGCCAACCGTACCCGGTGCCGGGGCAGGCCGGGCCACCGGGCGCCGTGACGGCGAGTGTGCCACAACGCGTGTTCGGTGCCGCCGCGCGCCGGTCCATCACCAGCACCGCTGTCGATGCAGGCGCTGCGCTCCCGGGGCCCGGGCGCATCGCCGCTCGACCTTCAGTCTAGTCCGTTTGTCGGGCATCGAAGTGGGCTTTTGTTCGCGCTTCAGCGATTGACGCCGAAGGCGAGACGCACATTCTGCGCCACCAGCCCGTTGTCCTTCTGCTCGCTCTCGGCGAGATAGAACTCCAGGATGGTCTCGCGGTTCATCAACATCTCTTCGCCCACGTCTTCCGCCACTTCGTTGGCGTGGCAGAAGACGCTCACATAGGGTGAGGTCGGGTCGCGCGGGTCCACGGTCCAGAGGTTGTCGGAGATGTGGCTCATGAAGCGCAGAAAGCCGTAACCCTTATCCGGAAACCACTTGGTACACACACCGCGCACACAGGCGCCCGGCTTGCCCCATTCGTTGCGCGGCTCGTAGGACACCGGCAGCAGGTCCGGGATCAGAAAGCCGGACCAGAAGGCATCCACTTCCTGCTGCAGTTGCCTGGAGACATTCTTGAAGCCGATGAGCTCAACACGGCAGCCGCGGTTCTGCAGCGCGTCCACCACCTGCAGGAAGTCGCCGTCGCCGGTCACGAGAATCACCTGCTCCAGCTTCTCGGCCTGAAGCATGGCGTCCACGGCCATGTCGAGATCGGCATTGGCCTTGGTGGAGACGTTGCCCGCCTCGTCGGTGTAGCGGCGGACGTGCTTGACCGTGATCTTCCAGCCGAAGTCCCGGACCATCTGCTGGTAGGCGCGGGACTTTTTCTTGTAGTCAGGGTCCTCGTCGGCGCGCTGCGCGTCATAGGCGATGTAGGTGTTGAGTCGTTGCAGGATACCGTCCTGGCGTGCGGCGAAGTTGCGCAGCACGTCGTAACGCATCTGATAACCGCCGTTGTAGCGGATGTTCTCGGCGTCGACATAAACGCCGACTCTCGGCAGGGATGGCAAGACTGAAGCTCCTGTGGGTCTGGTGGCGCTCGCGTCGATGTTGAGGTAACGGCCACCGGCTGCGACG
>PR_CR_10_Liq_1_inCRDRAFT_1001037_pt1 | contig 16305 bp, 15 predicted proteins | sample PRCRCaboRojoPR_3_FD_10241 | JGI IMG/M metagenome (IMG submission 10241)
CTGTAGGCTTCACGACAGCATCCCTGCTGTCGAGACCCCCGCCAGCTGCAACCCAGCCCGCAGACGCCTGCGCCGGACATTGACATCCGCCGGGTATCAGTTCGCGGGCGCTCGCGCCGGCGCGTGGCTGTGTTTCGTCGTCGGCGTTCAGGGCAGCACCACCTTGACGAACTCCGACGGGCGCAGAATCTCGTCCGGGCGGGCGTCGAAGATCACATCGAGCTCGTAGACGGCCCCGGCGGGGTCGATGCGCACCGCCTCGACGCCGAGGCTGTAGACCACCGCCGGACGGCGTTCGCCGCGGATGATGACAGCCGCTTCCTGCCCGGGGCGGTAGCGCCGCAGCACTTCGGCGGTGACGAGCGCCCGCGCCAGCATGCGATCGGTGGGGGCGACGGCGACCAGCGGCGCCTGCTGGAGGCTGGTATAGATGACGGCACCGTCATAGGCATTACGCTCGACGACGATGCCGGCGAAGGGGGCGCGCAGCTCGGTGCGCTCCAGCATCACCTCGGCGGCGGCGACGGCTGCGCGATCCGCCTCGTGTGCGGCGAGTGCGGCGCTGTGGCCGAGCTCGGCGTCTTTGAGCTCTTCCATGGCAATGAGGCCGCGGTCGAAGAGCTCTTGTGCGCGGTCGAGCTCGCGGCGGGCGTCATCCAGGGCCACGATGCCGCGGGCGAGTCGCGCTCGCGTCTCCAGCAAGGTGGCCCTGATCTCGCGCTGGTCCATGCGCAGCAGCAGCTCGCCTGGCTCCACGTGTGCGCCCACGGTTACGAGCACCTCGTCCACCACGCCGTTGGTCACCGCCCGCATCTCCACGCGGTCCACCCATTCGAGCCGGCCGCTCAGCTGCTGCGTCGCCGTCGCCGCGGTGCTCGCGGTGAGCAGCAGGCACAGCAGGCCGCGCCGGGCCGCGGGTCGCAGACGCTGGCATGTGTCCTTCATCGGCTTGCCTCCGGGCTGTCCGCGGCGCCGGTGATCTCGATGGGCTTGCCCTGGAGGGCGTCCAGCTCGGCGCGGGTGAGGATGCGGCAGAGGTCTACGGCCATGCGATCGCGGTGAGCCTTCGTTTGCCGGCTCATGGCGTAGCCGAGGTCGGCGGTCACTTCCATCTCGTACATGGTGCGGCTTTGGTCCAGCTTGAGATCGCGCCAGTCGGCCTCGACCCGGGTCTGCTCGGCGGCCACGGCGAGAAGCTCCAGGCGCTCCAGCAGTTCCAATGCCTGCTGGCGTAAGGCCATGCGCAGCAGCGCCTCTTGCGTGGCATCGGCGCCGTCGCGCAGCGCCCGAATCCGCGGGTTTTGGGCGCTTGCCGTCGCCACCACAACGTCCAGATCCGGCGGCGGTGTGTCCGCGGGCGGCGGCGGGTCGACCAGATCCTTCGGTAGATCTTCGGGTGTGCCTATGGCCTGTGCCAGCAGCGAGCGGGTCACGCGACGGGCGGCATCACTGGCCGCCCGGCGGCGGCGGATCACCTGATAAGCTGCCTCTAACTCAGCCACCACCAGCGGCGAGTATTGTCCGAGGTCGCGACGGTTCTCGGCGCGGTCGAACTGGATATAGGCGACGGCCATGGCTTCGTTGTCGCGCATGTAGCTCAGGTCCGCCAGCAGTACGTCGAAGAAGCGCTGCATGATCTCCAGACGCTGTGCCGCCGCCGCCGGCAGCAGCGGCCCCCAGGCGGTATCGCGCTCGGCATCCGCGGGCCGGGCGTTGTTGAAGGCCAGGCTATGACACGCCAGATGCAGGGGCTGTGGACGCGCGGGCAGCCAGGGCTCGGCGCCCGCCGCAGCCCGTGGATGGCCGTCGGCGAAGGCCAGTGCATCCATGAGGGTGAGCGGCTCTGGTGGTGTCTGAGCGATGCTGGCGCTGCCCGTCAGGATCAGCAGTAGCACCGGCGCCCAGCGCAGGGCGCGGTGGCGGCAGCGAATGTGGGCGGGCCGGCTGGCGTTGTGCATCGGGCTGATGGCGGTGGGACGTCGCGGGGGTGGGGTTGCTTTGCTGGTTTGCGCATCACAGCACCGCGCCACGCCAAGCGCAAGCGCCCCGGTCGCTGCGCCATGCATCCCAAGGCAGCCATTGCGGCTGCGGCCCTGCGCCGCAACCGTTCGCAGCGCACCTGAGCAACGTCGCCGGCCACGGCAGGACGGCCTGCGCATCTCTGCCGCACGCCCTGCGTTGCGTTATCATGCTGAGGTTTATCGCGGTGAGCTCCAGCCCATGGCAAAGGATCCGAGCCCGCTAGTCCAGGGCCGACTCGGCGTGCGGGTGTACTACGAAGATACCGATGCGGGCGGCGTCGTTTATCACGCCCGTTACCTACACTTCATGGAACGCGCGCGCACCGAATGGCTGCGCGCACTCGGCTTCGAGCAGGACCGCCTGCGCGCACAGGCGCAGATACTGTTCGCCGTGCGTCGGCTGGATATCGGTTTTCTGTACCCGGCCAGGTTCAATGAGCTGTTGCAGGTGGAGACGGCGGTGACGGGCCACGGCCGCGCCAGCCTCGACTTTGTGCAAAGCGTGCTGCGCGACGATGACCAGCGAGTGTGCTGCCGCGCCAGCGTCAACGTGGCCTGTCTCGACGCCGAGCGGTTGCGCCCGACGCGCATCCCGGCAGATATCCTGACCGCTATTTCGTCGGAGAGCACTGCCCATGGGCGCTGAGCTGTCACTACTGGACCTGGTGCTGCAGGCGAGCTTGATGGTACAGCTCGTGCTGGTGGTACTGGTGCTCGCGTCGGTGTTGTCCTGGGCCGCGATTTTCGAGCGCTCCCGCATACTGCAGCGCGCGCGCCACGCCGCCGACGATTTTGAAGCACGCTTCTGGTCCGGCGGCGACCTGAGCGCGCTGTACCGCGAGCTGGGTCAGGAAGAGAGCAAGGGACTCAATGGCCTCGCCGCCATCTTCCGCAACGGCTTCCGCGAGTATGCGCGGCTGCGCAAGAACGCACCCGACGACACCATGGCCGTCATCATGGGCGCCGAGCGCTCCATGCGGGTGGCCCTGAGCCGGGAGATGGACCGGTTGGAGAACAATCTGTCCTTTCTCGCCACCGTCGGCTCGGTAAGTCCTTATGTGGGCCTCTTCGGTACCGTGTGGGGCATCATGCACGCTTTCCAAGCGCTGGGTAACGTGCAGCAGGCGACGCTGGCCCTGGTGGCACCCGGCATCTCCGAGGCGCTGGTGGCGACGGCCATCGGGCTGTTCGCGGCGATCCCCGCCGTGGTCGCCTACAACCGCTACTCCAATCAGGTGGAGCGGCTGAACAACCGGTATGAAGAGTTCATGGAGGAGTTCTCCACCCTGCTCCAGCGCCAGGGTCGAAGCACGGCGGCAACCACGGGTCAGGCCGCATGAAGCAAAAGGAGCGCCGCCAGCGCCGCAAGCCCATGGCGGAGATCAATGTCGTTCCCTACATCGACGTGATGCTGGTACTGCTGGTGATCTTCATGGTCACGGCGCCGCTCATCACCCAGGGCGTGAAGGTGGATTTGCCGCAAGCGGTCGCGGACCCGCAGCCGGGCGAGGGCACGCCGCCGGTGGTGATCCACATCGATCAGTTCGGCGATACCTATCTCGATCTCGGCGATAACGAACTACTGCCCGTGGATCAGCAACTGCTGTTCGAGCGGCTGCTGGCCGTGCTGGACGATGCGCCCATGACCCCCATTATGGTGCGCGCCGATCAGTCGATCGACTACGGCCTGGTGGTGGATGCCATGGTCGCGGCGCAGGCGGCGGGCGCTCCCAGCGTCGGTCTGGTGACCCGGCCGCCGCCCGGCGCCGACGCGGCCCGCGGGCCGGGCTGACCGGGAGCCATGTGGCAGATCTGGACCCACTATCCGAAGGCCTTCCTGTGGTCGATTCTTCTGCATCTGACGCTGGCCGCCTTGATGTTCTTTGGCATTGATTGGCTGGTGCGCAATCAGGAACTCGGCGCCTTCGAGAACATGGTTCAGGCGCAGATGACGGCGACACCGGACATCGAGCGCCGCATCGAGGCGCTGCGCGCCAATGCCGCGGGCTCGCCGCCACGGGCGCCGGTGGCGCCGCAACCCCTGGAGCCGCCGACACCGACCGAGACCGAGCGCACCGCCGAAGCCGCCCGCCAGGCGGCGCTGGCGCAGGCGGCGGAGGAAGCGCGTGACGCCGAGCTGGAGCGCCAGCGTGAAGCCGAGGCTGAGCGCCAGCGCCAGGCCGAGCTGGAGCGCCAGCGTGAAGCCGAGGCTGAGCGCCAGCGTCAGGCCGAGGCTGAGCGCCAGCGTCAGGCCGAGGCTGAGCGCCAACGTCAGGCCGAGCTGGAGCGCCAGCGTCAGGCCGAGGCTGAGCGCCAACGTCAGGCCGAGCTGGAGCGCCAGCGCCAGGCCGAGGCTGAGCGCCAACGCCAGGCCGAGCTGGAGCGCCAACGCCAGACTGAGCTGGAGCGCCAGCGCCAGGCCGAGGCTGAGCGCCAACGTCAGGCCGAGCTGGAGCGCCAACGCCAGGCCGAGCTGGAGCGCCAGCGCCAGGCTGAGGCTGAGCGCCAACGCCAGGCCGAGGAGGAAGCTCGCCGCCGCGCCGAGGAAGAGATTCGCCGCAAGGTGGCGGCGGAAGCGGCCCGGCGGGCGGAGGAAGAAGCCCGCCGCCGCGCCGAGCAGGAGGCCCGGCGTCAGGCCGCCGAGGCCGAGGCCGCCGCGCGTGCCGAGCGCGAGCGTCAGGAGGCCGAGCGCCGCGCCGCCGAGCTGGCCGCTCAGCGCGAGGCCGACGAGCGGGCCCGCCGCGAGGCGGAAGCCGCCCGCCAGGCGGCGCTCGATGCGCAGCGCCGTGCCGAAGAGCGGGCCCGGCGCGAAGCCGAAGAAGAAGAAATCGCCCGGCGCGAGCGCGAGCTGCAGGCAGCACTGGCCGCGGAGCTTGAGCAGGAACGGGCCCGCGCGAGCGCTGAGCAAGCGGCGCAGGCGGCCGAGCAGCGGCGCCGGCGGGACGCCCTGGAAGCGGCCCAGCGCGAAGCCGCCCGCGAGCAGGTCACGAGTCGCTGGGTACCCATGATCCAAACCCGCATCCGCAGCTTCTGGGTGCGGCCCGCGGGCAGCCCGCGCGGCGTCGAGACGGTGGTCAACCTGCGCCTGGAGCCGGGCGGGCAGGTGATCCCCGGCAGCGTGCAGGTGATCCGCAGCAGCGGCCATGGCGCCTTTGATCAGTCTGTGATTTCCGCCGTCTACAAGGCCTCGCCGCTGCCGGTGCCCGATGGTGAAGACTTCGAGGCACTGTTCCAGGACTTCAATTTCCGCTTCAAGCCATGAGTAACGGGCTTATGCAACCACCACACAGTCTCGCCGCGCTGCTGCTCTCGGCGCTGCTCGCCTGGGGCCTCGCGGGCACCGCCTGGGCCAAGCTCACCATCGAGATCACCGGCGGCGTGGAAGGCGCCCAGCCCATCGCCGTCGTGCCCTTCGGCAATGTCGACGGCGCCCGGCCCGACGTTGATATCGGCGCTGTCATCGCCGCCGATCTCGCCCGCAGCGGCAAGTTCAAGCCCATGCCGCGGCGCGAGATGCTCATGACCCCGCACCGCGAAGAGGACGTGGACATCCGCGAGTGGCAGGTCCTGGGCATGAACAGTCTGGTGGTCGGAGAGGTGATGCCCCGGGCCACCGGCGGCTACGACATCCGCTATGCGCTGCTGGATGTCTTCAGCGGCAAGACCTTGCTCGTGGACACCGTCATCTCCACCAGCAGAGGCCTGCGCAACGCCGCCCACCGCATCGCCGATGCCATTTATGCCGACCTCACCGGCGAGCCCGGGGTCTTCGCCACCCGTATCGCCTACGTGACTTCCGGCGATGATCCATCGCGCGTGGCGCTGCGTGTGGCAGATGCCGACGGCTTCAATGCCCAGACCATCGTCGACTCCGCACAGCCCATCATGTCGCCGGCCTGGTCGCCGGACGGCCGCTGGCTCGCCTATGTCTCGTTCGAGGGCGGCCAGTCCGCGATCTATGTGCAGGATCTCGGCAGTGGCCGGCGGGAGCGCATCGCCAGCTACGAGGGCATCAATGGCTCGCCGGCGTTCTCGCCGGACGGGCGCAAGCTCGCCATGACCCTGTCCAAAGACGGTAACCCCGACATCTATGTGCTGGAGCTGGGCAGCCGTCAGTTGACGCGGCTCACGACTCACTACGCCATCGACACCGAGCCCGCCTGGTCGCCCGCCGGCGACCATCTGGTATTCACCTCCGACCGCGGCGGCCAGCCGCAGATCTATCGCATCGCCGCCACCGGCGGCATGGCGCAGCGCGTGACTTTTCAGGGCGACTACAACGCCGCCGCCGACTATTCGCCAGACGGCAATTCGCTGGTGATGGTGACCCGGGAGGGCGGGCGTTTTCGCGTCGTGATGACCGATGCCCAGGGCGGCGCCAGGCGTTACGTCAGTAACGGCAGCCTGGATGAGTCACCGAGTTTCGCCCCCAATGGCAACATGATAATTTACGCCACGCAGAACAACGGCCGCGGTGTGCTGGCGGCCACGCCGGTCTCCACCGGCGCCAGCCACCGCCTGTCGCGGGATTCCGGCGAAGTCCGCGAGCCCGCCTGGTCGCCACTGTTGCGGTGAGCGCCGCAACTCACACATTTGTGCCACGCACTGTGAAGCCGCACGCCACCGTGCCGGCCCGGCTCGGACGGCCGATGCATCGGCGGCGATCACCGTCTCGACCCCGCGCCCGCCGCCAGGAGCCCGACGTGAATCTGCATGCCCACCCGCTCATCGTGCTCCCGGCTGTCGTGCTGTTGCTCGCGGCCGTCGCCGGCTGTGCCACCCAGCGGCCACAGCCGGCGCCGCCGAGCGCCGCCCAGCTGGATCGCCTGCAGCGCAGCGGCGACGGGGCGCCCGCCGCGCGCGAGCCCGCACAGCCGCGTTCGCCGCTGGACGACCCCGCCAGCCCGCTCTACCGCAAAGTCGTCTATTTTGACTACGACACGACCGAAATCCGCCCGGAAGGCGCCGCGCTGCTGCGCACTCACGCCAATTACATCTACCAGACGCCGGGCGCGCGGGTGACGCTTCAGGGACACACCGACGAGCGCGGCACGCGGGATTACAACCTGGCGCTCGGCGAGCAGCGCGCCGATGCGGTTCAGCGTTTCCTGATCGCCGAGGGCGTGCCGGCGGAGCGGCTCTCGCGCCTGAGCTACGGCGAGGAGCGCCCGGCGGAGCGCGGCCGCTCCGAGCGCGCCTGGGCCCTGAACCGCCGCGTTGAACTGGTGTACTGACCATGACTTGCCACCTGACTCCCGCCGACCCCCCGCCCGCGCGCCGGCGCCAGGGCGCCGCCGCTGTCCCGGGCAAGCCCGCGCGCACCGCCCACGGCTCGTGCTTGTGCGTTACCCCGGCAATTGCCCCCATCGTTGCCCCGATCGTCGCCCTGGCGCTCGCCGTCAGCGCCGCCAGCGCCTCGGCGCAGCTGCGCCGCGATGACCTGCTGGCGCCGGCTCCTCTGCCGGGGGCCACCGGCGAGGTGCTCTCCAACGCCGAGCTTAGCCAGCGTCTGGCACGTCTGGAGCGCATGCTGAACGACAAGAGCCTGTCCGACTTCGTGCTCCAGCTGCAGCAGCTTCAGCAGGAGGTGCAGGCCCTGCGCGGCCAGGTGGAACTGCATCAATACTACTTGCGCCAGGCGCGCCCCGGGCGGCCACAGCTCGGCGAGTCCTATGCGGCGCGTCTGCGCACCGAAGACAGCGGCGGCGAGACCACCGCGGGCGCGACGGACTTCGACGCGGCGGCCCGCGTCGGTGGCGGGTGGCTGGGCACCGCGGTCGACGCGCCCNCTGGCGCGCAGACCACAGCGGACACCGCGTCGCAGGTGCCNTCGACGCCACCGCCGCAGACCGGCGTGGGGGCCCGCGGCGGTGGCGATGATGCCGGCGGCACGCTGGCGCTGCCAGCGCCCGAAACACTGGCAGGTGGCGAGCGCGAGGCCTATCGCGATGCCTTCGAACTGCTCAAGGCGCGCGATTACGACGCCGCCAAACAGGCGTTCGCCGCGATGCTGGCGCGCTATCCCGAAGGCCAGTTCGCTGACAACGGCGCCTTCTGGCTCGGTGAGATCGGCTATGTCACCAAGGACTACCCGGCGGCCCTCACCCACTTCAACCGACTCGTCAGCGATTATCCGGGCAGTCCCAAACTGCCCAGCGCCATGCTCAAGCTCGGCTATGTCCACTACGACCAGGGCAACCTGCAGCAGGCCCGCAGCATGCTGGAGGCGGTGGTGGCACGCTTCCCGGACACCACCGAAGGACGCCTGGCGCAGGGACGGCTGCAGCAAATGACGCGCGAAGGCAGCTGACGCGCCCGGCCGCGCCCGGACCCACGGCGGGCGACGATGACCCCGGCGCGGGCGCGAGCGTCCAGCCCCAATCGTGGCCCCCACGCATGGTCGTGCATCGCCGTACCAGCCCTCCGGTGAGACAAAGCGATGCGCCGGATCACTGTTTTCTCGTCCGCTGATCTGTAATCCTGAGCCGTCGAATCGGGCGCCGCAGGTGGCCGACACCGAGCCGTAGGGACTCTTGATCCCTCACAGCACGCGATTTCACAGTGACCACACCGTCTGTACAGGTTTCCCAGGGCGCCGCCGAGCCCGTGAGTGACGACGAGCACCTGCTGGCGGCCATCACCGCGCTGGGCGAATGCCCCGGTTGGCTCTTCACCGTCGCCGCCACCTGGGGCGCCTCGCCGCGCCCGCCGGGCTCCATGCTGCTGTTGGATGCGCACGGCCGGGAGACCGGCTCGGTTTCCGGCGGTTGCGTGGAAGCCGATCTGGTGCGGCGGGTGCGCGCCGGGGAGCTCGCCGCCGCCCTGCCCGGTGTGATGCGCTACGGCGTCGACGCCGATGAGGCCAGGCGCTTCGGCATCCCCTGCGGTGGTCGGCTCGACCTGTTGGTGGAGCGCATCGGCGACCTGACGCCGTGGCGGCTGCTGGAGGAGCGTGTCATCGCCCGCGCCAGTCTGCGCCGGCGGCTCTGTCTGGAGACGGGCGAGGCGAGCCTGCACCGAAGCGCCGAGGAGCATCCTGACAACGCCGCGTTTCGCTTCGACGGCCGCATCGCCGAGCGTACCTTCGGCCCCTGCCTGCGGCTGGTCATCATCGGCGCCGTCCATATCACGCGCCATCTGATACCGATGGCACGGGCCCTGGGCTATCGGGTCATCGTCTGCGACCCGCGCCGGGAACGCCTGGCGGCGCTCGCCGGCTTCGGCGTGGAGTTGGATGCGCGCATGCCCGACGATTGCGTGCGCGATCTCGCCGATGACCCGCGCAGTGCCGTGGTGGCCCTGACCCACGACCCCAAGCTCGACGAGATGGCGCTGATGGAGGCGCTGATGGGGGATGCATTCTACGTCGGCGCCCTCGGCTCACAGCGCACCCAGCAGGGGCGCCGGCAACGGCTTGCGAGCCTTGGCGTGACGCCCGGGCAGGTGGCGCGGTTGCGCGGCCCCGTCGGGCTGCCGCTGGGCGGGCGCACCCCCGCAGAGATCGCCGTGTCCATCGTCGCCGAGCTCGTGGCCGTGCGCCAGGGCGCCGCGTTGGCGCAGGGCAGACCTGGGGTGTCCGCGTAGCCGACCCGCCCATCGGGCACTCGAGCAGCGGCGCCATGGGCGCCTCTGCGCGGCGGCTTGCTGACTGGGCGAAAACGGCCGTGCCGATCCGGGGCGAGCGCGACGCGGGGCGCGCGCACCCGACCCCGTGTGCCGGGCGCGTCAGCTGCGCTCGTTGAGCCAGTTGCCGATGGCCGGGGTGACCTCTTTCTGCGCCTTGCCGCTCACGTAGATACCGATATGGCCGCCGGGGAAGGCAAGCTCCGTGTAGTCTTCGGAGCTGGTCATGCCGTTCAGGGCTTTGGACGCCGCCGGCGGCACGAGGTGGTCCTGCTGGGCGTAGATATTGAGCACCGGGCAGGTGATCTGCTTTAAGTCCACCAGCCGGTCGCCAACGCGGGCAGTGCCCTCGATGAACGCGTTGTTCTGGTAGAAGTCCTTGATGAACTGGCGGAAGGTCTCGCCCGCCTGATCCGGGCTGTCGAAGATCCATTTCTCCATTCGCAGGAAGTTCTTGACCTTGGCCGGGTCGTCCAGCAGATCGACCATGTTGACGTACTTCTGACCCGTGAGGCTGAAGGGCTTGAGGCTCAGGAACGTCCAGTTGAGCAGCTCGCCGGGGATATTGCCCATGGTGTCCACGGCCAAATCCACATCGATGTTCTGCACCCAGCTCGAGAGCAGATTATCCGGTGTTTTGAAATCCACCGGTGTCACCATGGTCACCAGGTTTTGCACCTTGTCGGGGTGCAGCGCGCTGTACATCAGGCTGAAGCTGCCGCCCTGGCAAATGCCCAGGATATTGATCTTATCCAGGCCGTGCTTGTCGCAGATGTAGTCCACGCAGCCGTCGAGGTAGCCGTTGATGTAGTCATCGAGGGTCAGTGACCGGTCTGCCTGATCCGGATAGCCCCAGTCGATGAGGTAGACGTCCTGGCCGGTGCCGAGCAGTCCCTTGATGGTCGAGCGGTTCTCCTGGATATCCGTCATGTACGGACGGTTCACCAGCGCGTAGACCACCAGCAGCGGCACCGCTTGCTGCGCCACCTCGCTGGGGCGGTGGTAGCGGTAGAGGGTCAGCTTGTCGTCGTGGTAGACGGCGTCCTTGGGGGTCACACCGGTGTCGATGTCACCGGCGTTGACGAGGTTTTCCATACCCTGACCCAGCTTGCGGCTGTAGTCGAGCATTTCCTCGCCGAGTTTGTCGGGGCGGATTTCGATCGGGAACATGGGCGCGTAGATCCTCGAAGGTGGTGCTAGTGCATCGGCGGCGGCGGTGTCGCCGCGCCGGGCGCGTCGTTCTGGCGAGGGCGCGGGGCCGACGCGCTAGACAGCGCGTATGCGGCTCGCGTCCCTGGGCGCTCTGTGCCGGGCTCTTTGTGCCGGGCTTGTTGGGTTGGGCGCCCGGCGTTAGGCGAGCGGACCCTCTTTGGCGGCCGTTTTCTTGCGCGCGACGGCCTTTTTCCTTGGCATCGGCGGCGCAGGCGCCGGCCTGGCCGGGGTCGGGCGCCCGGCGATCTGACGCTTGATCGACTCCAACTCCCGGCGCAGGCGCTTGTTCTCGCGACGGGTCTCCTGCATGCGGTCCTGCAGCGTGCGCAGCTCTCTGCCGGTGGGCATGTTCAACGCCCCCAGGGTCTCATCCACCAGTAANGACATCCGCTTCTTGAGCGCCATCTGCGCGTTGACCAGCCGGCCGTGGATGCGGGCATACTCGGGCGTGCTCACCTCGTCTGCATAGACGTGCTCGCAGCAGGCAACCCAGTTGTCGTACAACTCGCGGGCGGACTCGATGGCCTTGCCCTCGTTGGCACGGGACTGAATGAGCTCGCGCAGGCGATCGACGGACTTGCCGCCGAGCTTGGCGAAGAAGCCCATGTACTCCTGGTAGGTGCGCTGGTAGTCCATGCTGACGCGCAGCAGGTCCTGGTACTGGGCCTGTTCCTCGCGGGTGTAGCCGAGGCCCGGCGCCGAGAGGATGCGGTCGAAGTTCTCTTTCAGCTGCTCGTGCGGCATATTGCGCAGCATGTCGCCCGGCATCATGGGCGACAGCGACGACATCATGCGCTGCCAGTTATCCAGCGGCATTTCCCAGAACCCCAGCATGCGTCGCATGGCGTCATCGCCGCCGGCGAAGGGGTTGGCCGAAACGCCGCTTTGCATGGCGTCGGTGAAGGCGCGCTGCATCTCATCGAAGGTTTTGTTCAGTGCGTCCCAGCCGGTGCCGCCGCCGGTGTCCGACAGACCGCGGGTGAAGCGCTCGATGGTGGCGAAGTAGGCCTTGCCCTGCTCCATGAGCCGTTCCATGAACTGCTTGGAAGGGTCGCTGGCGGCCGGCGAGACCGCCTTCCACCATTGGTCCATGGCGGCCTCCCAGGGAGCGGCTTCCCAGCGATGCTGCCGGGGCGCCTCCAAGCCCATCGCCTTGCGGCTCATGTTAGTGAGGTTTTCCCAATAACGCTGTTGCAGCTTCAGCCAGTCTTCGTTGAACCAGGTATCGTTCGCCATGTGTGTTGCGGACGCCGCCGCCCTCCTCTTTAGTGCTATCCCAGTCACGCTAACACGGAAATTTGTGCACTGCAACAAAACCCCGTAGACTTTGACTGCGTCAGCGCACGCACGATCACGTCATTGTCGCTAGACTCGCAGTCGCCGACCTGGCCTTCCGGCCCAGGCCGTGAGCACGAATAACGCTGGCCAGCGCAGACGGCCGGCGGATCCCGTAACCGAAGACGCCACCGCAGAGGAGATCCCTGTCATGTCCCAATCCGCCGTCATCGTCGCCGCAGCCCGCACCCCCGTTGGAAACTTCGGCGGCAGCCTCGCATCCCTGCCCGCCACGGCGCTCGGCGCCGCTGTCGTCAAGGCCCTGCTCGAGCGCACCGGGCTCAAGCCCGAGCAGATCGACGAGGTGATCCTGGGCCAGGTGCTCACCGCCGGCGTCGGCCAGAACCCGGCCCGTCAGACCACCATCCATGCCGGGCTGCCGCAGGAGGTGCCGGCGATCACCATCAACCAGGTTTGCGGCAGTGGCCTGCGGGCCGTGCACCTGGCGATGCAGGCCGTGCTCTGTGGCGATGCGGATGTGGTCATCGCCGGCGGGCAGGAAAGCATGAGCCAGGCCGCGCACGTGCTGCCCGGCTCGCGCGACGGCAAGCGCATGGGCGACTGGAAGCTGATCGACAGCATGATCGTCGACGGTCTCTGGGACGCCTTCAACAATTACCACATGGGCGTCACCGCCGAGAACGTTGCCAAGAAGTACGAATTCTCGCGCGAGCTCCAGGATGCCTTCGCCGCCGATTCGCAGCAAAAGACCGAGGCCGCCCAGGCCGCCGGTCGCTTCGACGACGAGATCGTCCCGGTGGCGATCCCCCAGCGCAAGGGCGACCCAATCATCTTCGCCAAAGACGAGTTCCCCCGCGCCGGCACCACCGCCGACAAGCTCGGCAAGCTGCGGCCTGCCTTCGACAAAGCGGGCACGGTAACCGCAGGCAACGCCTCCGGCATCAACGATGGCGCCGCCGCCGTGGTGGTGATGAGCGAGGCCAAGGCACAAGCGCTGGGCCTCGAGCCGCTGGCGCGTATCAAGGCCTTCGCCACCGCCGGCGTCGACCCGGCCATCATGGGCACGGGCCCCATTCCGGCATCCACCAAGTGCCTGGAGAAGGCCGGCTGGAGCGTGGCCGACCTCGATCTGGTGGAGGCCAACGAGGCCTTCGCGGCGCAGGCGATGTCGGTCAACAAGGACATGGGCTGGGACACCGAGAAGGTGAACGTCAACGGCGGCGCCATCTCCATCGGCCACCCCATCGGTGCCTCCGGTGCCCGTGTGCTGGTGACCCTGCTGCACGAAATGCAAAAGCGCGATGCCAAGAAGGGCCTGGCGACGCTTTGCATCGGTGGCGGCCAGGGCGTTTCGCTGGCTGTGGAACGGGGCTGATACGGTGTTGTGCCGGCGGCGGCAGCGCCCGGCACAAGGATGTTGATGCATGATCACTCAGCCCCGCCGTGGGTGGGTTAGACTGGGGGGACAACTCCGCTGTCTCCCCGGTCGCTATGCCCACCGAGCGCATCATCAAAAAGTATCCAAACCGGCGTCTGTACGACACCGAGCTGAGTCGTTACATCACCGTTGCGGATGTGCGTGATCTCGTCATGCGCGGCGTGCCGTTTCGGGTGCTCGACACGGCCAATGACGCGGATCTGACCCGATCGATCCTGCTGCAGATCATGCTCGAAGAGGAGGCCGGCGGCGAGCCGCTGTTCTCCGCTAACATGCTGGCGCAGATCATCCGCTTCTACGGTGGCACACTGCAGGGGGTGTTCGCACGCTATCTGGAGCACTCGCTGGACGCCTTCGCCGACCAGCAAAAGCACCTCGCCGAGACCTGGGGCGAGACGCCCTTCGATGCCATCAACCGCATGGCGCAGCACAATATCGATCTCTGGGCGGATGCCCAGGACACCTTGCTGCGCGCAGCGGGTCTGGAGCCGGCGCGCGCATCGCACAAGGCCGATGATGACCGATCCGACGACGCGGACGGCGACCAGCACAGCTGAGGCGGCGCGCTCGCGCCCGGGGTTGGTGGCGCCATCGGTGTCTGCGACGGCGACGGTGCACAGCGACTTCAGCCGGCGCCCAGGTAGTTGCGGGCCGCGGCGGCGTCGCGGCCGATCTGCGCCTTCAGCGCCTCGAAGGACTCGAAGCGATGCTCGCCCCGCAGGCGCAATCGCAATTCCACTTCCAAGTGGGCGCCGTAGAGGTCGCCGTCGAAGTCGAGCAGGTGCACTTCCAGGCGCACATCCTGGCCGTCCACGGTGGGCCGGCGACCGACGTTGGCAACCGCTGGCCACAGATCCGGCCAGCGCCCGGTCCAGGTGGCGGGCCGCCGGGCCGGCAGCCGTCCGCCGTCCAGATCTCGCACCGCGACGGCATAGACACCGCTGACCGGGCTCACCCGCCGATGCAGCGGCAGATTCGCCGTTGGAAAGCCGATGCTGCGCCCGCGCTTGTCGCCGTGGGCCACACGCCCGCGCATGGCGTAATGGCGGCCCAGCAGATGGCGGGCCTGCGCCAGCTCGCCGCGGGCCAGGGCTTCGCGCACCCGGGTGCTGCTGATGCGCGCCTCGCCATGGGTGATGGTGTGCAGGTTCTCCACCTCGAAACCGTGCTGCGCCCCCGCCGACTGCAGCAGCTGGAAATCGCCGCCGCGGTGACGACCGAAGCGGAAATCGTCCCCCACGAGCAAAAAGCGCACCCCCAGCCCTTGCACCAGCAGGTCGTCGATGAAGGCGTCCGCCGGCATGGCAGCGAGCCTGGGGCCGAACTCCAGCAGCATCACCCGGTCGATGCCGTCGGCGCCGATGGCAGCGAGCTTCTCGCGCAGTCGCGTCAGGCGCGCCGGTGCNGCGTCCGGCTGGAAATACTCCATGGGCTGCGGCTCGAAGGTGATCACCGTCGCCCCCAAGCCCAGCTCGCGTCCGCGCTGCAGTAGGCGCTGAAACACGGTGCGGTGACCAAGATGGACGCCGTCGAAGTTGCCGATGGTGGCGACACAGCCGCGCTCGCGCGCGCGCAGATTGTGNAGGCCCCGGATCAGTCTCATCGCGCTTGGTTGCTCGGGCTGGGGTTGGTCGGGATTGCGCGGCCGATTATAGACTGCCTGCGGCCCGCGCTTGCGCGTCGTCATGCACCGCCAGCGGCGGCGGCTCGCGAAAATGACGCGGGCGCAGGCCCAAGGCCAGCAGTGCTCCGCCATACACCAGGGCGGCGGCGGCGATGATCGCCAAGAGCCGGCCGGTTCGGCTGGCGGTGTCGGCGCTCAGCCAATCGGCGTCTGCGCCCGCGAGCCACCACAGCAGCAGCGCCATGGCCAGGTTGGCCGCGAGTGCCCGGCGCAGCAACCGTCGCCAGCCCGGGCGCGGGCGATAGACACCACTGCGCACCAGACCCAGCAGCAAGAGTCCGCCGTTGAGCAGGGCCGCAACGGATGTGGCCAGCGCCAGACCGCCGTGGCCGAAGGGGGCCATCAGCACCAGGCTCAGGGCCAGATTCACGGCCAGCGCCATCAGTGCGATGCGCACCGGTGCGCGCATGTCCTGACGGGCGTAGTAGCCGGGCGCCAGAGCCTTCACCGCCATGAAGCCCGTCAGTCCCGCCGCGTAGGCCACCAGGCTCTGCCGGGCCATGGCGACATCGCCGGCGTCGAAGCTGGCGGACAGAAACAGCGTCGCCAGTATGGGGCCCGCGAGCAGCATCAGGCCAATGCTCGCCGGTACGCCGAGCAGCAGCACCCAGCGCAGGGCCCAATCCAGGGTGGCCGAGAAGGGCTCGTCGGCGCCGGGCGCTGCCCGCAAGGCGCCCGATCGCGACAGCCGCGGCAGGATTACCGTGCCCAGTGCCGCCCCCAGAATCCCGAGCGGGAACTCCACCAGGCGATCAGCATAATACAGCCAGGAAATGCTGCCGGTGGTGAGGAAAGACGCCAACAATGTGTCGATCAGCAGTGCCAGCTGCGCCACCGACACCCCAAACAGGGCCGGTCCCATCAGGCGGCCGATGCGCCGCACCCCCGGATGCCGGAAGCCAAGCCGCGGCCGCGGCAAGAGCCCGAGCTTGGCCAGAAACGGGAGTTGGAAGGCCAACTGCATCAGCCCCCCCAGCAGCACCCCCCAGGCCAGCGCCATCACCGGCTCGTGCAGCCGGGGGGCCAGCCAC
>PR_CR_10_Liq_1_inCRDRAFT_1001038_pt1 | contig 16291 bp, 15 predicted proteins | sample PRCRCaboRojoPR_3_FD_10241 | JGI IMG/M metagenome (IMG submission 10241)
TTGCCGCTCATCCTGGATTTTTTGACGGGCGTCGCCGACCTCGGCCTGTTGCTTGTCATTCGCCTCCTTCTCTGCAGCCGCCATGTCCTCGCGCGCTTTGGATGTCTCGGCCTCGCGCTTGCTATCGCGTTCGGTGACCATGGCCGACATTTCCGCGTCGGTCTCGGACAGGCTTTCTTCCATGACCGTCTGGTGATGGGCATCAAAAAGCGCTGTGGTTTCGGCATCCAAATCGCGCGACAGGAATTGGTCAGCGCCTTCGACCTGCGCCATGTCATCAAGCGCAGTTTCCCGCTGCTCCATGTTCAAGGTGACGGTTTCCTCGACCTCGCGCATCTCGACCTGCTCGGGGCCAGGACCATCCAGAACGGCCTGTGCCGCCTCAGCCTGTCGAGCGGCGGTTTCAGACTCAGCCACAGCCTTTTGGTCGGTGGCACGTTTCGGGTCGCTCTCCCCTTCTCGCGGCACCACAGGCGCAGGACCGGGAGAGGTTTCGATGGTCTTGTCCGTCGTCTTGACCTCGGAGATCGCGCCTGCGACGTGCTCGGGGTCCACGCGATCGGCCATGGGCGGGGCCCAGTCGGCAAGATGCGCGTTGACGTTTTCCGAGGTGCCGGTTTGCGTCTCGGTAATCTCGGGGTCGGGCGTCGGGGCCGGGGTTTGATCCTCCAGAACCGGGTCAGCGGCCTGGGGCACCGCGACCGGGTCGACCTTGGGCGCGTCGGCCTCATCCCCCGACATCTTGGCCGCGAAGTCGGGCTGTTCGTCTGAAAAGGCCTTGGCCTCGCCCGCGGCGAGGGCGGCGATGTCAGCATCCAGCGTAGCTTGTTTTTTTGCCTTGAGGCTGGGCGGCGCGGCTTTGAAGGCCTGCATGTAGGCCTCGGGCGTCACGGCGGCATCCAGCGCGGCGATGGATGCCTCCAAGGCTTTCTTCGCCTCTTCCGCCTCGGGTGGCATGTCCGGCAAGTCGCTTTCTATGCCCGCGTTCTCGGCGGCTTGACCTTCGGCGTCTTGTTCGCTCCCCTCTGCTTCATCTTGCATGGCTTGGTCTGGTTTGGCCCCTGCGATGTCCGAGGTTTGCTCAGCGCTCTGATCGGGCTCGGGCGCACGGTCGGACTTGGCCTCGTCAGCGGCATTTTGGGCGCGGAAGCGCCTTTCGGCGTCTTGCAGGGTCTCTTCGTCCTGCGCATCGGTCGTGCTACGAAAGGCCAGCACGTCGGGCGGGAGGGTTTCGGCAACCGGGCCGTCGGGTGGGGCTTCGGCCTCGGCCTCGACCTCGGGTGACGGTGATTGCGCGGCTTGTGAGACCTGCAGCAAATGTGCGGCCTCGTGTGCAAGGGTTTGGAAGCTGACGTTCTCGCGCGAAAGTGCCATGCGATCGCCAAGCACCGCAGCCTCGGCCCCCAAGGCGTGCAAAAGGCCAGTGATTTCCTGCGACAGGACCGCCCCGAAACGATCAAGTGACGCATCGAGGTGATCTTCCAGTTGATCCTGATGCGGAATGGGGCGGCGAGGGGCGCGGCCCATCGCCTGTTTCAGCGCCTCGCAGGCGGCTTCGTAGGGCGACAGGGCCTGCCCCGTGAATAAATCAATCACATCGGCCGTTTCGCGTTTTGGTGGCCGGTGGTTCGAGAAGTCCGGTTTTGCCGGCTTCCTGGCGGGCCGTTTGGCGCGGCGCGGGGCCTCCTTTGGGTCAGGCTTACGTTTGGCCGAGGATTTCATCGCGCCACCTCGTCCAAGATCACCTGCGCCAAGGCAGCACCAAAATCTTCAGGCGTGGCCGCATGGGGCAGGTCCAGAACCACCGCGCCCAAGGCCCTTGAATTGAGATCCGCCAAGCGTGCGGCGAGATCGGGATGCGCCAGCCCATCGCGAAGGCCTGTCTCGAAGGCTTGCGCGACTCGGTCGGCAAAGCCTTGATCAAAGCCATCGAAGGTCATCCCCTCGATGCTTAGATCAAGGGAGGTGGGGACCGGTGCGGAACTCATTGCTCAAGCCCCGCAAGCATGCGTTCAGGAAGGGCCTTTTCCAGTTTGGCGAATTCGAGCCTCAGGGCCTGCGTGACGTGCCGCATTGTCACCCGGTCGGTGCCATCACCCGCCGCCATGAAGGCGGCGTTCAAGACGGTCGAGCGGATACTGCCCCCCGAAAGCGGCAGCGCCGACAAACCCTCGAAATCAAGGGCGTCGCAGGGCATTTGCGGGGGAATGACGCGTTGCCATATGGCCTTTCGGTCGGCCCGGTCTGGAAAGGGAAACTCGATGGCGAAACGGAAGCGCCGGAAGAAGGCACTATCAATCGCCTGTCGCATGTTGGTGGTCAGGATGGCGATGCCCGGATAGCTTTCAAGGCATTGCAGCAAGAACCCAAGTTCCGCATTGGCGTGTTTATCGATGCTGTCGCGGTTCTGGCTGGAGCGTTTTCCAAACAACCCTTCAGCCTCGTCGAACAAGAGCGCAGCCCCTGAGGCGCGCCCGGCCTCGAATATCCGCGCAAAATTCTTAGAGGTTTCGCCGATGTATTTTGAAACCAGTGCCGCCGTGTTTACCCGGTAAAGGGAAATCGGCGCGCCCTGCTGATCGCGCATCCGACCCACCAGCGCCTCTGCGGCAGAGGTTTTACCGGTGCCGCTGTCGCCATAGAAGAGGGCCGCCATGCCAAGGCCACGGGCGGACTTTCGGCCAAACCCCCACCCGGCATTGACCTTGTGCCGGTTCATCAGGAATTGCGCCATTTGTTCCAGTGCCTCGGACTGTGCGTGAGGCAAAACAAGATCATCCCATTGGCACAGGCGGTCCAGCTTTTGCGCCAATGCCCCAATGTCTTCCCTAGCTTGAACGCGCGCCGCCTGCCAAAGGTCGGGGGCCAATCCGAACTGTACGCTGCGCGCCGCCCGGCGGGCGCGCGCGGGCGATAGATTGAAGGTTTCAGCCACGTCCGGAGCGCAGAACGACTCGGCCTGATCTTCGCCGAAAAGCTCTGTCCAGATGGCCAATGGTGTGTGGTTTTGTTCAGGGGCATGGATGGTGGCGACGTCAGCAGCGGTACCGGCCTCGATGGCACCGCCCAGCATGACAACCGGACCCGGCAAGGCACGGGCAACGGTGGCGACGGCCATGTCCCTGTCGTCGACATGAAGGACGGGCAAGGCCCCGGTCAGGATGAAATCCCGGCGCATATACTTGAGTAGGGTGGCGCGCTCGGGGCCGGCATCGGGCAGATCGCTGACCGAAATATGCACCATCGGCCAGTCCAGCGCTTCCGATATTATGGCCAGCGTCGCGGCAACGCGGGGGATGCCGTCGGGCGCGTGAAAGACACGAGCACCGCCAACCTGACGCGCCGCAAGCAACGCACGGCGCAGCGTCAGCGCCAACCCCTCGTCCGGCGCTTGGGTCGTCATTTCGGGCTGTGGCTGTATCAGGTCCGACCATGCAGGGTCAAAGGCAATGCGCCCGTCCAATGCCTCAAGCGCGGGCATGCAAAGCGTGATCGGGCGGTCGAACCTCCGACCACCATCCCCAATGTGCAAGAGCCCCGACTGAACAAGCGGTGCCGCAGGCGATATCGCCGTGAGTGCGTCTTCGCCCAAGCAATCCTGCAAAAGCGCTGGTGTCGCTCGCCCCTCGACCGAGTATTGGTTTTCGTCCAGCGTGGCGGAGAGCTTTGGGGTTTGATCGGACAAAGCCACGATTGCGAGCACATCGGTGGCAATGGCATCAAGCCCAAAACGCGCGGCCATCTGCGCAAGAACGCTCTGCCCTCGCATCCGGGCGCGGATCACGTCCTGCTGGCGGTCGAAGTGAAAAGGCTCGGTATCCTCACCCAGCACGAGGCAGGCCGCACGTTTCAGGGCCAACTTGGTCAGCTCGGCATTGGCCTCGGGCCACGGGATATGACGCACGCCATCGTCCATCACGAGCCGTTGAAGGTTTCTGAAGCCGCGCTCTCCGAGGCGACGCCATCGACGGTGACATGCCAAGCGTAATCACCATTTTCCAAATCCGGGAACGCGAAGTCGATCTTGGTGGCGTCGGCCTGCTGCGTCTCACCCAAGAAGCTGCGCGGGACCTTGGTCGTGTCGTCCGGGTTCAGGAATAGACGGACCGATTGTTCATCGCTCACCGGATTCGAGAGGGTCACCGTTGCGGCACCAGTATTTCGACTGATCGCCGAAACCTCTGGCTGGATCGAAAGAACCTCGATGTTGGAGCGTTCGATAGCAATCTCGCCGTCTTTGAGGTGCTCGACCAAGACCGCGTGGCGCCCCCCGGGCTGCGTGGCGGGCACGAGCAGGGAAAGTCCCTCGCTACGTGGAGTCGTTTGCGTTGCCACATCCAATTCCATACTGCCAATGCGCAGTCGACTGTCGTTTGAAAACAGCCCCCCACCGATGATCAGAACGCGGGTGCCTGCGGTGATGGGCGTGCCGGGGCGCGGGTCACTGTCCGCGCCGCCCGCTTGCGCCACGATCCGGGCGATACGGGGGGTCCTCAGTGTCATGAGGTCGAGCACCGGTTCGCGAACCGGCGGGCCGGGAAGGATTTCGACCTCGGGTTCGATGAGGGCCAGCGATACGCGGTAGAAGGCCGACATGCGCAGTGCCGAGTTGAAGGCGGGCCAGATCTTGCCAAGCTCCTCATCCGTTGCCGGTATGGGCGAAATCCCGATGCGTTCAACCTGTTCAGCAAGGTTGGAGGTCTCAAGCACCTTCAATGCGGCAGGACGATTGTCCGTACCACCCCCGCCGGGCGGTGCGATGGCTGTCGTGATGTCGTCCTCTAGCAGCATCGGGTGTTCGTGCAAAACCTGCATACCGATACCAAGAAGGATTTCAGCCGCCATGTCCGAGGCCCCGGTCGCCGTCAGAACATAGTACATGTCCAGCCCTAGCCTTGGTTTGTGAGCCCGCGCGCCTGAACCGCTATAGGCAGGAAGGCGTTCGTTCACAAAGGCCGGGTTCGGCATCACCTTCCAAGGATAAAGATTGAGGCGATTGATTTCGTCCTCGCCGATGATGGCGTCCGGCGGTCGCGCCGTGACTTCGGGCGTCGAAAGCGGCGACAACTCGATGGCCGAGACTGTCGTGTCCAGCAAGGACTTGAGGGTCGCGGTGACCGTGGCAAGGGCGAGGGCATTGGGCATATCAGCGCCTCCACCCAAGGTACGAGGTCAGGGTCACCCCGGCAGCGCGCGCCGTGGCCGGGGGCGCAGAGGCGGGTGGCGCCGCAGCGGCGGGCGGCGATGGCGCTTGTGGCGGTGGCGCGGCTTTCACGGTTATCGCTCCGATCCGCAGTTGCACGGTTGGGGACGAAGACGGCGGGGTGGTCCGTTCCCTTGCCTGTCCCGGGTGAGTGGTGGCGTTAGGCACTTTGGGCGCGGGTGAGGGGGTAACGGGCTGAAGCTGAGCGACCGGCTTGGTCTTCACAGTTTTATCGTCGTGGTGAGTGGTGGTTTTGGCCGGTGCAGGCCTGTGATCGGTTGGCTGGCGTTGCGGGGAAACCACGTGGTCGGATGTCGACGGGCTTTGACTCTCAGGGGTGTCGCGTGGAACGTCATGCCGTTCGATGGTCCGGTTGTGATGCACTTGGGTGCGTTCAAACCGCTGGGTGGTTTCGTGATAGACAGGCTGAATCCTCGCCGGTGTATCAAGGACAGGGTCATCCGGAGTCGGGGCACGTTCAGGTTGCGGTCGAGCGCTCGGGGCGTCCCGTCTTGGCCGTGCTGGCGGTGTAACGTCCTCTTCCAGCCAGGTGATCCCCTCCTCGCCGAATACCCCGACCGAAACCGGCTGCAACAAGGCGGCCCCCTGCCCCTCGGCAGCAACCTCTGCACCAAGGACTTTTGCCCCGATTCTGTCGAACAGGCCGCTCAACTGACCATCTCCACGTAGCGGGCGCGTCGACGCGCGGTCAGGCCAAGGGTTTCGCTTTCACTCCAGCCAAAAGCGCGTGCGAGTGTGGCAATGTCCGAGAACACCCGAAGCGCACGTGCTTCGACATCGGACCATAAAAACGAAAGGGCATCGAAGGCGCAGGGGGTGGTCGCGCCGCATTCCGGACACTGTACGTCGATCACCACGTCGATCGCAGGATCGGCCGCTTCAATTGCCGCTTCGGCAGCGTCGCGAAATTCAGGATCATCCCAAGGCGCTTGCGGGTTCAGCCTGTCGTATGGAAAGCCATCTGGAGTGACCTGTGACAGGTCCGCCTGAGCGGGTAATCGCAAGTTCCAATCTTCGCCCGCGAAAGTGACTTTGACCTCGTCGCTTGTTTTGGCGGGCAAGACAAAATCGGCACCCAGATCAAGGCTGTTCCATTCTTCGCAGGACTGGCATTTCACCTTGGCAAGCATTTGGGTACCGCGCGAAAACCATTCGGTTTTGAAACTCCAAAAGAGCCTGTCCCTATCCCCCAAGCTGATTTCGCCGCGCGCCTTGCCGTCAAGTTCGGGGCACAGGGCGGCCAGCAGCGCATCGGCCTTCGCCGCCGCCCCACCCGTTTCTCCCGCTTCGAAAATGCGGATCAGATCGGCATCACGCAGCGCCATGATCGTTAAGCCGGATCAGTGAAGGCAGGCATTTTCGGCATGGTCACATCGTAGTCACGAACAAAGCCCTCATGCTCGATCTTGAGGCTTTCCACGGCAATCCCCGCCGCACTGGCATCGAGTTCCGGGGTTTGCTGGAACTCGGAAATCCAGCAGTTGAAGATGTTGTACCGCAGAACCAGTTGCCCGGCCTCGTTGAACATCTCAAGCTGAATGTCCTTGCGGAAATCCTCAAGCGAAACCTCGGCCCCGACGCCGTTGCGAATGTTCCAGGACTTGTTGGCCCATTGCTCGAACTCGACCGAATGAGTGATGCCGCGTTCGGCGGTGATTGCCTCGTATTTGACGATGCCGGGCTGCTTGTAGGGCGTCGACGGATCCCCCCCCGAGCGAAACTCGACAACTTCCTGGGTGCGCTTAAGGGCCGATACCTTGGACACACCCGCCACGGGCTTACCATCCCAAAGCAGGCGAAACTTGTAGTTTAGGTAGGGGTCAAGGCGCTGACCGGTTGCAGATATATGTGCCATGATCTTCTCCCGTGACTTATTCAGGCAGCTTGGTCAGCTGTTTGAAATTCAGAACGACGAACTCTGCCGGTTTGAGCGGCGCGAAGGCGACAAGAATGTTGACGATGCCAAGGTCGATATCGGCCTGCGTGGTTGTTTCAGAGTCGCATTTCACGAGATACGCATCATCGGCGATCGTGCCCTGGAAGGCCCCTTGCCGGTGAAGCCCCTGCATGAAGGCCTTCACGTTCATGCGTATCTGTCCCCAGAGGCGTTCGTCATTGCCTTCAAAGACGGTCCATTTCAGGCCTCTTTGCAGGCTTTGCTGGATGAAGATCGCAGTTCGTCGGACGGCGACGTATTTGTATTCATCCGCCAGATCGTCGGCACCGACCATGGTACGTGCACCCCAGATGATGTTGCCGTAGACCGGGAAGGACCGCAGGACATTGACCCCCAGCCGGTTCAAGGGTTCCTGTTCAAGATCGGTGAGCAACTGCCCCGGCGCGCCCCCGCCAAAGCGGGTTTCCGTTCCGGCGGTGGATTTCCAAACCCCGCGCGAGGCGTCGATCCGGGCCATCATCCCCGCGACCATCCCCGATGGCCCCACCGTGCGAGGCGCTCCACCGGCAAGCGGGTCCGAGAAGCTGAGCCGTGGGAAATATCCGGCAGCATTGCGCGACGCAGCACTGCCCATGCCTTGGAACCAATCGTAAACGTCCTCCTTGGTGGCATCGACGCTAGGATCAAGCAACAGGAAGGCAAAGCGATCACGGCAGAATTTCTCGGCGGCTTCGTAAACGCTTTTCGCATCGCTCTCGTCCATCAAGGAGGCGACGGGGATGCACATCAGGTTAAAGACATCCGGCACGATATCTTCGAGCGCGTTCATACCCGTCCGCGCCGCGTTCGAACCCTGGATCGCATTCGCGATGTTCAGACTCCAATCGCCGATAAACGGGGCGAGGCCATCATCACCGTTCCCCAAGACCTCCATCGAGTTGGGTTGCGCGGGCTGCGTCGTTCCATCCAACAGATTTTCAGGTGTGAATGATCCGATTGTTGGTATCCCGGCGGCGTGCACCTCGACAGAGACAAGCGTTGAGGCACCGTTGACAATGTTTTCGGCCATCGCCGGATTGGTGGGATCATCCGTATTTGAAATCCCTTGGTAAAGCTCTTCGGCAATCACCTTGGACCCGGAATAGAGGCGAACCAACAAATCGTACTCTGTGCCCGAGGCATGTTCCGCCGTGGCGACATAAATCGAATTGCCCCAACTCCCGAATTCCTTTGCAGTAATGGAAAGCTCGGCCCCGGCACGAGTAGCTTTCACCAACTGTGGGTCAGGTTGGCCACCTGCAAGTGCGGTCAGGTCGGACTTGCCCAGAGCGACCAGCGCGTTGAGGCGATCGGTGGCGTCGGTCACCGCTGTCAGGTCAATCGCGGAGGTCGATGGCTCGGGCTCGCGGTTGGCACTGTTATTGCCAACCGCATCCAGCGTCACAAGCCGTGAACTCGCGTTCGCCGCATCGACACCGGATTTCGTGGCGTAGCTGATGTTATCGTAGACTTCTTCGGCCACCACCAATGCGCCATCATATTGACGAACCAGCAGGTGGTACTTGGTTTCACCGTCAACCGGGATCAGCCCATAAAAAATGTTGTTCCCCGCGGCACCCGGCGTCTTGGCCTCGATGCTCAGCGCGTCGGTCGTCGGATCACCGGCCTTCTTGATCGTTGCAGATGCCGCGGTGAGCGGTTCGCTTCCGTCCCCCGCACCATCGGCACCCACGCGGATGACAAAGGCCACGTTGCCGCCATTCAAGAAGTATTGCTGGATCGCGTAGGAGGCCTCGGATTTGGACCAGACGCCGCCAAAGATCGTTTCGAAGTCCGCCATCGAGGTCAGGCGCACGGCCTTGTCCATTGGTCCGCGTTTGAAGACGTCAATGAACACCGTGTTCGAAGTCGATATGGACGCGATGGGGCGGGCACCGCTTGGGATCTCTTTGACGTGAACGCCCGGGAACTGATTGGTTAACATGGAACCTTCCTGTTCTGTCTCATGGGGTCAGTGCCATCGGTCCTGATCGGAATCGGGCGGCACGTTGGATGCTATGGCTTCAATGAGCGCAAACGCCTTTGCGAGTGTCTCGTGCTGGCTCGTTTGATCCGCGTTGACATACTCCACCTCAATCGGGCTGTTCGGCCCGGGAACGCGCAGGACAAAAACGGCAGCGCGTAATTTGGGCGCAGATTTGCGAGAGCGGTTAGCAGCCACGGCATCACATCCTTTCGTGATACCACCCTAGGCTGGCGGGGTTCGGGAAGGGTCACGTCAAGATGCACTTGCCCTCACCCGGTGTTCACCACGCCGTCACAGACCTGTCACAGCCTGCAATCTGAAAAGGAAAACCCCGCGCTCCTGAAAGAGCGCGGGGCAAGTTGTCTTGGGGTATTAACTGTTAAAGCCGAGCGTTTTCTCTGCTGGTCTTTTCGTGGTCGCGCAGTGGGCGCTTGGTGCGACGCGTGATGCGGCTTTCCATGATGCTATTGCGCAATTCACGGGTTGCCGGGTCAAGATCGACCTGCAGTTCCTCCGCAAGAATTCCCCGCAATTCTTCATATAGCATCAGCGCCTTATGGCGTTCGCCGTTCTCGACATAGAGGCACATCATGTCATGATATACGGTCTCGCGCAGGGGGTCGATCGTCAGGATCAGGCGGCCCCAACTCAAGGCGTCGCCCACTGCGTCGCGGCGGCTTGCATCCTCCATCAGCAGATCGAGGGCACGCATCCGCAAGCCTTCGACGCGGGCCCGGTCTTCCAAGGCCCATTGCGCATTGCAGCCTTCCAGAAAGCTCCCACTACAGCGCTCAAGCAAATCCGAGAGGGTTCGGCGGATCTTGATGTCGATGCGGCCAGCGTCGGTCATCATGCGGCGCGCTTGCCAGTATAGCCGTGTCAGATCGGCCCCATCGACAAAGACATGTTCAGAGGTTTCCAGCACAATGAGGTCATCAAGCGCCCTGATGGCAACCCCGTCGATACGATCAAGCATCTTGTTGATCCGCCATAGCGCCGTATTCAACGCGGACCGCCCCTTATCCTGCGGAGAGTTCGGCCAAAATGTGTGGATCAGGGAATCGCGCCGGGTCGCTTCGCCGGCGCGGTTAAGAAGATAAGTCAGGAGTTCGCGCGTCGTACCCGAGAGGTTCAGGGCGTGAAGCCCCTGAGCCTGCCGCAGGCGCAACGGGCCAAAGAGAGATACATAAAGGGTTTTATTTTCGAGATTAATCATCGTCCAACAGTCCCTTGGATAAAGGAAAGGTGCCAATTTCACTGGTCATGTCTTAATTGATGGCGCGAAAAATTATGGCTGCGCCTATGGGTGAAACAGTGACTCAGGAAACGATTCTATGCAACCTCTGGTTATCCACAGAAAGAGACGGCCAATTAATACGTGTTTCTTCAGTACTTTAGGACACAAGCTCCTAGGCGCGGCAACCAGCGGAAGTCAGCAAATCGCGGCTGCTTTCCGTCTTTGACGCCTTGTCAAAACATCTGCGAGAAACGTCGGTTCATGGTTCACGTAGCAGGCGCGCCCGCAGGCTCAGGACACGAACAGGCCTTTGTACTGCTCTCGCAGGACATTCTTTTGAACCTTGCCCATCGTGTTGCGCGGAAGTTCGTCCAGAACGACGATCTTGCGAGGGTGTTTGAACCGGGCCAACGCCTCACCGGTTGCCTCCATCATCGCACCGGCATCCGGTGTCGCGCCCTTCTCTGGCACGATGATCCCCACCACCGTTTCCCCGAAGTCAGGGTGCGGAACACCGATCACGGCACTCTCCAGAACGCCGGGTTGCTCGTCCAAGACCAACTCGATTTCCTTGGGGTAAATGTTGTAACCCCCAGAAATGATGAGATCCTTGTTGCGACCGACGATATGCACGTAGCCATCCTCGTCGATCTTGCCCAAGTCGCCGGTTATGAAAAACCCATCCTCGCGAAGTTCAGCGGCGGTTTTCTCCGGCATTTGCCAGTAGCCCTTGAATACGTTTGGCCCACGCACTTCGATTTGGCCGATCTCGCCGGCGGGCAGGGTATCTCCCGTATCGGGGTGGGTAATCTTCAGTTCAACCCCCGGCAAGGGAAAGCCGACCGTTCCCGGGCGGCGTTCGCCGTCATAGGGATTAGAGGTGTTCATGTTGGTTTCTGTCATGCCGTAGCGTTCGAGGATGCGATGGCCTGTAAGCGCTTCAAACTGCACATGGGTTTCCGCCAGAAGCGGGGCAGACCCCGATACGAACAGGCGCATGTGTTGGGCAAGGTCCTTGGTGAATCTGTCATCACCAATTAACCGGGTGTAGAAGGTGGGCACACCCATCATGCTTGTGGCCTTGGGAAGTTGGGTTATGACCTGATCGAGGTCGAATTTCGGCAGGAAGATCATGCTGCTTCCAGCGGCCAGTGCGATATTGGTAGCCACGAAGAGCCCGTGGGTGTGGAAAATCGGCAAGGCGTGAAGCAGGACATCCTTCTCGGTGAAACGCCATTCGGTGACCAGGGTTTTTGCATTGGACAGCAAGTTGTTCTGGGTCAGCATCGCGCCCTTGGAGCGCCCTGTCGTGCCGGAGGTGTATAGGAAGGCGGCGAGGTCTTCGCCGCTGCGCGCGACGGTGTCAAAGCTGTTGGGGGCGGTCTTGGCTTTGTCAAATAAGCTGCCGCCACCATCGGCGTTCAGGGTTTCGATCTGTGCCCCTAGACCACGTGCGAGAGGCGCGAGCCTGTCTTGGTTCTTGCCATCGCAGACGATAAGGACCGCACCGCTGTTTTCAATGAAATAGCTGAGTTCGTCGGCGGTATAGGCGGTATTGAGCGGGAGAAAAATCAACCCGGCCTGTGCGCAGGCGGCGTAGAGCATCAGCGCCTCGGGGGATTTCTCGATTTGGGCCGCGACCCTGTCGCCGGGGGTTAGGCCGAGCTGCACCATGACAGTGGCGAGTTGCGCGGCCTTGGACAGGAACTCCTGATGCGTGATGGTTCGCCCGTCCGGGATATGCAGGAAGGGCGTCGTTTTGCCCGCATGGATACCGAAGAGTCCATCATAGAGGGGATTAGCCATGTGTTTACCTTTCTTCGGTCAAGGACGGTGCAACGGACCCAAAATCTCAGCCGCTGCGTCGAGCAAGGCGCTGGCCAGTTCGGTCAGGGGACGCCCGTCATTTGTCATGTCGGGCGCTTCGCGGCGGTCGCGCGATTCGATCACCTTGGGCAGCGGATCAGACAGAATACTCACTCTGCGCCTTCCATGACATGGTTGGGCAGCCATATGGTGCGGCCGGGGACGCGGCAGAGCCAGACAAGCGCAATACCCATGCAGGCTCCGTTTCCACCAATTTCAACCAAGCGCTGGCTTCAGTCGAGGCGCAGGATGCGGGCCTTCTGCTCAGGGCGCGCCCTCACTTCTTCTCAAGTGCCTCGATGCGCGCTTTGAGCGCTTCGTTTTCTTCACGGGCTTTTTGGGCCATGGCGCGAACGGCGTCGAACTCTTCACGGGTGACGAAATCGCGGTCGGCAAGCCAGCGGTCCATCATCGATTTCATGGCGGTTTCGGCCTCATCTTTCGCGCCCTGAGCCACGCCCATGGCATTGGTCATCAACTGCGAAATATCGTCGAGCACTTTGTTACGGGATTGCATGGGTCATACTCCGGTTGGGCTTTGCCCTTATATGGGCATATGAGAGACAAGGGACAAGGATTGACTTCCCCCGCAAACCAGAGGCACAGAGACGCACATGCAGGCCGTGATCCCCTTTCCCGATATTTCACCCGAGATTTTCAGCATCTCGCTGTTTGGCATGGAATTTGCCCTGCGTTGGTATGCACTGGCCTATATCGTGGGCATCGTTCTGGGCTGGCGGTTGGTGGTGATGGCAGTGCGGCGTGGGCATTTGTGGCGCGGCGGTGAGGCGCCTTTGACATCGAGGGATGTGGAAGACCTTCTCACTTGGGTGATCCTTGGGGTCATCCTTGGTGGGCGGCTGGGCTTCGTTTTGTTCTACCAGCCGGGGTATTATCTGCAAAACCCGGTTGAGATCTTGAAGGTCTGGCAAGGCGGCATGGCCTTTCACGGTGGATTGCTTGGTGTGATGGTGGCCTGTTTCGCCTTTGCAAGGACGCGCCGCGTGCCGTTCCTGTCGCTGGCGGATGTGCTTTGCATGGCAACACCCGCGGGGCTTTTGTTGGGTCGCATCGCAAACTTCATCAACGCCGAGCTTTGGGGACGGCCCACGGACCTGCCTTGGGGAGTCGTCTTCCCGACGGCGGCGGCACAGGATTGCCCGAATGTGGCTGGGCCCTGTGCGCGGCACCCTTCACAGCTTTACGAGGCAGGGCTTGAGGGGTTGGTTCTGGGCGCTGTTCTTCTATGGCTGGTCTGGCGGCAGCGGGCGCTGTGGATGCCGGGCTTGGTCTCGGGCGTCTTCTTCATCGGCTATGGGCTTTCACGCTTTGTCGTGGAGTTTGTCCGGCAAGCGGATGCGCAATTCATCACGCCGGACAATCCCCTTGGATATGTGGTGCAGGCAGGTGAGTGGGGCCTGAGTATGGGGCAGCTGTTGTCACTTCCCATGGTGGTGTTCGGGGGGATCCTGTTGGTGATCGCCAAGGCCCGAAGGGCGGCATGAGCGGCCTGCGCGATATCATCGTCAAGCGGGTCGCGGCCGAGGGGCCGATGCCCCTGTCGGAATACATGGGGCTTTGCCTGTCGCACCCCGAGTATGGCTATTACACAACCCGCGACCCCTTGGGAACGGCGGGCGATTTCATCACCGCGCCCGAGACCAGCCAGATGTTCGGCGAATTGATCGGTCTGACCTTGGCACAGGCCTGGATGGAACAGGGTACACCGGAACGGTTTACCCTGGCCGAGCTTGGGCCCGGTCGCGGGACGCTGATGGCGGATATCCTGCGGGCGACTCGCGCGGTTTCGGGGTTTCATGCAGCGATGTCAGTTCATTTGGTCGAAACCTCGCCCGCCTTGCGGGCGGTGCAGGCCGAAACGCTGGGGCGCGAGGGTGTCGCGTGGCACAAAAGCGTCGAGGCATTGCCCGACGCCCCGCTTTATCTGGTGGCCAATGAATTTTTCGATGCGCTGCCGATACGCCAGGTAGAGCGCGCCGAAGGCGAGCTATGGCGCGAGCGCTGCGTTGGTATGCAGGACGGGCGGTTGACCCTTGGCCTGAGCGATGCAACCCCGCTGCCCGCCTTGCAGCATCGTCTTGAGGATACGCGGCCCGGCGATGTGGTTGAGTTTTCAAGCCCGGCACAGGCCATTGCAGCGACGATTGGCGCGAAGATCAAATTGCGGGGCGGCACTGCACTGATCGTGGATTATGGCGACTGGCGCTCGTTGGGCGATACCTTTCAGGCGCTGCAAGCGCATGAACCTGTAGATCCCTTCGATACCCCCGGTACGGCGGACCTGACCGCGCATGTGGATTTCGAAGCCTTGGCGCGGGCCACACCAACGGCACATAGTCGGCTGACCCCGCAAGGGGTTTTGCTTGAGCGCCTTGGCATCACGCAGCGCGCGCAAGCTCTTGCCAAGCGGCTGAGTGGCGATACGCTGAGTCAGCACATCGCCGCGCATCGGCGCTTGACCCACCCACAGGAAATGGGGACGCTCTTCAAAGCCATGGCGCTTTATCCGGAAGGCGCCGCACTACCACCGGGGTTCGAGGCATGACATTGGAGATCCTGACATCCGACAGCCTTGCACCGCTGCGGCACGGGTTCTTTACCCGCAAGGGCGGGGCCTCGTCCGGAGTGTTTCAGGGCCTCAACTGTGGGCAGGGATCATCGGATCAATCCGAAATCGTCAGCATCAACAAAACACGCGTGGCCGACGCCATGCACGTCGCCCCGGAAAACCTCATCACCGTGCATCAGGTTCATTCGGCGGACGTGGCAACAGTGGATGGCCCCTTGGCCGTTCGCCCCAAGGCCGACGGTCTCGTGTCCGCGACGCCGGGCGTGGCGCTCGCCGTATTGACCGCGGATTGCCAGCCCGTGCTCTTCGCCGATGCCGAGAACGGCGTTGTCGGCGCCGCGCACGCCGGATGGCGTGGGGCCTTGGATGGCGTGCTGGAAGCCACGATCGAGGCGATGGAAGGCTTGGGGGCCGAGCGAGAGGCCTTGCACGCCGTTATCGGCCCTTCGATCAGTCAGCGCGCCTACGAGGTGGGTCCGGAGTTTCTTGAAGAGTTCATGGACGACGACCCCGAAAACCACCGCTTCTTCGCCAATGGCGAGGGCGACAGGTACTTGTTCGACCTGCCGGCCTTCGGGCTGCACCGTATGCGGCAGGCTGGCATTGGCAAAGCGGAATGGACGCGGCATTGCACCTATTCCGATCCAGAACGGTTTTTCTCATACCGCCGGGCGACACATGCGGGTGAAGCGGATTACGGCCGCTTGATCTCCGCCATTCGGCTTTGAATCAGGCCAAAACCGGGCAAACATGCCCACAGGATTGCCCCAATTAATGGAAACAATGCTTGGATTTCCTTGATATTGCTGCGCTTCTATTTTTTAAAATACAATAAATTCAATATTTTATGAGAAACCCTGCCTCTTGCCAAATTTTCCCGACACCGTCCCTCAAAAAGCTTCCGATTTTCTCGCATCGCGTCAAAAGATGGCCGCAAACCACCGCAATACTTGGTGGCAATCGGATACAACAGCCCTGCAAGGGCAGGCCAAAGCAGAGGACAAAACCATGAAAAAGCGTTGGATGAAAAGCGTTATCGAAACCAGCAAACAAGAGGCCCCGGCCCTGCCGTTTCAACGCAGCGCAAAGCGCAAGCCGCGCCCGGCGATCCTTGCTATGGCCAAGCTCAAGTCTGCCTGAAAGCAGCCGGCCCTGACGTAGCCCGATTCCTCCAGGCATCGGTGTCATGAGGTCTCCTGATGGAGACCTCATTTTTTTGCCCTGATTCGACAGCCCCAAAACCGTTCGGTGAGGAGAATGTGGCAGGTGCGTTAACAAGCGCGAAACAAATTCCGGCTCTAGGCACCATTGCGACTGGAGCAGTGACAATTCCCACAAGAATTTGACGAAATATCGCCCACGGTGCCCTACTGTTTTCACAAGACGTAAGCAGTATTCGTCAGTCTGTCGTTGTCGGTGGGGGCCGGCGCGGGTGTGACGACCTGAAAAGG
>PR_CR_10_Liq_1_inCRDRAFT_1001039_pt1 | contig 16270 bp, 10 predicted proteins | sample PRCRCaboRojoPR_3_FD_10241 | JGI IMG/M metagenome (IMG submission 10241)
GAAAGAACATGAGCGACATTCTTATTGTGGACGACGAGCGGGATATCCGCGAACTGATATCGGACATTCTCGGCGACGAGGGCTATGCCACGCGGCTGGCCGCCAATTCCGAGGACTGCATGCGCGAGATCAACACCGAGCCCCCGGCGCTGATCGTGCTCGACATCTGGCTGAAGGACAGCAAGATGGACGGGATCGACATCCTCAAGACCGTCAAGCGCGACAACCCGGACGTACCGGTGGTGATCATCTCGGGGCATGGCAATATCGAGATCGCGGTCGCCGCGATCAAGCAGGGTGCCTATGACTTCATCGAGAAACCGTTCAATATCGACCAGTTGCTCGTCGTCATCTCACGCGCCATGGAAGCCGCAAAGCTGCGGCGCGAGAACATGGAACTGCGCCGCCGCGACATGACGACCGCCGAGATGATCGGCGGCTCCACCGCGTTCAAGGCGCTGAAATCCCAGCTCGAGAAAGTCACCAAGTCCAACGGCCGGGTGATGCTGTCGGGCCCCGCGGGCGCCGGCAAGGAGGTCGCGGCGCGCTTCATCCATGCGGGCTCGACCCGCGCCGGGGCGCCCTTCATGAGCATCAACTGCGCCTCGGTCGAGCCCGAGCGCATGGAGGAGGTGCTGTTCGGCCGCGAGACCGCCGAGCGCGGCGTGGAGCCGGGCCTGCTCGAGCAGGCCCATGGCGGTGTGGTCTTCTTCGACGAGGTGGCCGACATGCCGCCCGGCACCCAGTCCAAGATCCTGCGCGTCCTGGTCGAACAACAGTTCCAGCGTGTCGGCGGTGCCGACAAGGTGCGCGTGGATATTCGCGTTATTTCCAGCACCAGCAGGGACTTGATGGCCGAAATTCAGGCAGGGCGCTTCCGCGAGGAGCTNTANCACCGCCTGAACGTCGTCCCGATCGAGGTGCCCGCGCTGGAGGAACGGCTGGAAGACATCCCCGTGCTCGCGGCGCATTTCATCGACGAGTTCCACCGCAGCCAGGGCCTGCCGAAACGCGAGCTGTCCTCCGAGGCCGAGGCGCTGCTCCAGACCATGCCGTGGCCGGGCAATGTCCGCCAGCTGAAGAACGTGATCGAACGCGTCCTGATCCTGGGCGACGGCACCGGGCCGATCGAGGCGCGCGAGTTGCCCACGGTCGAGGCCGAGGCGGGTTCGGGCTCGGGCCTGTCGCTGTCCGGGTCCATCGCGACGCTGCCGCTGCGCGAGGCGCGTGAACTGTTCGAGCGCGAATACCTGCTGACGCAGATCAACCGTTTCGGCGGCAATATCTCGCGGACGGCCAGTTTCGTCGGGATGGAACGCTCGGCGCTGCATCGCAAGCTCAAGTCGCTCAACGTGGTCACCACCAACCGCGGGGGCGCGCGGGTGGCGCGAATCCAGGACCACGAGACCGGCGAGGCCTGATCTGAAGGGGAATTGACCCCCCGCGCGGGCTCTGCCAAGAGAGGAGCCTGGACCGTTTTCGGGAGACCGTGATGAAGGTCATCATCTGTGGGGCCGGCCAGGTCGGGTGGCAGATCGCGCGCCACCTGTCCTCGGAACGCAACGATGTCACGGTCGTGGACAGCAACCCGGATCTGGTGCGCCGCGCGTCCGACACGCTGGACGTGCAGGGCATCACCGGCTTTGCCTCCTATCCCGACATCCTCGACCGCGCCGGTGCGCGCGACGCGGACATGATCATCGCCGCGACCCATTCCGACGAGGTCAACATGGTCACCTGCCAGGTGGCCCATTCCGTTTTCTCGGTGCCGCGCAAGATCGCGCGGCTGCGCGCGCAGAGCTATCTGAACGCGATCTACTCGGATCTCTACCGGCGCGACCACCTGCCGATCGACGTGGTGATCAGCCCCGAGCGCGAGGTGGCCGAGGCCGCCCTGCAGCGGCTGTCCGCGCCGGCCACCTTCGATACCGAGAGCTTCCTCGAGGGCCAGGCGCAGCTGATCGGGCTCGTGCTGGACGAGACCTGCCCGGTGCTGCACACGCCGCTCCGCCAATTGTCGGAGCTGTTCTCGACGCTGCGGGCCATCGTGGTGGGCGTGCGCCGCGACCACACGCTCTTTACCCCCGATCCGGGAGACCAGCTTTTCCCCGGCGACCAGATCTACGTCTTCACCCATACGGAGGATCTGAACCGCACGCTCGAGATTTTTGGCAAGTCCACGAAAAAGCAGGAACGCGTGATCATCATCGGGGGCGGCAATGTCGGGCTCAGCGTCGCCAAGCGGCTTGAGGCCCGCGCCGAACGTATCCGCGCCAAGGTGATCGAGAAGAACCGGGCCATCGCGGAACGGGCGGCCGACGCGCTGGAGCGGACGATCGTGCTGAACGGCGACGGCCTCGACATGGAGTTGCTCGACGAGGCCAACGTGACCCGTGCGGACGCGGTCCTGGCGGTGACCGACGACGACAAGACGAACCTGCTGGCCTCGGTGCGGGCCAAGGCCGCGGGTTGCCCGCTGGCCATCGCGCTCGTCAACGATCCGTCGCTGACCTCGCTGATGAAGCCGCTCGACATCGACGCCTTCATCAATCCGCGGATCACCACGGTCAGTTCGATCCTGCGCCATATCCGCCACGGGCGGGTGCGCGCGATCTATTCCATCGGCGACGCCGAGGCCGAGGTCATCGAGGCGCAGGTTCTGTCGACTTCGCCCATCGCCGGCCAGCAGATCCGCGACATCGACTTCCCCGAGGGCGTGCTGGTGGGCGCGCTGATGAAACGGGGCAAGGTCGTGCGCCCGACCGGCAGCATGCGGATCGAGGAGGGGGACGTCATCACGCTGTTCGCCATGGCCGCGGACGTGGCCGAGGTCGAGCGGCTGCTCCAGGTCTCGATCGATTTTTTCTGAGCCGATGCGCGCGCTGCTCGATCTTCCGCTGTTCGTCATCCTGCTGGGCGTGGCGCTCCTGGCGATGTACGTGCCCGCGATCCATGGCGCCGTCGCCGGCGATTACGACATCGCGCGGTCATTCTTCTATCACGGCACGCTGGGCCTGTTCCTGACCGGCATGATGGCGCTGGCCACCCTGGGGTATCATCCGAAGAATTCCGCCAGGAGCCACCTGCTGGCGCTGGTGGCGGGCTTCGTCGCGCTGCCGGCGGTGCTGGCGCTGCCGATGGCTCAGGTCGTGGTCGACGCGCGCTTCGTCAATCTCTATTTCGACATGGTCGCCAGCCTGACCACGACCGGGGCCAGCGCCTTCGACGATCCGCGGCGGCTGGCGCCGACCCTGCACCTGTGGAAGGGGCTCGTCGCCTGGCTCGGCGGGTTCCTGTTCTGGCTGAGCGCGATCGCGATCATGGCGCCGCTGAACCTCGGCGGTTTCGAGGTCTTCGCCCGCGGGCCGGCCAGCCAGCAGGTGCGCGCCGGGGCGCAGATCCGCGTGGCCGACGCGACCGAGCGGCTGACCCGCTTTGCCGTCAAGCTCGTTCCGATCTATGGCGGGTTGACGCTCGTGCTCTGGGTCGGGCTGCTGATCCTCGGCGAAAGCGCGCTGGTGGCGCTCTGCCACGCGATGGCGACGATCTCGACCAGCGGGCTTTCCCCGGTCGGGGGGCTGGCCAACGCCGAAGCCGGGCTCGCCGGGGAGGCGCTGATCTTCGTCTTCCTGTTCTTCGCCGTCTCGCGCGCGACCTTCTCCGAGGGCCTGCGGCTCGGCACGCTGGCGCGGCTGCGGGCCGATCGCGAGTTCCAGCTCGCCGTCGCCATCGTGCTGCTGATCCCGGCCGTGCTGTTCCTGCGCCACTGGATCGGGGCGCTGGAGGTTAACGAGGACGAGAGCGTGATAGAGGGGCTGCACGCGCTCTGGGGCGGGGTGTTCACCGTGCTGTCCTTCCTGACGACGCACGGCTATGCCAGCCTCGACTGGGTGGCCGCGCGCGACTGGTCCGGCCTGCAGACACCGGGGCTGATCCTGATGGGGCTGGCGCTGACCGGGGGCGGGGTCGCCACCACCGCCGGCGGGGTGAAGCTGCTGCGGGTGCACGCGCTCTACAAGCACGGGATCCGCGAGATGGAAAAGCTGGTCCATCCCTCGTCGGTGGGGGGCGCCGGGGTGCAGTCGCGCCGCATCCGCCGCGAGGGTGCGCAGATCGCCTGGGTGTTCTTCATGCTGTTCCTGATCTCGGTCGGGCTGCTGATGATCATGCTGTCGCTGACCGGGCTGGATTTCGAGAGCGCGCTGACCTTCTCGATCGCGGCGCTGTCGACCACCGGGCCGGTGGCGACCTTCGCGGCCGAGACGCCGCTGTCTTACGGAACGCTGACCGACGCGGCAAAGCTGATGCTGTCCGGGGCAATGATTCTCGGCCGGCTGGAGACGCTGGTGATTATCGCGTTGCTGAACCCGGATTTCTGGCGCTAGAGCGCCCGGCGCGACAGTTTCGACCGAGAAATCCCCATGATTCGGGTGGAAATTCCGCTCGCTCCCATCCATATTTGGGCGCGATGCATAACAACGGGCTGCCGCCGCCAAGGCAGACAAGACAAAAAGGCAACGAAGAATGGCCGCCGATAAACAGAATTTGCAAGACGCATTCCTGAACCACGTTCGCAAGACCAAGGTTCCCGTGACGATTTTCCTGATCAACGGTGTCAAGCTGCAGGGTGTCATCACCTGGTTCGACAATTTCTGCGTACTTCTGCGCCGCGACGGGCAATCGCAACTCGTCTACAAGCACGCGATCTCGACCGTGATGCCCGCGCAGCCGATCAATCTCTACGACGGGGACGCGGACAGCTGATGGCGCGCGTCTCGGACGGGGGCTAAGTGCGCGCCTACGTCCTTCACCCCGATATCCAGAACGAGCCGGAGCGCCGCGACCCGGCCTATGCGCTCGAAGAGGCGCTGGCGCTGGCCGAGGCGCTCGGCGACGTGGAGCTTGTCGGCGGCGAAATCGTCCCGCTGCCGCGGGCGCGGGCGGGCTACCTGTTCGGCAAGGGCAAGATCGCCGAGCTCGGCGCGCGGCTGGAGGCGGCCGAGATCGGACTCGTCCTGGTCGACGGCCCCGTCACGCCGGTCCAGCAGCGCAATCTCGAACGCGAATGGAAGGTCAAGGTGCTGGATCGCACCGGGCTGATCCTCGAGATCTTCGCCGACCGCGCCCGCACCCGCGAGGGCGTGTTGCAGGTCGAGCTGGCGGCGCTCAGCTACCAGCGGACCCGGCTCGTCCGGGCCTGGACCCACCTCGAACGCCAGCGCGGTGGGCTCGGTTTCGTGGGCGGCCCCGGCGAGACGCAGATCGAGGCCGACCGCCGCGCCATCGACGAGCAGATCGTGCGGCTTCGCCGGCAGCTTGACAAGGTGGCCAAGACCCGTGGCCTGCATCGCGCCGCCCGGCGCAAGGTGCCTTATCCGGTGGTTGCCCTGGTGGGCTACACGAATGCCGGGAAGTCCACGATCTTCAACCGCTTGACCGGCGCCGATGTCATGGCCAAGGACATGCTCTTCGCCACGCTCGATCCCACGATGCGGGCGATCACCCTGCCGTCCGGCCGCGACGTCATCCTGAGCGATACGGTGGGCTTCATCTCGGATCTGCCGACGCAGCTCGTCGCGTCCTTCCGCGCGACCCTCGAAGAGGTTCTGGACGCCGACCTGATCCTGCATGTGCGCGATATCTCGCATCCCGAAACGGATGCGCAGGCCGCCGATGTTCGCGAGATCCTCGACGATCTCGGCGTGGCGCGCGACCGGGCCGACCGAATGATCGAGATCTGGAACAAGATCGACCGCGTCGCCCCCGACCACCGCGCCGCGCTCGAGGCGCGGGCGGCGCGCGACCCGCAGGTGCTGGCGGCCTCGGCCTGGACCGGCGACGGGATCGGCGCGCTCCAGGATGCCGTCGACGCGGCGCTGGCCGAGCCGGTCAGCACCGCGCATCTGCATCTCGGCTTTTCCGAGGGCCGGAAACGCGCCTGGCTCTACCAGCAGGGGGTGGTCGAGGACGAGACCCAGACCGAGGACGGGCTCGACCTGACGGTCACCTGGACCGAAACCCAGGCGCGGCGTTTCGAGAAACTCTGAACCGTCTCAGCCGTCGCGCGGGCGCAGCACCGTGACGCCGACCGCCGCGGCCCGCGCGAGATCGGGGTCGAGCGACATCGGGATGTATTCGCCCCGCCGCCAGAGCTCGCCCAGGTCGTCGTAGTGGCGGGACAGGAAATGGCCCGACTGCCCGGTCGAGATCACGAAGACGGAACTGTCGGGATCGGCGAAATCGTAGACACCGCGATAGCCCGCACCGTGCACATTGGCAAAGGGATCGGGACCGCGGCCCTTGGTCAGCCCGCGCAGGAGCGTGTTGTCGCCGCCGCTGGTGGACTGGCGGATGTTCACGAACCAGTTCAGGAGCGGCAGCTCACCCAGCACCTGGTGATCATGGCGGGCCTGGTGGGCATCGCCCCAGCGCCAGCTCTCGACATTCTCGCCATAGCGTTCGGCCAGCCAGATCAACGCGTCGTCCAGGGCGAGGCGCGCGATGTCGGTGCAGGTCTCGCGGCGGGTCGACTGGGCCACGTCGCACCAGGCGGCCGCGCCGTCCACGTCGCGGAACACGCGCTCGATGAAAACCGGGTCGGGATGGGTGAACTCGGCGGCGAGCGGGCCCAGCTCGTCCTGCGAGAGGCGGTTCTGCAGTTCGCGCAGCCAGGCGGCGTAGATCAGCGGCTCGGGCAGGTGCTCGTTCATCTCGCCGTTCCAGTCGGCCAGCATGTCGAGCGCGCGCTGGCGCCGGCGTTCGGGCGTCCCGGCCGGGGCGGGTTCGCCCGTGAACCAGAGATCGCGTGCGATCAGCGGCAGGAGCGCGCGCGCGGTGAAGGACACGGTGTCGAGCTGGCCCTCGATGAAGCTGTCGCGGGTGTGAACGTCGCGGTTCTTCATCAGGCGCAGCCAGCGCTGGATACGCTGGGTGTCGCCCCAGGCAAAACTGACATGCAGCGGGAAATCGCGGTCGATCACCTTGTTGTTGGTGTTCCCGACGATCCCGCCGGCGGGATCGGTGAAACGCGGGTTGACGGCATAGGGCAGGCGGCCCTGCCAGCGGTTCACCTCCTGCCAGCCGGGGGCGGGCAGGCGGCCGCTGGTGCGATGGCCGGGCAGGCGGCCGGGCATCGCGCCGACCATCTGCATCGCCACCCCGTCGGTATCGGCAATGGTCAGGTTCTGCGAGGGCGCGACGAAAAGCTCGCCGGCTTCCAGGGCTTCCGCGACGCTGCCGGCCCGCATCAACCTGAGGCCGGCGGTCATCGAGGTGTCGGCGGCGTCCAGCGCGGTCCAGCCGATGGCCGCGACATGACCCTTGGGTGTCACCGCGGCCAGGTCGTAATGGCTGCCGGGCAAGACCGGGCCGTTTTCCGTCCAGCGCAGGGTCAGCGGCACCGCGGGGGCATCCTTGACCTCGATCAGGCTCTTGCGGGTCTCGAAGGGCACGTAGCCGTCGGGCGTGAGGTATTCCTGCGGATTGTCCGGGTTGAGCCGCTCGATAAACACGTCCTGGTCGTCCATGTAGGACGAGGTCAGCCCCCAGCCGAGCCGGGCGCTGCGCCCGGTCAGGATCAGCGGCATGCCGGGAATCGACCCGCCGATCACCCCGCCCGAGGACAGCTCGAGCCGGGCGAGATACCAGATCGAGGGCGCCGACAGGCCGAGATGCGGATCGTTGGCCAGCAGCGTGCCGCCGGCCGCGGCGCGCTCGGGCGCGGCCGCCCAGGCGTTGGAGGCCCCGGCAAAGCCGCGGTCCGGCACCGGCGAGAGCGGATCGCGCGGCGCCTCCGGCAGGGCGGCATAGCGGGGCAGGCCGGGGAACAGCGCGGCGTAGTCGCTGAGCGCCGCGACCCCCTCGCCGGGCGCGTCGGGCATGATGTCGGCCACGCGCGCGTCCGCCAGCATCAGCGAGACCCGGGCGCGCAGCACCTCTTCGCTCAGGTGGCCGGAGAGTTGCAGCGCCATGATCTTCAGCACCGCAAGGCTGTCGGCGGGCTGCCAGGGGGCGATACGGTTCGAAAACAGGAAGAACTCCGGCGCGCCGCGGCCAAGCGCCTCGTCGTTGACGCGCCGGATCCAGGCGTTGACGCCCGCGGCATAGGCCTCGAGCGCCGCGCGGGTCTCGGCGTCCTGCGCCGCCACGGAGTCCCGGGCCAGCCCGTAGAGATCGAAGCGCCGCAGCAGCTCGTCCGTGCGGACCGTGCGGCTGCCGAACAGCTCCGAGAGCCGGCCCTGCGCGGTACGGCGCAGCATGGTCATCTGCCAGAGCCGGTCCTGCGCATGCGCGAAGCCCAGCCCGAAGAACACGTCCGCGTCGGTCCCGGCGAAGATGTGGGGAACGTTGTGGTTGTCGCGGACGATCTCGATGCGGCCCTCGGCGCCGGTCACGTCGTGACGCGCATCGTAGTCCGGCAGCGACCGGCCGGCGAGCCAGTAGACGAGGAAGGCCGCGACCAGCCCCAGCGCGGACAGCGCCAGGAAGGTCCGGAGAAGCCAGCGGAAGGTTCTTGCCATGCGACTCGCGCCAGTTGAGGGTGATGCGTCAGCAGTTTAGGTAGTTGGAAACGCCGCACGGCGCAAACGCAAGGGAGGATACGCATGGCGAATGTCGCTTTTCTGGGTCTCGGGGTGATGGGCTACCCGATGGCGGGGCATCTGGCGGCTGCCGGCCACGATGTCACGGTCTACAACCGCACCGCCGCCAAGGCGGAGGACTGGACCGCAACGCATGGCGGCGCGCATGCGCCGACGCCGGCCGAGGCCGCGCGGGGCGCCGATTTCGTCATGACCTGTGTCGGAAACGACGATGACCTGAGAGCGGTCTGCACCGGGCCCGACGGGGCGTTTGCCGGCATGGCGGCAGGCAGCGTCCTGGTCGATCACACGACCGTGTCGGCCGACGTCACGCGCGAGCTTTACGCCACGGCCGGGGACGCGGGAATCGCCTTCGTGGACGCGCCGATATCGGGCGGGCAGGCCGGCGCCGAGAATGCCCAGCTCGTGGTGATGTGCGGCGGCGACGCCGACGCCTACGGGCGCGCGGAACCCGTGATCGACGCCTATGCCAAGCTCTGCAAGCGGCTCGGCGAGAGCGGCGCGGGACAGATGACCAAGATGGTCAACCAGATTTGCATCGCCGGGCTGGTCCAGGGGTTGGCCGAAGGCTTGCATTTCGCCGAGAAAGCGGGGCTCGACGGGCGCGCGGTGGTCGACGTGATCGGCGGCGGGGCGGCCGGCAGCTGGCAGATGATCAACCGCTACGAGACCATGATCGACGACAAGTTCGATTTCGGCTTCGCGGTGGACTGGATGCGCAAGGATCTGGGCATCTGCCTCGGCGAGGCCGACAACAACGGCGCGAGCCTGCCGGTCACGGCGCTGGTCGACCAGTTCTACAAGGATGTCCAGAAGCTGGGCGGCGGGCGCTGGGATACGTCCAGCCTGATCCGCCGCCTGCGCGCTCTGGAAAGCTGAGGACGGCGCNGCCGGCCGGCCGCGCCGCGCAGGCTCAGCGCACGATGCGCGTGTACTTGTTGCCCTTGAGCGTCGCGCCCACGATCAGGCCGGACTGGCCGTAGACCACGGCGATGACCGGGGCGAGTTCGGTGGTGGTCTCGATGCCGAGGCTGGTGCCGCGTTCGGGCACCGCGTATTCCACGTCGCCGCCCACGGCCCAGCCGTCGGAGCCGCGGAAATCGGCCAGCGCGTCCGGGGTCATGAAGAACAGCGTGTGCGCGAATTGCTGCGCGCCGATCTGCAGCCCGAAGGTGGCCTGCGCGGTGGAATAGTAGTCCACGGTCACCCCGTCGATCAGCAGCGCGCCCTCGCCATAGGCGCCACCGACCCCGAAGCCGGCCTTGGTGACCAGCGGCATGACCAGCATGCCGGAGGCTTTCGCGGCCAGGTCGCGGCTGCCCGGAACCTCGGAATACATCAGGTTGAGCGCGCGCTCCACGCGCATGTCGATGACGTCGCCCGCGCCGCTGCGCGTGCCGTTGCCGCAGCCCGCCACGACCGCGGTCGCGGCGCCCAGCCCGGCCAGGAATGTCCTGCGGTGATACCTGCTCATGTCTTGCCCTTTCAGCTTGCCCCGGTTGGCCCGGGCTTTCTGCGCGCATCATAGGCGATCGTCGCGCGGCTGTCATCAGCGAGCGCCGCCCCCCCGGCGGCACGGGCATATCCTTGCCGCCGCGGCCCCGGCGCCGCGTCAGGCCTCGGCGAGCAGCCTCGCGGCCTGCGGCGCGAAATAGGTCAGGATGCCGTCGCAGCCCGCCCGCTTGAACGCGCCGAGGCTTTCCATCATCGCGCCCTCGCCGTCGAGCCAGCCGTTCTGCGCCGCCGCCTGGATCATCGCGTATTCCCCCGAGACCTGGTAGGCGAAGGTCGGTGCGCCGAACGTGTCCTTCACGCGGCGGCAGATATCGAGATAGGGCATGCCCGGCTTGACCATCACCATGTCGGCGCCCTCGGCCAGGTCGCGCTCGACCAGGCGCAATGCCTCGTCGGTGTTGGCGGGATTCATCTGGTAGGTCTTCTTGTCGCCCTTGAGCGCCCCCGAGGCGCCCACCGCGTCGCGGAAGGGGCCGTAGAAGGCGGAGGCGTATTTCGCCGAATAGGCCATGATGGCGGTATCCTTGTGCCCTTCGCGCTCAAGCGCGTCGCGCATGCGCCGGATGCGGCCGTCCATCATGTCCGACGGGCCGAGGATATCGGCACCGGCCGCGGCCTGGGCCAGGGTCTGGCGTTCCAGCGCGTCCAGCGTCTCGTCGTTCAGCACCACGCCCTCCCGCACGAGCCCGTCATGGCCGTCGGCATTGTAGGGGTCGAGGGCCACGTCGAGCATCACCGCCACCTCGGGCACCGCGTCCTTTATCGCGCGGGTGGCGCGGTTCACGAGGTTGTCGGGGTTCCAGGCCTCGGCGCAGTCGGGGGTCTTGAGCGCCGGATCGGTGTAGGGGAAGAGCGCGATCACCGGGATGCCGAGCGCCGCCGCCTCGCGCGCCGCGGCCGCGCAGCGGTCGACCGAGCGCCGCTCGACCCCGGGCATCGACGGCACGGGTTCGGCAAGGTCCGCGCCGTCGCGCACGAAGATCGGCCAGATCAGGTCGCCCGCGGACAGCGTCGTCTCCTGGACAAGCGCGCGCAGGGCGGGCGTGCGGCGCAGGCGGCGGAAACGGGCGAGCGGGTAGGGCGCGGCGGTGGGGCGCATGGGCTTTCCTCCTGTCTCGGGTCGATCCTGAGTTGCACGATCCCGCCCGTTGCGGCAAGACGAAACCCCGCGACGTGATGGGAATCCCCCGCCACGGGCGCTAAGCTCGCCGGACAACGGGACGAGGACACGCATTGGACTGGTATCTCACCGTATTCGAACTGATCGACATGCGGTCCTTCAGCAACCTCTGGTACTGGATCATGCTGGCGGTGCTGTGGTCGAGCGCGAGCCATTTCGTGATGGGCGTGCCTTTCGACCTGATCACCCGCGCCCGCCGGCACGGCGGCCGCGCGGCGGAGGATGTCGAGATCCTGGTCAGGGTCCAGTGCAACCGGCTGCTCTACATCTCTGAAGAGGCGGGCACCTGGCTGGTCGCGCTGGCGACCTTCGTGCTGGCCGGTCTCGGGACGCTCGGCTTCGGCTACGGGGTCGAGTTCTGCCAGGCGGTCTTCCTGATCCTCGCGCCGCTCGGCCTGGTGGGGCTGCTGTCGGTGCGGATGGCCCGACGCATCCGCGGCACGGCGGCCGAGGGCGAATGGCTCTACAAGCTCTTGCGGCGGCACCGGCTGGCCACCCAGGTCATCGGGATGCTGTCGATCTTCGTCACGGCCTTCTGGGGCATGTGGCACAACATGAACACGCAGGTTCTCGGCGGTTGACAATCCTGCCCCGATCCCTAGCTCGGCTCCGATGTCCCAGATGACCCCCCAAGGCGAACAGATCACGGTCGGCGGCGTGCCCGAGGGCTACGACGCGCGGCTCATCCTGCAAGAGATGGCGCGCACGGGGCAGCCGGTGCTGCATGTCGCGCGCGACGACCGCCGCATGGCGGCCACGCGCCAGGCGCTCGAGTTCTTCGGCCCCGACGTCGCGGTGCTGGAATTCCCGGCCTGGGATTGCCTGCCCTATGACCGGGTCTCGCCGAACCCGGACATCTCGGCGGCGCGCATGGCCACGCTGGCGGCGCTGGCGCAGGGGATGCCCGGACCCTTCGTTCTGCTGACCACGCTCAACGCCGCGACGCAGCGCCTGCCGGCCCGCGCGGTGGTGGAGGCGTCCAGCTTCACAGCGACCGTGGGCCGCCAGATCGATGAAGCAGCATTGCGCAACTTCTTGGTCCGCATGGGTTTTTCACAGGCCCCCACGGTGATGGAGCCGGGCGACTACGCGATCCGGGGCGGGATCATCGACGTCTACCCGCCGGGCAGCGAGGGGCCGGTGCGGCTCGATCTGTTCGGCGACGTGCTCGACGGCGCGCGGCGCTTCGATCCGGGCAGCCAGCGCACCACGGCCCAGCTCGACCGGGTGGAACTGGCACCGGTCTCGGAAATCATCCTCGACGAGGCCGCGATCACCCGGTTCCGCCAGAATTACCGGATCGAGTTCGGCGCCGCCGGCACCGACGACCCGCTCTACGAGGCCGTGAGCGCCGGGCGCAAGCACCAGGGGATGGAACACTGGCTTCCGTTCTTCCACGAGAGTCTGGAAACCCTGTTCGACTACCTGCCCGATGCCACCGTCTGCCTCGACGACCAGTCCGTCCCGGCGCGGCTCGCCCGCTGGGAGGCGATCGCGGACCAGTACGACGCCCGGCGCGAGGCGATGGCGCAGAAATCGCGCATCGACACCGTCTACAAGCCCTGTCCACCCGATCTGCTCTATCTCGACGAGGCCGCCTGGGACGCGGCCGTGGCCGATCACCGGGTCATGGCCTTCCACGTTCTGCCGCAGGGCTCAGGGCCGGGCGTCATCGATGCGGGCGGGCGGATCGGGCGCAGTTTCGCGCCCGAACGCCAGCAGGAAAACCTGAGCCTTTTCGGTGCCCTGGCTGATCATGTTCGCGCGAAGCGCCAAGCGGGTCAGGTGGTGATCGCCAGCTGGTCCGAGGGCGCGCGCGAGCGGTTGCAGGGGCTTCTCGAGGACCAGCAGATCGCCGACGCGGCACCGGTCGCCCATGCCCGCGACATCCCCGAGGGCCGGGGCGGGCTGTTCCTCGCGGTCTGGCCGCTGGAGGAGGGGTTCGAGGCCCGGGGCCTGACCGTGATCTCGGAACAGGACGTGCTGGGCGACCGGCTGATCCGCGCCCCGAGGAAACGGCGCCGGGCCGAGAATTTCCTGACCGAGACCCAGAGCCTCAGCCCCGGCGACCTTGTGGTCCATGTCGATCACGGGGTGGGGCGCTATAACGGGCTCGAGACGCTCGAGGCGATGGGCGCGCCCCATGAATGCCTGGCCCTCGAATATGCGGGCGGCGACCGGCTTTACCTGCCGGTGGAAAACGTCGAGCTGCTCAGCCGCTACGGACACGAGGAAGGGCTGCTCGACAAGCTTGGCGGCGGCGCGTGGCAGGCCAAGAAGGCGCGGCTCAAGGAACGCATCCGCGAGATGGCCGACAAGCTGATCCGCGTCGCGGCCGAGCGTGCGCTGCGCACGGCGCCGATCCTCGAACCGCCCGCGGATATGTGGGATGCCTTCTCGGCCCGTTTCCCCTACCAGGAAACCGACGACCAGCTCTCCGCGATCGAGGCGGTGCTCGCGGACATGGGATCGGGCGCCCCGATGGATCGGCTGATCTGCGGCGACGTGGGCTTCGGCAAGACCGAGGTGGCGATGCGCGCGGCCTTCGCGGCCGCCATGTCCGGCGTGCAGGTGGCGGTGATCGCGCCGACGACGCTGCTGGCGCGCCAGCATTACAACAGCTTCGCGGAGCGCTTCCGGGGCTTTCCCGTGAATGTGCGCCAGCTGTCGCGTTTCGTCGGCCAGAAAGAGGCCGCCGAGACCCGCAAGGGCATCGCCGAGGGCACGGTGGACATCGCCATCGGCACCCATGCGCTGCTCGCCAAGACGGTCAGGTTCAAGAAACTTGGCCTGCTGGTCATCGACGAAGAGCAGCATTTCGGCGTCGCCCACAAGGAACGCCTGAAAAGCCTGCGCACGGATATCCACGTGCTGACCCTGACGGCCACGCCGATCCCGCGGACGCTGCAGATGTCGCTGTCGGGTGTGCGCGAGCTGTCGATCATCGGCACGCCGCCCGTCGACCGGCTGGCGATCCGGACCTATGTCAGCGAGTTCGACGCGGTCACCGTGCGCGAGGCGCTGCTGCGCGAGCATTACCGCGGCGGGCAGAGCTTTTTCGTCGTGCCGCGGGTGCGGGACCTGGGCGAGATGGAGGAATTTCTCTCCGAGCAGGTGCCCGAAGTCTCCTATGTCGTGGCCCACGGGCAGATGGCGGCGGGCGAGCTCGACGATCGCATGAACGCCTTCTACGACGGGAAATACGACGTTCTGCTGGCCACCACGATCGTGGAGTCGGGGCTCGATATCCCGACCGCCAACACCATGATCGTGCACCGCGCCGACATGTTCGGCCTCGCCCAGCTCTACCAGATCCGGGGGCGCGTCGGCCGCGCCAAGACACGGGCCTATGCCTATCTGACGACGAAGCCCCGCGCGCCGCTGACGCCCACGGCCGAAAAGCGGCTGCGCGTTCTCGGCTCGCTCGACAGTCTCGGGGCGGGGTTCACGCTGGCCAGCCAGGATCTCGACATCCGGGGTGCGGGCAACCTGATCGGCGAGGAACAGTCCGGCCAGATGCGCGAGGTCGGCTTCGAGCTCTACCAGTCGATGCTCGAAGAGGCCGTCGCGAAGATCAAGTCGGGCGAGATGGAGGGCATCTCGGAGGTGGATGACCAGTGGGCGCCGCAGATCAATCTCGGTGTTCCGGTCCTGATCCCCGAGGATTACGTCCCCGACCTGGACGTGCGGCTGGGGCTCTACCGGCGGCTATCGGAACTGACCACGAAGGTCGAACTCGAAGGTTTCGCGGCGGAACTCATCGACCGTTTCGGCACGCTGCCGAAGGAGGTGAATACGCTGCTGCTGATCGTGCGGATCAAGGCGATGTGCAAGCGCGCGGGCATCGCGCGGCTGGACGGCGGCCCCAAGGGTGCGACGGTGCAGTTCCACAACGACAAGTTCGCGAACCCGCAGGGGCTGGTCGAGTTCATCCAGTCCCAGCATGGCCGGGCCCGGGTGAAGGACAACAAGATCGTGCTGCGCCGCGACTGGCGCAAGGACAGCGACAAGATCAAGGGCGCCTTCGCCATCGCCCGCGACCTGGCCGAGAAGGCGGCGGCGCAGAAGGCCGCCTAGGCCTCAGCCCGGTTCGGCCTCGGCCTCCTTGGCGTTGGTCAGCATGAGGACGAGCGCCAGCGCCGAACAGACCGTGACACCGACGGTCAGCGGCAGTGGCGTGCCGTCATAGGCCAGGCCGATCGGGATCGCGATGGCCACCGCCAGGATCGTCGAGACCGACCCCACGATCGCGGCGGCGAAGCCCGCGATATGTCCCATCGGCTCCAGTGCCAGGGCGTTCAGGTTGCCGAAGGTCAGCCCCACCATGAAGAACGCCACGCACATATAGGCGAAGAAGGCGGGAAACAGCCAGTCATAGGGCAGCGCCCCGGCCGAGAGTGCCGTCGCGAGCACCCCCGAGACCGCGAACTGCATCATGAAGGCGGCGGTGGCGAGCTTCCGCATCCCGAGCCGCATCACCAGCTTCGCGTTGACCACGCTGGCCGTGCCGGCAAAGGCGGCGACGCCCGCGAACCAGTAGGGAAAGCTCTCGCCGCGGTCCAGCACCTCGGTAAAGATCTGCGGGGCGGAGGACAGGAAGGCGAACATCTGCCCGAAGCCCAGCGACAGCGCGGCCGTGTAGGTCACCACCACGCGCGAGCCCAGGACCTCGCCCAGCGCCGACAGCAGCGCCGGCAGGCGCAGCGCGCGGCGCCGGTCGGGCGGCAGGGTTTCCGGCTGGCGAAGCGTCAGCCAGCTGCCCGAGATCAGCCCGAAAGCCACGAAGGACAGGAACACCGCGCGCCAGGAAAAGGCATCGATGATCAGCGCGCCGATGGATGGCGCGACCGCGGGGACCAGGATGAACACCATCATCACGAAGGACATGACCCGCGCCATGGCCCGGCCCGCGAAGAGATCGCGCACCATGGCCAGCGTCACGACCCGCGGCGCCGAGGCGCCGAGCCCCTGGACG
>PR_CR_10_Liq_1_inCRDRAFT_1001040_pt1 | contig 16267 bp, 15 predicted proteins | sample PRCRCaboRojoPR_3_FD_10241 | JGI IMG/M metagenome (IMG submission 10241)
GGTCTCGACAGCAGGGATGCTGTCGTGAAGCCTACAGGGATGTATTCACGGCGTCCCCCGCCAGCCGTCACCCAACCCGCAATCTCCGCCCTAACGACGCTTCGAGCCCAGGTCGATGCTGTGTGTCCATACTCTCAGGTCTTGCGGATTGGGATCAGCCCCCAGCGCCCCAGCGGCAGCAGCACATAGCCGAGCACCACGGCGCCTAACGCGCCGGCGCACAGCACCTGCAACACCGACGCCACCGCATGGTAGCCGCCGTCGTCGAACCAGAGTCCGATGCTGACGATGACGGCGACGGTGACGAAGGCCAGATGCACCGAGCCATTCTGCACGCCCCACTGGCTGCGCCGCGCCAGCCAAACGCCGACCACCGCCGCGAGCAAGCCGCCGCCGAGACCGAAGGCCACATCCACCGGCCAGTGCACGCCCACCGCCGTGCGGCTCAAGGCCGCCGCCACCGCCAGCAGCAGCAACAGCGCCCGCCAGCCCCGCCGCCGCGCGAACAGCGCCAGCACACCGAAGAAGACGCCGGCGGTCACGCTGTGTCCGGAGGGGAAGCTCTCGCTGCGGTGCCCCGGACCGATGAGATGGAAGCCGCCGGGCGCCAGCACCGCCGGCGGGCGCGCCGCATCGAACAGCGGCTTGAGCCCGCGCGAGTACAGGGCCGCCACCGCGCCGGCGACGATGAGCGCCCAGAACACCCGCGGATGACGGCGAGCCAGGAACAAACTGAGCGCGAAGGCCACGCGCTCGTCCCCGAGCACCGTGAGCCCCTGCCAGAGCCAGCCGGGCAGCGCGGCGGCGGCGCCGTTGAGCGTCGCGAAGCCCGCATGGTAGCCCGCCAGCAGCCAGAGTCCGGCGCCCAGCACCAGCGCGGCGAGGGCGGCGTGGGTGAGCCAGGCCGCGGCCGCAGCGCCGGGCCAGGCATCGCGGGCGGCACCGCGGGCCAAAGCCGCATTCAGATCGGCGCCGAGCGCCCGCCACAGGCGCAGGGCCTTGCCTGTGGGCGTCTCCGCGACGTCAGCCATCATCACCTCGGGCATCGGCACGCTCCGCAGCACCACCGCGGCCATTGCTGTGGCCATCGCCATCGCGGGCAAAAGTCGCCAGCGCCACCGGCCCGCGGCGGTAGAGGGTCACCAGGGGCGCATCGGGCCGGGTGGCGGCCAGGTCATCCAGCTTGTCCACGCGCAGGAACACGAGCTCACCGGGCGCCGGGCGGTCCGACTGGGGCGTGATGGCCTCGCGGTAGACGCTGAAGCTCGGCATGCTGGTGCGAAACACCACCGTCGGCTGATCCAGCGCCCGGGCCATGAGCGCCGCCTGCTTCACCGGCGCCTGCATCACCGCGAACACCCGCGGCACCAGGGCGCCGAACACCACCAGGGTCTGCACCACCCCCGCCAGCAGCAGCCGCTGCCAGATGGGCAGCCGTGACAGGCCCGCCAGCAGCAACAGGGTCGCCAGGCCGGCGAGCGTGGTCAGCCCATACAGCCAGTCCAGCGCCTCGGTGCCGGCGGCGAGCATAGCCTGCTCGTGGGGCCGGTCCGCCTGCCCCGCCAGCAGGGGCAGCACCAGCGGCAGCGCCGCCAGCAGGGCCATGAACGCCACCGGCGGCGCGAAGGCCAGCCAGGGGCTGTTGAGCGCGGCCCGGTGCCTTGCCATCAGGATGAACAGCGGCGTGATGCCGTAGACCATGTAATGCGGCAGCTTGGTGTCGGAGAAGGAGAAGGTCACGAACACCGCCGCAAACCACAGCAGCAGGAACCGGTCCAGCGGCTGCCCCCATAGTGTCCGCACCATGGGCACCAGCCGCAGGAACCAGCCGGTAAAGGGCAGCAGCACCACCGGCAGCATCACCAGGTAGTAGCCGGGGAAGCCGGCGTGGCCGTGCTTGACCCCGCCGTAGCGGCCGACGTTGTGCTCCAGAAAGAAGCTGCGGAAGAAGCCCGCGCCGTCCTCCAGGTAGATCGCCAGATACCAGGGCCCGGCCACGGCGATGAACACCAGCCATCCCAGGGGCGCGAAAACCGCCCGCAGCCAGTCGCGCCATCGGCCCAAGGACAGACAGTAGGCGAAGCTCACCAGCAGCGGGAAGAACACCGCCACCGGCCCCTTGGTGAGAAAGCCCAGGCCCAGCCACAGATACACCCGCAACAGCAGGCCCCGGCGCGGTTGCTCCAGCCAGCGATAGATGTCGAAGAAGGCCAGGGCGATGAACAGGTTCAGCACCGCATCCGCCACCGCCGCCTTGCCGATGATGGCCACCTGCAGGCCGAAGGCCATGATGAGCGCGGCCACCGTGGCGGTGGCCGCATCCACGCGCGCGCGGGTGAACCCCCACAGCGCCGCGAGCCACAGCGTGGCGGCGATGGCCGAGGGCAGCCGCAGCGCAAGCTCGTTCAGGCCCAGCACCGACACCGACGCCGCCTGCAGCCAATAGATCAGCACCGGCTTGTCGTAGCGGGGCGCGCCGTCACGCTGCGGGGTGATGAAGTTGCCGGAGGCCAGCATCTCCCGGGTGGCCTCGGTAAAGGCGCCCTCGTCCAGGTCGTAGAGGGGCACGGCGCCGAGCTGCCAGAAAAAGGCCAGCCACACCGCCAGCGCCAGCAGTGCGAAGGCCGCCGGCGGCTGCCACAGCGCAGCCCCCGGCGTTCGTGCGGCGTCGGCCGGGCTCAAGCCGGCGCCTTCCAGCCCGCCCGCGCCGGGTCCGACTGCCAGCGGATACAATGATGGGTGCGCTCGCCGGAGGCGAAGAAGATCCGCGCCAGCACCTCCGCCAGCACGCCGGTGGTCAGCAGCTGCACGGATGTCACCAAAGACAGGATGGCCATGAACAGCATCGGCCGCTGACCGATGTCTTGCCCGAAGCCGAACTTCACCACCAGCAGCCAGCTCATTAGCAGGCCGCCGACGGCGCCGAACATCAGCCCGATGGCGCCAAAGAAGTGCCCCGGCCGGGCGCCGTAGCGCAGGAAGAAAAAGGCCACCAATAGATCCAGCAGCACCCGAAAGGTGCGCGAGATGCCGTACTTGGACGCGCCCCGCTCCCGGGCGCGGTGGGCCACCTCGGTCTCGCCGATGCGCGCCGGGTCGGTGATGCCCGCCACCCAGACCGGGATGAACCGGTGCATTTCGCCGAACAGCCGCACTTCTTTGATGATGTCGGCGCGATAGACCTTCAGGCTGCAGCCGTAGTCGTGCAGGGTCACGCCGGTCACCCGGCCGATGAGGGCGTTGGCGATGCGCGAGGGCAGCTTGCGCTGCACCAGCGCGTCCTGGCGGTTGCGCCGCCAGCCCTGCAGCAGGTCCAGGTCCTGGTCCAACAGCTCCGCCACCATGCGCGGGATGTCCGCCGGGTCGTTCTGCAGATCCCCGTCCAGGCTCGCCACCAATTGGCCCCGGGCGGCGTCGAAGCCCGCCTGCATCGCCGCCGTTTGCCCGAAATTGCGCCGGAACCGAATCAGGCGCACATGCGGCCCGTACTGCTCCGCCGCCCGCTGCACCCGCTCCGCCGTGCCATCACGGCTGCCGTCGTCCACCAAAATCAGCTCCCAGGGGTGGCCGTAGCCCGCCAGTCCCTCATGCACCCGCGCCAGCAGCGGCGCGACGTTGTCGGCCTCCTCGTACAGCGGAATCACGATGGACAGGCTGCGCGCATCCGCCGCCGGATTGGCGGTGGTGGGCACGGTGATGGTCGCCGCATCGCGCAGGGCGGAGGGATCGGGCTGGGTCATGACTGCTGTTGAGGGCTTGCGCCGCTGTTCCTGGTCCGCTGCCGGGGCCGCCCCGGCACGTGGCGCAGCTTAAGCGCAGTGTCCCCGAGCGTCCACCGGGNCTACTCTGACATGGGCAAGCCCACCATGCGATNCTGCGGCCATGGATTCACACCCGGAGGCCNGGTCAACTTCACTGCCGACGTTTGCCTTGCGGCCANACCATGCCCGCGCTTGCGCCACCGCCCACAGCGTCTGGACCGCCNCCGNCGGTGCACGGCTATACTGTGCTGATCCTGGAAATCGCCGAATCGAGCCTTGGCNTCGACCGCATCACCAAGAAGCGCCTCTACGCGCGCAACGGCATCCGCGAGAACTGGATGCTCGACCTCAATGCGAGGGCCCTGGANGTCTATCGCGATCCGCAAGGCGATGACTTCCTCTCCAAGCAGACCATCGGACGGGACGGCGGCCTCGCAAGCCTCGCTGGGCCGGACAGGCCCGTCGCCATCGCCGATTTGTTGCCCTGAGTGTGTGCCCCGTCACGGCGCAGTTGCCTGCGATGCCGGAGCATCCTCCCCCGCACGGGGAATGCCAAGCACTTGGCTTTTACCGGCGTTTCGTCGGCACCGCATCTTGCCTTGAGCCATGACCCAGACGACCGACCCCGACCGCCTCATCAGCCCCGCCCAAGCCGCTGACGACGGCGCTTTGGACCGCGCGATCCGCCCCCGTCGGCTGCAGGACTACGTGGGTCAGCCGGCGGTGTGCGAGCAGATGGAGATTTTCATCGGCGCCGCCCGCGGCCGNGGGGAGTCCCTGGACCACACCCTGATCTTCGGCCCGCCGGGGCTCGGCAAGACCACGCTCTCGCATATCATCGCCCACGAGATGCAGGTGAACCTGCGCCAGACCTCGGGCCCGGTGCTGGAGAAGCCCGGGGACCTGGCGGCGCTGCTCACCAACCTGGAGTCCGGCGATGTGCTGTTCGTGGACGAGATCCACCGCCTGAGCCCGGTGGTGGAAGAAATTCTCTACCCCGCCATGGAGGACTTCCAGCTCGACATCATGATCGGCGAGGGCCCGGCGGCCCGCTCCATCAAGCTGGACCTGCCGCCCTTCACGCTGGTGGGCGCCACCACCCGTGCCGGGCTACTCACCTCGCCCCTGCGGGACCGCTTCGGCATCGTCCAGCGCCTGGAGTACTACAGCGCCGAGGACCTCACCCGCATCGTGCAGCGCTCGGCGCAGATCCTGGCCATCCACGCGGAGGCCGACGGCGCCGCGGAGATCGCCCGGCGCTCCCGCGGCACGCCGCGCATCGCCAACCGGCTGCTGCGCCGCGTGCGGGACTTCGCGCAGGTGAAGGCGGGCGGGCACATCACCCGGGACGTGGCCGACCAGGCGCTGGGCATGCTCAAGGTGGATGGCCTGGGCTTTGATCACATGGACCGCCGCCTGCTGCAGGCCGTCATCGAGAAGTTCGACGGCGGGCCGGTGGGGGTGGAGAGCCTGGCGGCGGCCATCGGCGAGGAGCGCGGCACCATCGAAGACGTGCTGGAGCCCTTCCTGATCCAGCAGGGTTACCTGGTGCGCACCCCGCGCGGGCGCATGGCCACCCAGAGCGCCTATCGGCACTTTGGGCTGGTGCAGCCGCGCTCGGATGGCAAGCCCATGCAGGACTTGTTCGGGCCGCCGCCGGACTGAGCCGAGCAGTCGCTCCTGCCGTCTGCGGGACCCGCCGATCTGTGCCATGCATGTCATTAGTTTACCAGTACCGGTACCCGCGCCCGGACACCAAAGTTACGCACACCGCTTGTGCCCGAGGGTCTTTGCTGGGTGCATTGGGGAAAGAGATACATGCGCTTCTGTCGGAAGCCGTCGTTCTCCAAAGTAGCCAGACTTCCATCCTCACCGATAAGGCCGAAATGTGTGACAAAGCTATCCCATCGACACCTCCCGTATTCTTCTGCGTTCTCATCGGCGTTTGGGTAACCCAAATCGGCACATTCCTCAAGACCTTCTATGGTCGTCACATTCGGCGCCACCCAATCGTTGTTGTTTCCCGTGGGATCAGTCATTTGAGTCGGGGAATCGTCTTCGATATCAGGGCTGTTCGCCAATATCCACATAATTGAAATCCCGACCGTTCCCACAACGGTCTTGCAACTTGCGGGTCCATCGCTGCAGTTGATGACAGGCGCCTTCATTTGCCAGGGAACCGTTCGGTCAGTGCGTTTTTCCCAGCAGTCTCGTAAATCTTTCCAGACGGAGTTGGCCATTCCTTCGTTCGTGGACATATCGGCACCGAAATGGATTTGAGGCCCCTCGTAGCCACCGAGGCAGTTATCAGGCCCATTACCGTTATCAATGATGTCCCGTAACTCTTTCGCACTAGCTGCGCCACTACAGGGTTGCTCAAAAGAAGTCCACATGCCCGTATCGGTGGTGGAGGGGATGAGCTGCGCGATACTGCAATCGCTGAACGTACCGTCGGCATCGGTCAACGCTTCCTCGCACAACGCGATCGGCATTTCCGCCTCATCAGGTGCCAGCGCACCGGCATAACCAACATAGGCAACCGCAGAGCGTGCCGCGTCATAATCCGAAAATCCAAGGAAGCCGCCAACCAAGGCTTGCACTGGTGTTGTTTGTCGTGATGCGGTGACGCGCACCGCATTGATTTCTCCGGATGCGGGGTCATTGAGGTCGTCGGCCCCGCCCGACCCATCAAGAACCTTACCGCTGAGGTCTGGCGGTATGATGGTACCGGTGAGATCAGCAGTAAAACGACCGCCACCCGCCGGGTCGAAGCGCCAATGCCCAATTTCCACAGTCACCGAGTCCGGTGCGGAGCCACGGGCCAGATTGTCGCGCACCGCCGCCCTCGCCGCCGCAGCCGTCTCAATGCGCCGGATCACCGTTCCGCTTGACGCCGGATCATCGGGATTCCAATACAGATTCGCTGCACCTTCCAGNGCACCCGCATCCACCGCNGATTGCAGTTCCGCCGTGGCGACGAACAGATTGTTCATGTCCCATGCCAGGGTCCCGAGCCCGAGCACCCCGGCCATGGAGACTGTCCAGAAAACCGTGGAGACACCTCGTTGTCTGCTTCGCATCGTGGTCATACGCTATTCTCCTTTCGGCGGTGGCTCGGGCAGCTTGCGCATCGTTGCGCTNGCNCTCAGTGTGATGTNCGGCAGNCCGCTGCTCAAAAAGGCCGGCAGCAGNAAATATCCGTAGTCGTAGCTCAGATTGATGGTGATGGCATCGCCCGAGTCNGTCGCCCACGGGTCGGTTGCCAGGGCCTCGAAGGCGATCGTGCTGTTATCATCCCAGCTGATCAGATTCGGCTCGACGGATTGGGTCAGGTAGGCCCGCAGGTCGGATTCGACGTTCGTGTAGAGCGACTGGGATTGCCCGATATCGCGGATGGTCTCCCGCGCCATCGCCCGTGCTGCTTGGGTGAGAATGGCCTGATCGAAAAAGCCCACAGCCAGCTCGACGAAGCCCAAAAAGACGATCAGGATCACCGGCAAGACAATCGCGATCTCGACGATCTCCGCGCCGCGCTGGCTGCGACGGCTGCTGTGCTTGCGCATTGTCACCTCCCAGGGCGTGGCCCCCTGCCATCGATCAGCGATGAGTCACTTACTCGACATAATTGATGCCGCCGGCGGCCAGATCGAGCGCGTCGATGCCCAATAACGTGGCCGCAAAGGTAGCGTGCTGAAATTGGACGCCACAGCGCACCTCGTCGCCCGCACCCGCGACGATTGTGGTGCCAGCTCCCATGGGGATGCAGTCCTGCGTCTGCACACCGGCATCTCCAAAATTGATGAGAAACCGGGTCCAATCGCCGATACGGCGATTCACTTCGGCCCTGGAGATCCGTTGGTCTTCTGCCGGATCGCTGTCGGGCGTGATCTGGGTCACATCCACCCAATACAGGGACCCTTCCCTGGCCCCTTCCCGTGCCGCCTGAATCAGCACACCATAATTGAACATGGCAATGGAGAATTCGATCAGGGCGAATACCATGAAAAGGGTCAGGGGAAACAGAATCACGAACTCCACCAGCTCGCTGCCCCGTTGCCGGCGGGCGCTTGCGCGCCGCCGTGTGAATCCCGGCGTCACTTTGATCAACGGTGTGCTCATCACGCTTCATCCTCCTGGGTTGACCACCGCCTGAGCCTGATCAGCGCCGTTTTGGACGTATGCCCTCAAGGCGCCGCAACCTGCCCTTTCATCAGCTCGACACGGCGCTGGTTCGTATCCGCCATGGCATAGAAATGGGGGGAGAGTCGCTTGGCCTCGGCGAACAGCGTCTCCGCCTGATCCAGCTCGCCGGCGAGCATGGCCAGATAGCCGACGTCGTTATAGGCCTTGGGCATCTCCTGGATCTTGGCCAGCGATTCGATGGCATCCGTGTAGCGCTCCTGGCGGGCGTAGACCAGGGCCAGATTGCGCCAGGCGCGGGCATAACGCGGGTCGGAGAGCAGCGCCTCGCGGAAGGCGGCGATGGCGCCACCCCAGTCGCCCGAGAGGTAGCGGGAATAGCCGAGATTGTTCAGGATTTCAGGATTGCCCGGCGTCAGCTGCAGGGCCTGCTCATAGTGGCGTTGGCCCACGGCGTAGTCGGCGGACAGGTCAGCGATCACGCCCAGTGCGTTGTGGGCCCGCCAGAGCTCGCCGTTGATGCTGAGGGCGCGCTGCAGGTGCTGTCTGGCTTCGGCGTAGTCCCGCCGCTCCAGCAGCAGCACGCCCAGCTCGGTCAGGGCGCGCACTTCGTCCGGGTCTTCGTTCAAGGCGCCTCGATAGGCGACCTCTGCGAGCCGGTCGTTATCGCGGGCGCCATGGATGGCCCCGATCTTGGTCAGCGCGACGGATCTGTGGTCGTCGAAGTCCAGCGCGCGGATGTACTCGAACAGGGCTTTGTCCACGTCCCCCTCGGCGAGGGCCGCGTCGCCCCGCTGTAGCGCCTCCGCCGCCGAAGTGACGGGCAGCAGCGTGCCGTGGGCCACGTTGGACTTGCCGTCGTACAGGGGGCTGAACAGGCCGAGGTCCGAGGTGGCCCGCTGCGGGCCGCCGGCGCAGCCGACGGTGAGTGTGGTGGCGCAAAGCAGCGCGGCCAGGCCGAGCAGTCGGGGCGATGACGGTGTCTTTGCACCTTGCGTGAGGCACCTGGCAGGCCCTGCGTGCTCGGCAAAACCCCGCTTTTGCCGCCATGTGTGATTGTTTGTGCGCGCCTGGTGATGGGCGGCGACGGGTGCCGGCGTGGGTGCGCCGGCGCCGTTGCCTGGAGATTGGGCGATGATCATGATGGCGTCCGGTCTTGTGTTGATGGCGTCGTCAAGAAAGGGCACTGCCGCTGAGGGCATTGATGGCACGAAAGATGGCAGGCCCCATGGTGACCAGCAGAAAGCTCGGCATGATGCAGAACACCAGCGGGAAAATGATCCAGGTACTGATGCGCGCGGCCTTCTCCTGGGCACGCTGCAGGCGTTTATCGCGCAGATCGTCAGAGCAAATACGCAAGGTCGCGGCAATACTGGTGCCAAAGCGCATGCTCTGCAGCAGCATGGCCACCAGTACCTCCATGTCGTCCAGGCCGGTTCTATCCGCCAGGTCTTTCAGTGCGGTGCGGCTCTCCATGCCCGCACGGGTCTGCAGGGAAAAAAGCTCCAGCTCATCGGCGAGCTCGGGATGGGAGACCTCGAGTTCCCGGGCGACCCGCTGGATGGCGGCGGTCAGGCCAAGCCCGGCCTCGCTGCACACCACCAGCAGGTCCATGGCATCGGGCAGCCCCTTGCGCAGACGCTCGCGCCGGCGGCGGGCCAGATAGGCCAGCACGACATCCGGCAAAAACAGACCAATGGCCGCCGCAAATGGCAGAAACTGGAAAAACTCCGCCGCCGACAGCCTGGGACTGACCATGGTGGCGCCGAACAACAGCACCGGCAGCAGCACCAGGGCCGTGAGCTTTAGGCCGTAGAACAGCCGCGGCGCCTGCTCGGTGCGAAAGCCCGCATGCCGCAGCCGCGCCTCGGTGCGGCGGCGCCCCGCCGCTTTTTGCGGCGCGCCGAGCACCCCCAGCCGCTGGATGACACGACCCAGCTGGCGCGTGGTACTGAGGTGTCGTCCGCTGGCGTCTTGCTTGGTGGCGTCGATGCGGTGGCGCAACGGATCACGCAGCCCCAGCAACAACATGCCAACGCCGATGGTCATGACGAAAACCGCGGCGCCCACCAGCACCGCATAGCCGAGCTGCAGCTGTTCGGCCTCGGCGAACAGACCGCCGAGCCAATCGACCAGTGTCGTGAGTGTTTCCATGGCCGGTCGCCTAGACGTCGATCTTGACAATGCGGCTGATCCACAGAACGCCCACCACCTGCATGGCGAAGGCGCCGAGTATGAGCTGGCGCCCGAAGGCATCCCGGGTGAGGTTGGGCATCAGCTCGGGGTCGAGCAGCGAGAAGATGCCGACCATGACGAATGGCAGCAGCGACACCACCCAGCCCGCCAGGCGGCCGCTGGCGCTCAGGGTGCGCAGGCTGCGCTGGAACTTGAAGCGTTCGCGGACCACCGATGCGAGCTTCTCGAGCAGCTCGGCGAGGTTGCCGCCGGTTTCCCGTTGCACCTGCACCGAGGCCGTCATGGCGATGGCTGCGACCGTGGGCACGCGCTCCAATAAGCCGAGCAGCGATGCGCGGACATCGCCGCCGTAGTTGATCTCGCTGAACACGATGCCGAACTCGGTGCCGGCGGGCGGTTTCATTTCATCGGCCACCACTTGCAGGGCTTCGGTGAAGGGCAGACCCGCCCGCATCGCCCGCGCGGCGATGGTCAAGGCGTCGGGCAGCTGTGCCTCGAACCGTGCCAGGCGGTGCGCACGCCGCTGCAGCACCAGCAACACCGGTGCGGCGGCCCCGCCGGCCCCGAGCAGCAGCGTGCCCAGGCCCAAACCCCACAGGGCGGTGCCGAACAGCGCCGCCGCCGTCGCCAACCCAAGGCACAGCAACGCCAGGCGATGGGCGGGCTGACTGGAGCCCGCCTGCTCCAACAGGGTCTGCAGACGCGCCAGAGCCGGTAGTTGCGCCAGGCGTTGCTCGAAGGGTGAGAGCTTCTGCAAATAGCGCTCACGCACCGCCGAGACATGGGCCGCGGCGGCCGTATCCGTGGAAAGACCGCGAATACGTGCGCGCAGACGCCGACGGGCACGGGCGCCACTGCCCATCAACGGCGTAATGAAGGCCTGCGTCAGCAAAAAGCCGAGGGTGAAGACCATCAACAGAAAGATTTCCTGGTCCGACATACGAGCCTCAACAAGCAACCACCCGCGCTAACCCCGCTGGCACCAGATCCAACCCCGACACCACGCCGAAGCAGACCCCAAACCACAGCCAACGCCCGACCTCACCAACAACCAACAACCAACAACCAACAGCCAATAACCATTAACCAATAACCAACCTCACCTCCCACGCCCCGGATCAAACACCCCAATATCCAATTCCAGCCCGCGCCGGCGCATTTGCTCGTGGAATTTCGGCACCAGGCCGGTGGCGCTGAAGTGGCCGAGGACCTTGCCCTCGCGATCGATGCCTTCGCGCTCGAAGCGGAAGATCTCGGACATGGTGATCATGTCGCCCTCCAGGCCATCGATTTCCTGCACGCTGGTGACCCGCCGGCGGCCATCCTCCTGCCGTTCCAGGTGCACCACCAGATCCAATGCCGACGCAATTTGCGCACGCAGGGCACGGGTGGGCAGATTGACGCCGGACATGGCCACCATGCTTTCGATGCGCGTCAGGCCATCCCGCGGTGAATTGGCATGAATCGTGGTTAGTGAGCCGTCGTGGCCCGTATTCATGGCCTGCAGCATGTCCAGTGACTCGGCCCCGCGCACCTCGCCGACGACGATGCGGTCGGGGCGCATGCGCAGGCTGTTGCGCACCAGGTCGCGCTGCGTCACCTCGCCGCGGCCTTCGATGTTGGGGGGACGCGTCTCCAGGCGGATCACATGCGGCTGCTGTAGCTGCAGCTCGGCGGAATCTTCGATGGTGATCACCCGCTCGTCCGGCGGAATAAAGCTGGACAGCACGTTGAGCATGGTGGTCTTACCACTGCCGGTGCCACCACAAATCAGCACGTTCGCGCGCCCGTGCACGACCACCTGCAGCACCCGGGCGATGTCGCGGGTCAGTGCGCCCAGCTCGATGAGCCGCTCCATGGTCAGCCGATCGGTGGGAAAGCGCCGAATGGACATGAGCGGCCCGCTCAGGGTGAGCGGGGGAATGATGGCGTTGACGCGCGAGCCATCGGCGAGGCGGGCATCCACCATGGGCGAGGACTCGTCGATGCGCCGGCCCACCCGCGAGACGACCCGGTCGATGATGGTGCGCAGGTGGCGCTCGCTGTCGAAGCGCGTACCGGTCATCTCGAGCTTGCCATGGCGCTCCACATAGACCTGGTCGGGGCCGTTGACCAGGATGTCGGAAATGCTCGGGTCCGCGAGCAGTCCCTCCAGTGGACCCAGCCCCAGGATCTCGTTTTGGATCTCATGGATGATGCGTTGCCGCTCCGCGGTGTTGAGGGGCAGGGACTGCTGCGCCAGCAGGCCTTCGCAGGCGTCCTGAATCTGCGTGCGCGCCTCGTCGTCGGGCAGGCGCGCCAGCACCGAGAGGTCCATCATCTTCACCACCTGTTGCAGCAACGCCTGCTTGGTCTGCTGCTCGTCACCGGACAGGCCGGGACGCAGGCGCCCGCCCAGGCTGCGTCGCTGTAGCGATGCGCCCTCGGCGGCGGTACCGAAGGTGCTCTGCAAATGGCCGAAGCGTTTCGTGCTTTGTTCCATAGTCGTGCTCTCAACGGCGCAGGCCGTGCAGCCAGCCCAGGGGCGTGCCGCGAGGGTGCTCACCGGCGGCGGCCGGCGGCGTGGTCGCCAGATCCACCAACTCCTTGATCGCCTTCGCGAGTGGGGAGCGGGGGTCGGAATCGAACAGCGGCACGCCCAGGTCGATGCTCTGCCGGGCGCGGTGATAGTCATTCGGCAGGGTCTGGATGCGGCATGCCGGCAAGGCCTCTGCGAAGTCCCGGGTGCGCACTTCGTTGCGCCGCTCACAGCGGTTCAGCACGACGATGATGCGCTCGGCGGGGACGCCCAGGCTCTCGATGAGAAGCGCCGCCAGCCGCTTGGTGTCCTGCAGGTGCACCACCGTCTGCTGCGCCACCACCATGACGGCGTCGGAGCGATCGAGCACCGCCGCCGTACCGTGATCGATGCGCCGCGGCAGGTCGACCACCAGCTCTTCATAGGCTTCATCCAGCACCGCAAACAGCTTGCCCACCGCCGCCTCTGGAATGTCTTCGGGCAGCACCAGACCTTCCGCCGCGGGCGTCAGCAGCGTGAGCCCGCTGTCGTGCGCTTGGGTGTAGCCCTGCAGGGCGGCCATATCCAGTGCGTCCACCTGCTCCAGGGCGCGGATCAGGCCGTTGCGCGACTGCAGGTCGAAATAGGTGGGCAGGGTGCCGAACTGCATTTCGAAGTCCAGCAGCAGCGCATGGCGTTTGAGGCCCTTGGCGAGCATGTGCGCGAAATTCACCGCACAGAAGCTCGCCCCGCTGCCGCCCTTGGCATTGATGAACGCGGTCACCCGCGCCGACAGCCCGCCGCGGCGCTCGTGCTCCTCCCTCGCCAGGCGATCCAGCGCGGTGCTGAGCTCTTCGGTGCGCGCGGGCAGGGGGAAGAAGTCCCGCGCGCCCGCGCGCATGGCGGTGCGAATCAACTCCATGTCATCGGCGACGCCGAGCACCAGCAGCGGGTGTCTGGCGCTGGCGCCGCCCGGGAAGCAGCGTTGGAAGACACCCTGCCAAGCCCCGTCCACCACCAGCACGATGGCGTCACAGCGCTCCTGCGGCTCCGAGAGCACCGGCGTACCGCCATTACCGAGCAGCTGGGTGGTCACCAGCATTTGCGGGCGTGCCCGCAGGGTCGCCTCGGTTGCGGACAAAGCCGCGCCCGGCGCGCCCACCAGCAGCACTCTCAGCGGATGGCGCATGGTTGCTCCCCGCCCTGCCCGAGCACGCACCGTCGCTGGGCGCGGCGGCTGGGCCGTACCGGTGTCGCCGGCGCCGGGCGCCGACCGGGCATCCCGTGCATGCGCAAGGNCTGCCGGCGCCGATTATCGTCGGCGTCATCGTCTGCGACGGCGGCGGGCATGCCGCGCCCGGCCGCGATCGCGCCCCCGCCACTGGGTTCCTGGCGATGCATGGTTACCCCCTATGCGTGATTGGGATCAGTTGCCCATCTCGAAGCGGACATCCTGCACGGTCTGGCTTTCCGTGAAGCCCACATCGCCGGGCAGGGCCGCCTCTTGTCGGTAGGCCTGGAGAATGGCGAGGGCCTTGCTGCCGTCGAGCCCCGTGCCCGCCGTGCCGCTCGCGTCGGTTTGCAGGTCGACGGTATAGCGCACGGCTTCGCCGAAGTCCGCGGTCTCCCAATAGTCGTCGTCGGTGGCGCAGCCGCCCGCGCCGGCGCCGACGACGGCGGCCACCAGCAGGCGGACCGCGGCGTTGCTGTGCCTCTTCATCGTCTGTCCTCGCGATTACAGATCATGTCCAAAGGGTCCTTCGGCGCCGGTGCGGTCGGGACCGAACCGACCACCCGCCGCCGTGCCCGGGCGCTGGCCCGGTGGGCGCCCCTGCAGGCGTCCCATCAAATAGAACTCCTGATCGGTGGGCTCCACGAAGCTGTCGGTGGGCAGCTTCACCAGCTCGGGGTCATAGGAGCGGGCGAGGCGCGGTGTGACGAAAATCACCAGCTCTGTCTGCCCCTTGACGAACTCCTGGCTGCGAAAAAGGACGCCCAGCATGGGCAAGTCACCCAGACCGGGAAACTTATCCACGTTCTCTCGCAGTTGCTCATTGATGAGACCGGCGATGGCGATGGTCTCGCCGGTGCGCACCTCGACGGTGGCATTGGCGCTGCGTTTGGTGAGCGCCGGGATAAAGAAGGTGCCGCCCTGCGCCTGGGTGGGCAGTGTCAGCGCATTTTGCGTCGCCAGCTCCGACACCGACACGCTCACCTTCAGGCTGATGACGCCGGAGTCGAGCACCACGGGAATAAACACCAGACCGACACCGAAATCTTTGAATTCGATGGTGGTCTGGCCCAAGTCCTGGGGCACCGGGATGGGGAACTCACCGCCGGCGAGGAACTTGGCCTGCTGACCGCTCAGGGTGGTGAGATTGGGCTCGGCCAGAATCTTGGCGAGACCTTTATTCTTGGCGGCGTCGATGACCAGGTTGAACAGGAAATTGCCGGCCAGCGACTGGGCGAAGAGGCCTTTATCCTGAATACCCGGTCTGCCCGGTACGAACTCGGGTACCGCGGGCCCCCACATGCTTTCACTGAAGAGCTGTGGGACTCTGAGTCCATCGGGGTTGATGTAGTCGGGAAAGCGTGCGCCACTGCCAACGGCGCCGATCTGCACGCTGCCGCCGTTGTAGAAACCGGTGAAGTCGACGTCGAGGCGCTTGACCACGCTGCGGGCGATCTCGGCCACCTTGACTTCCAGCATGACCTGTTGCGAGCCGCCCACCTGAAGCAGATTCAGCACCCGCGCGGGCGCACTCTCGTCACCCGCGCCCCGGGCATAGCCCTCGGCGAGCTGGATGGCCGCCTCGGCCTTCTCGGCGCTGGACACCTGGCCGCCGACGATGATGGCGCCCTGGGCGGCGCGCACCTCGACCCGCTCCCCGGGCATGGCTTGGTGCAGGCGCACCTTCAGTTGCTCCAGATCGGGCGTTACGTCCAGTGTGATGGTGCCCGCCACGCGGTCATCGGCGCTCCAGAGCACGATGTTGGTGGTGCCGAGCCGCTTGCCCACCGCATAGAGCTGGCGCGGGTCCAGCACGAGGATGTCGGCGATTTCCGGATTCGCCACCGAAACCCGCGATACCGTCGAGCGCAGCCGGATGACGCGGGATTGATCCAGGGCGATGCCCACCCGCTCGCTGCCCGCAATCATGCCGTCCGCCGCCCAGACCTGATCGCACTCGAGCCAGGGGATGAGCGCCATCGCCGACAGCAGACCGAGCAGACAGAGAACCGGCCGTCGGTGGCGTTGCGGGCGCGCTTGCGCCGCCGCCGGCGTCATGGGTCTCGAGCCGTGCGCCCAAGCCCGCCAACCCCGCAGATGCTTTGTTCTGATCATATTGAATGTCTCACGTTGAACCGCAGACCTGTGCCGTTTCTGGGACGGCAGCAGCGCATGCCATCGCATGCATGCCTCGCATCGACATGCCGTGCCCGGAGGGGCGCGGGTCGCATGGTCCGGCGTCGACGACGCGGGGGCACGACCCTCGCCGTGCGCCCCGGTCTCAGCGGGCGAAGTCAACCCGTGTCTCCTCCACGTCGCCGAAGACGGTCTCGCTCTCGCTGGTACCGCGAATCACCACCACCACCTCTCGTCGGCTGCGGGTGGGGGGCAAGGCCGCCGGGGCTGGCTCAGTGGTGGCTTCCGGAGTGGCTGCCGCCACCG